>Ga0209403_10004062_pt1 | contig 16064 bp, 11 predicted proteins | sample ArcticOcean_MG_C_8_FD_187440 | JGI IMG/M metagenome (GOLD analysis project Ga0209403, IMG submission 187440) | Marine microbial communities from western Arctic Ocean - ArcticOcean_MG_CB11_86 (SPAdes) (version 2) | ecosystem: Environmental > Aquatic > Marine > Oceanic | place: Arctic Ocean... | reverse complement strand
ACCGATTGCGATGGATGAAGGCTTACGCTTTGCTATTCGTGAAGGTGGTCGTACCGTTGGAGCGGGCGTAGTTGCTAAAATCATAGAATAATAAGATTTAGATATTTCTACAGAGCCGAAACTCTCTTTTGGGATTTTCGGCTTAGTCGTCTTTATGGAAAAGATGCTTAAGATTAATAGAAACCGTTAGGCCAGTAGCTCAATTGGCAGAGCAGCGGTCTCCAAAACCGCAGGTTGGGGGTTCGATTCCCTCCTGGCCTGCCATTTACAGGCAGGTAATTTAGATCCAAATAATAGCTGGTTACAAAATGTAAGCGGCCCTTCTAGTAAAGAATTGAGGCTGAGTAGCTGAAATCGAAGCTAGTTTTTTAACTAAAGATAGATACGGTCTTATGGCAGAAAAAATAGAAAGTGAAGACGGTAAGTTAGACTTGGTTAAGTGGACTATTGTGGCTGCAATAGTTGCTGCTAGTGCTTACGGGAATTCTTATTTCTCTACTGAGTCTCTACTGTTTCGAACTATTGGCCTATTGGTTGCCGCAGGAGGCGCAGGCTGGATTGCAACGCAAACTGTTAAAGGTCGTGCATTTGTAAAACTCTGCCTCGAGGCAAGAATAGAAATTAATAAAGTGGTTTGGCCAACTAGGCAAGAAACAACACAAACAACAATTGTCGTATTAATCGTTATCTTCATCGTAGCGCTAATTCTTTGGCTACTGGATTGGGGACTAAACGGTGTTGTTTCGTCCATTATTGGTTAGAGGTAAAAATGGCTAAACGCTGGTATGTAGTTCACGCTTACTCAGGCTATGAGAAAAAGGTCATGCTTGCATTGCATGAACGAATAAGCTTGTCAAAAATGGATGATTATTTTGACGAAGTGCTCGTGCCAACTGAGGAAGTGTTGGAAATGCGTGGTGGTCAAAAAAAGAAAAGTGAGCGGAAATTTTTTCCAGGCTATGTCTTAGTTCATATGGAACTAAATGATGATACCTGGCACTTAGTGAAAGACACTCCCAGAGTAATGGGTTTTATCGGGGGTACCGCTGATAGGCCTGCACCCATCACTGACAAAGAAGCAGACAAAATTCTCCAGAGAATGGAGGATAGTGAAGAGACTCCAACTCACAAGATTATCTACGAACCAGGAGAGATGGTTCGAGTTACAGATGGTCCTTTTAATGACTTCACTGGAACAGTTGAAGAAGTTAATTATGAAAAGAGTCGGTTACGTGTGGCAGTTCTGATTTTTGGTCGATCCACACCTGTCGAACTTGAGTTTGGTCAGATAGAGAAGAGCTAAAAAACGGTCGTAGTAAGAAAGGGTAAGCCTTTCGTATTTTTTAAATAAGAATTCGAATGGTTTTTTTAAAAGCCGAACTTCGTTTAACTAGATAACGAATGACGCCGGGGAGTTCGCTCTAGTTGTTCCCAATTAGAAGAACGTTTGAACCCAAAGGAGATAGGAATGGCTAAGAAAGTACTGGCTTATATTAAGCTACAGGTAGGTGCGGGCAAAGCAAATCCCAGCCCCCCAGTTGGTCCGGCTCTCGGACAACACGGTGTAAATATCATGGAATTCTGTAAGGCGTTCAACGCGCAGACTCAAGGTGTTGAGCCGGGCTTACCTATTCCTGTAGTAATTACGGTTTACGCAGATCGCAGTTTTACTTTTATTACTAAGACTCCACCAGCATCGGTACTGTTGCGAAAAGCAGCTGGTATCAAGAAGGGTTCTGGCCGTCCCAATACTGAGAAAGTAGGTAAAGTAACTCGTGCCCAGCTTGAAGAAATCGCGACCCAGAAAATGGCGGATCTTACTGCTGCGGACATGGATGCGGCTGTACGTACATTGGCAGGTAGCGCTCGAAGCGCCGGCCTAGAAGTTGAGGGGGTAGAGAAAAATGTCTAAACTATCCAAAAAACAAAAACAAATAGCTGAAAAACTGGAAGTAGGGAAGGACTATCCTATTGAAGAGGCTGTGTCTCTTATTTCAGAATTTTCATCCCCTAAGTTCAAAGAATCTATCGACGTAGCAATTAATCTGGGCGTTGATCCGCGCAAATCTGATCAAGTTGTTCGTGGCTCTACTACATTACCTAACGGAACCGGCAAAGATGTTCGCGTTGCGGTATTCGCTCAAGGCGAAAATGCTGATAAGGCAACCGCAGCAGGCGCTGATATTGTAGGTTTTGATGATCTTGCTGAATCTATTAAAGGTGGCAACTTAGACTTTGATGTAGTTATAGCAACTCCTGATGCAATGCGAGTTGTTGGCAAGTTAGGCACAGTACTGGGTCCCCGTGGTCTTATGCCTAATCCAAAAGTTGGTACAGTTACTCCTGATGTCGAAACTGCAGTTAAGAATGCTAAAGCAGGTCAAGTTCGCTATCGAACAGACAAGAATGGCATCGTTCATGGAGGTATCGGAAAAGTAGGGTTCGATGGCGAAGCTATTCGAGGAAATTTGGAAGCTCTACTGGCTGACCTTAAAAAGTCTAAGCCATCATCAGCAAAAGGTGTCTATATAAAGAAGGTTGTGTTGTCTTCGACTATGGGCCCTGGGTTACTGATTGATCAATCATCGCTAGAGGCTTAAGCAGAAACTAATTTTGAGTGGCAGACTTGTCTGCTGCTCTCATGACTTTGGGGTTTTGTTGCAAATTTAGTTTTTTAAATAAGCAACGAGACTATCAAAGACCGTAGGAGGAACAGTTGTTGTTTCTTAATTTCCTACGCAGATGGTGAGACCCTATCCAGAAAGTAGTACTGGATTCATATCACCTAATAAATGGATAGGAAGTTTTTAACAGCTTCCTGTCTCAGCAGTGGTCACGTTTGGCCGTCGGAAATCGGCTTAGTAATTTAATTCGATTTCTTAATAATAAGGAGTATGCAAGTGGCTATAAGACTAGAAGACAAGCAACAAATTGTCTCCGAAGTCAATCAGGCTGCTAATAGTGCTTTATCTGCAGTGCTCGCCGATTATCGCGGCGTTGCGGTGGGTGATCTAACTGCACTTCGAAAAGTTGCACGAGAGAATAATGTTTATTTGCGAGTAGTTAGAAATACTTTGCTCAAGCGAGCAGTCGCAGATACAGAATTCGAGTGTATTCAAGAAGCGTTGGTAGGCCCAACAATTTTGGCATTTTCTCAGGGAGATCCTGGTGCGGCAGCACGCGTACTAAAGGACTTCGCTAAAGCGAATGACAAATTTGAAATTAAAGCACTATCTGTTGGTGGCAAGTTATTAGATGCAGGACAGATTGATGTTTTGGCGACATTGCCAACTCATGATCAAGCTTTATCTATTCTTATGAGCGTGATGTTGGCGCCTGTAACGAAGCTTGCAAGAACACTAAATGAGGTTCCGGCGAAAGTAACACGTGGTGTTGCTGCAGTTAGAGATCAAAAGCAGGAAGCAGCCTAATTCCTTTGAGGTATTTTTTTTAAATTAATTGATTATAAGTAGGAGATCAGGGTCATGGCTCTATCTAAAGATGAAGTACTAGACGCAATTGCAGACATGTCAGTAATGGACGTTGTTCAACTGGTTGAGGCAATGGAAGAAAAATTTGGCGTATCTGCAGCAGCAGCAGTCGCAGCAGCTCCAGCTGCTGGCGGTGATGGCGATGCAGCACCAGTTGAAGAAAAAGATAATTTCGATATCGTTTTGACCGGTGCTGGCGAGAAAAAAGTTAGCACTATTAAAGCAGTTCGAGCAATTACAGGACTTGGTCTTAAAGAAGCCAAGGAGTTGGTTGACGGCGCGCCTTCCACTATTAAGGAAGCCGCCCCTAAGGCTGAAGCAGAAGAAGCCAAGAAGCAGTTGGAAGAAGCTGGCGCATCTGTTGAGCTTAAATAAGACAGTAGCACAAGCTAGTTAAATATCAGGTGCAGTTTTCTGCATCTGATATTAGTTCGTTGCTCGCAGATAAACGCTGATGCAATTAAATCAGCTCTTAAGTAGTGCAAGCTGAAGCTTTAAATTAATCAGACCGCATTACAGATCGCAGAAATTTTCTGCCAAAAGTTAATACCAATAGCACACAACGCTAGGAACAGAACATGGCCTATTCGTATACAGAGAAAAAACGAATCCGTAAGAACTTCGGTAAAATACCAAGTGCTATGGATATCCCGTACCTCTTGTCTATACAAATCGACTCATACCGACATTTCACTCAGGCAGGTACTCCTGTTGAGAACCGTTTGGATCAAGGTTTGCATGCTGCATTTAAATCTGTTTTCCCTATTGTTAGCTATTCCGGAAAAGCTTTTTTGGAATATGTTAGCTATGAGTTAGGGAAACCAGTTTTCGATGTTAAAGAATGTCAGTTGAGAGGATCTACATATTCAGTGTCTCTCAGAGTTAAGGTTCGCTTGATTCTTTATGATAAGGAATCCACAACCCTGACCATTAAAGATATTAAAGAGCAAGAAGTTTACATGGGTGAGATCCCATTAATGACTGACTCCGGTACTTTCGTCATTAATGGTACAGAGCGAGTAGTTGTGTCTCAGCTCCACAGATCCCCAGGTGTATTTTTTGATCATGACCGCGGTAAAACCCATAGTTCAGGTAAGTTACTTTATTCTGCTCGGGTTATTCCCTACCGTGGTTCATGGCTTGATTTCGAATTTGATCCGAAAGATATGGTCTATGTTCGAATCGACCGTCGTAGAAAATTACCAGCCACTGTTCTTCTTCGTGCGCTGGGTCATAGCTCGCAAGAAATTCTGGAGATGTTCTATGAGAATAACACTTTTAAAATTTCCAAAGGCAAAGAGCCAACAATTTCACTGCAATTAATTCCTGCGCGTCTGCGTGGAGAGGTTCTCAGCTTTCCAGTTAAGGACAAGAAAGGCAAAGTTATTGTTGAGGAAGGTCGTCGAATTACTAGTCGACATATTCGTCAAATGGAAACTGCTAAGCTCAATGTGCTGAAGGTCTCGGATGATTTTCTAGTAGGAAACTCATTAGCTTGTGATATTTTTGATGAAGAGTCTGGGGAAATTATGTTTCCTTGCAACTCGGAAATTACTGATGAGCTGATAGCGGAATTTCATGAGAAAGAAGTTAAACAATTTCAGACCATCTATACCAATGATCTAGATTGTGGTCCTTTCGTGTCTGATACATTACGGATTGATGGGAGTACTTCGAAACTAGAAGCAATGGTGGAAATCTATCGGATGATGCGACCTGGTGAACCGCCTACAAAAGAATCTGCGGAGAATCTGTTCTCTAATTTATTTTTTGCGCCTGAGCGGTATGATTTGTCCGCGGTTGGTCGAATGAAGTTCAACAGGCGCTTAGGTCGGCCTGAAACTGAAGGCTCCCCGGTACTTAATGCTGCCGACATTGGTGATGTTCTTAAGACTTTGGTTGGAATTAGAAATGGTTTCGGCTCAGTCGACGACATCGACCATTTAGGAAATCGACGCATTCGTTCTGTTGGGGAGATGGCTGAAAACCAATTCCGTGTTGGTTTGGTGCGAGTTGAACGTGCGGTTAAAGAACGCTTGAGTATGGCTGATTCTGAAGGCTTGATGCCGCAGGATATGATCAATGCTAAACCGGTTGCCGCAGCGATTAAAGAATTTTTTGGTTCTAGTCAATTATCACAGTTCATGGACCAGAACAATCCTCTTTCCGAAGTGACTCATAAGCGACGTGTATCAGCTCTTGGGCCGGGTGGTTTGACTCGTGAACGAGCAGGTTTCGAAGTTCGCGATGTTCATCCGACTCACTATGGTCGAGTTTGTCCAATTGAAACTCCAGAGGGACCAAATATTGGTTTGATTAACTCTTTGGCGACTTATGCTCGCACAAATAATTACGGGTTCCTTGAAAGCCCTTATCGAAAGGTTGTGAAGAATAAAGTCACTGATGAAATTGATTACTTGTCTGCTATAGATGAGAGTGATTTTGTAATTGCCCAGGCAAGTGCTCCCTTGGATAAGAAGAAAGGGTTTGTCGATAATTTAGTAACTGTACGTTACAAGGGAGAGACCACACTCAAGGCGAGAGAAGAAGTCGATTATATGGATGTTGCGCCACAGCAAATGGTATCTGTCGCTGCGGCGCTGATTCCTTTTCTGGAACACGATGATGCAAACCGAGCTCTGATGGGTTCAAACATGCAGCGTCAGGCAGTTCCGACTTTGAAAACAGAAAAACCTTTAGTTGGTACTGGCATGGAACGAAATGTTGCCAGTGACTCAGGTGTTTGTGTTGTTGCTTTTCGCGGTGGAATTATTGAGAGTGTTGATGCAGCTCGAATTATCGTTCGTGTTAGAGATGATGAAACGGATGCTGGTGAGGCGGGTGTAGATATTTACAACTTAACCAAATACACGCGCTCCAACCAGAACACCTGTATTAGTCAGAAGCCTTTAGTTAAAGACGGCGACAAAATCAGCCGTGGCGATATTCTGGCGGATGGCCCTTCCATTGATATGGGTGAATTGGCACTCGGCCAGAATATGCGTATCGCTTTCATGCCTTGGAATGGCTACAACTTCGAAGATTCAATTTTGATCTCTGAGCGAGTAGTTAAGGAAGATCGTTTTACTACTATTCATATTCAGGAGCTTACCTGTGTTGCAAGAGATACCAAGTTAGGTTCTGAGGAGATAACTGCAGATATTCCAAATGTTGGGGAAGGTGCTCTAGGCAAGCTAGATGAGTCCGGTATTGTTTACATTGGTGCCGAAGTCGGTGCTGGAGATATCCTTGTTGGTAAGGTTACACCGAAAGGTGAAACCCAATTAACACCGGAAGAAAAACTCCTAAGAGCCATCTTTGGTGAAAAAGCTTCCGACGTAAAAGATACGTCATTACGAGTTCCTACCAGTGTGAAAGGAACAGTAATTGATGTTCAAGTATTCACCCGTGATGGTCTTGAGAAAGATCAACGAGCCGTTGAAATTGAAGAATATCAATTGGCTAAGGTTCGTAAAGACATCGAAGATGAATATCGAATCGTCGAAGGTGCAACCTTTGAGAGATTGCATGCTGCGTTATTGAATAAAGTAGTTGCGGGCGGTCCGCAGTTGAAAAAGGGCCAGAAAGTAACTGCTGATTACTTGACCAAGTTGCCTCGCGACGAGTGGTTTAAATTGCGGATGTCCAATGATGGACTAAATAAGCAGTTGGAGCGTGCTGAAGAGCAGTTGAAAGAACGCCGTGTTGATCTTGATGAGCGCTTCGAAGACAAACGCAAGAAATTAACTCAAGGCGACGATTTGGCACCAGGGGTTCTAAAAATTGTAAAAGTTTATCTCGCGATCAAACGCCGGATACAGCCGGGTGACAAGATGGCTGGTCGTCATGGAAACAAGGGTGTCATCTCTGTGATCATGCCTGTTGAAGACATGCCGTACGATGAGGAAGGCGAGCCGGTGGATATTGTTCTTAATCCACTTGGCGTGCCATCGCGCATGAACGTTGGTCAAGTCCTGGAGACTCACCTCGGTGCTGCTGCGAAGGGGCTGGGCGAGAAGATTGGCAAAATGCTCGATGCTCAAAAGAAGGTAACTGAACTTCGCAAGATGTTAACTGATGTTTATAACAAGATTGGTGAGCGATCAGAAGACATCAAAGGTTTGTCCGAAGATGAAGTTTTTGAGCTAGCTGAAAACTTAAGACAGGGCGTGCCAATGGCAACGCCAGTGTTTGACGGGGCTGCTGAAAGAGAAATCAAAGACATGTTAGAGCTGGCTGGAATCGATGAAAGTGGCCAGGTGACATTGTTTGACGGTAGAAGTGGAGAAGCATTTGACAGACAAGTGACAGTGGGCATTATGTACATGTTGAAACTAAATCACTTGGTTGACGACAAAATGCATGCTCGTTCAACGGGCTCATATAGCTTGGTTACACAACAACCACTGGGTGGTAAAGCACAGTTTGGTGGTCAACGTTTCGGAGAGATGGAAGTATGGGCGCTGGAAGCATACGGTGCTGCTTACACTCTTCAGGAAATGTTAACTGTTAAGTCTGATGATGTTGCTGGTCGAACTAAGATGTATAAGAACATAGTTGATGGTGACCATCGAATGGAACCAGGAATGCCGGAATCATTTAACGTACTAATTAAAGAAATTAGGTCCTTAGCAATCGACATGGAATTGGATGTAAGCAAATAAGCAAACATCCAAGACCAGTTGTATTTTTAGTACAAGCTAAATGAACAGTGTAACGAAGAATAGTGATTATTAAAGCCTTGCCGCGATATCGCGCCAGGTGGAGGATATAGAATGAAAGACCTTTTAGGGTTGCTTAAATCTCAATCACAGTCAGATGAATTTGATTCCATTCGAATAGGCCTGGCTTCACCAGAAATGATTCGAGCTTGGTCATTTGGTGAAGTAAAGAAGCCAGAAACCATTAACTATAGAACGTTCAAGCCGGAACGTGATGGACTGTTCTGCGCCAAGATTTTTGGTCCAGTTAAAGATTACGAATGTCTTTGTGGAAAATACAAGCGACTTAAACATCGCGGTGTGATCTGTGAGAAGTGTGGTGTTGAAGTTGCACTATCAAAAGTTCGTCGTGATCGTATGGGTCACATAGAACTAGCCAGTCCAGTTGCTCACATCTGGTTTCTAAAGTCGCTTCCATCAAGAATTGGTCTGCTACTGGATATGACGTTGCGTGATATCGAAAGGATTTTATACTTTGAATCATTCGTGGTGACTGATCCAGGTATGACGACCTTGGAGAAGGGACAGCTACTGAATGATGAGCAGTACTATGAGGCTATGGAAGAATTCAGTGATGAATTCGATGCCAAGATGGGTGCTGAAGCGGTTCAGGCTCTCATGAAAGATTTGGATGTAGATTCTGAAGTGGCTCGGCTACGCGAAGAAATTCCTGCAACTAATTCTGAGACCAAATTGAAGAAACTCTCCAAGCGGTTAAAATTATTGGAAGCATTTGTTGATTCTGGCAACATGCCCGAGTGGATGATAATGACCGTATTGCCAGTTCTACCGCCTGATTTGCGCCCCTTAGTTCCTTTGGATGGAGGTCGGTTTGCGACTTCAGATTTGAATGATTTGTACCGTCGTGTAATCAATAGAAACAATCGACTGAAGCGGCTGCTGGATTTGAATGCGCCGGACATTATTGTGCGCAACGAAAAGCGCATGCTGCAAGAAGCAGTTGATGCACTTCTAGATAACGGCCGCCGCGGTAGAGCAATAACAGGTTCTAATAAGCGTCCACTTAAGTCTCTTGCGGACATGATTAAAGGTAAGCAAGGGCGATTCAGGCAGAACCTCCTTGGAAAGCGAGTGGATTATTCCGGTCGATCCGTAATCGTGGTGGGACCTACCCTGAGACTTCATCAGTGTGGTTTACCCAAGAAAATGGCATTGGAACTCTTCAAGCCCTTCATATTTGGCAAGCTGGAGCGCCGTGGTCTTGCAACGACAATTAAAGCTGCTAAGAAAATGGTGGAACGAGAAACAGCTGAAGTCTGGGATATTCTTGCAGAAGTAATTCGCGAACACCCAGTTCTCCTTAACCGTGCACCAACTTTGCACAGATTGGGTATTCAAGCTTTTGAGCCTGTACTCATTGAAGGTAAGGCGATTCAATTACATCCTCTCGTTTGTGCAGCTTATAACGCTGACTTCGATGGTGACCAAATGGCGGTTCACGTACCTCTAACCATAGAGGCGCAACTCGAAGCTCGAACTCTAATGATGTCTACCAACAATATTTTGGCGCCTGCTAATGGTGAGCCAATTATTGTTCCTTCACAGGACGTAGTATTGGGGCTTTACTACATGACGCGCTCACAAGTTAACGCTAAAGGTGAGGGTATGGTCTTCGCCGATGAGAAGGAAGTGCTGCGTGCCTATGAGACTCGCAGTGTGCACCTGCAGGCAAGAATAAAGGTTCGAATTAATGATGTAGAAATAAATGATGACGGAGAAAAGATCTCCAGTACTGCTATAGTTGAGACTACAGTAGGCCGGGTATTACTTTTTAATATCGTGCCTGAGGGTCTACCTTTTAGCATGGTTAATCAGAAGATGGCGAAGAAACCGATCTCTTCAATTCTCAATGCTTGCTATCGAAACGTTGGCTTGAAAGAGACTGTTATCTTCGCTGACCAACTAATGTATACCGGTTACAAATACTCCACTCGTTCTGGTTCATCAATTGGTGTTAATGATTTCGTTATCCCTGATGAGAAGGCTTCGATCATTGCGCAAGCAAACTCTGAGGTTGAAGAAATCGAATCGCAGTTTGCTTCAGGTTTGGTAACCCAGGGTGAGAAATACAATAAGGTTATCGATATTTGGTCTCGTGCGAATGATATTGTTGCCAAATCGATGATGGAAGGACTGTCTACTGAGTCTGTTATTAATAAGGAAGGAAAGGAAGAGCGCCAAGAATCTTTTAATTCAGTTTATGTCTACGCTGACTCAGGTGCTCGTGGCTCTCCCGCGCAGATTCGTCAACTCGCTGGTATGCGAGGACTCATGGCTCGTCCCGACGGTTCAATTATTGAAACACCTATTACCGCGAACTTCCGTGAAGGTTTGAGTGTATCGCAATACTTTACCTCAACCCATGGTGCTCGAAAAGGATTGGCAGATACTGCATTGAAGACAGCTAACTCCGGTTATCTGACTCGACGATTAGTGGATATTTCACAAGATCTGGTTATTACCAATCATGATTGTGGGACTACCACCGGTCTTACAATGACTCCAATTATTGAAGGCGGCGATATTATCGCACCTTTGGGTGACCGAGTATTAGGTAGAGTGATTTCAGCTGACGTTATTGATGAGAATAGTGGTGATATTTTGGTTGAAGCGAACACTATGATTAATGAGCAAATGGTTGAAGTGCTAGAAACCTGTGGTGTTGATCAAGTATTTGTAAGATCACCAATTACTTGTGAAACCCGTTTTGGTGTCTGCCGCATGTGTTACGGTCGTGATTTGGCCCGTGGCCATATTGCCAATGTTGGTGAAGCAGTTGGCGTAATCGCAGCGCAATCAATCGGAGAGCCGGGTACTCAGCTAACCATGCGTACTTTCCATATCGGTGGTGCGGCTTCGAGAGCGACGGCAACGGATAGTGTGCAAGTTAAGAATACCGGCACCATCCACCTTAGCAATATGAAGACTGTGCAGAATATTAAAGGTGAACTGGTTGTTGTATCCCGATCAGGTCAATTGATCGTTAATGACGCTAATGGCCGTGAGCGTGAGCGATACAAACTTCCATATGGTGCTCTTATTACAGTCGGCACCAAAGTTGATGTCGAAGCTGGTCAAATTGTTGCGACATGGGATCCGCATACTCACCCAATCGTTTCAGAAGTGGCGGGTAAAGTGGCTTTCTCTGCGATGGAAGAAGGGATTACCGTACGTGAGCAGACAGATGAAATTACTGGCCTTTCCAGCATATCAATTATTGATCCTGCGGAGCGTTCGTCTTCCGCGAAAGAACTTCGTCCAGGTGTCACAGTTGTAGATAAGAAGGGTAAGGAAGTTTGCTTACCAGGTACGACAGTGCCGGCGCATTATTTTTTGCCGGCCAATTCCATCGTCAGTTTGAGAGATGGTACCGACTTAAATATCGGAGATGTTATTGCGCGTATTCCACAAGAGGGATCGAAGACTCGTGATATTACTGGTGGTCTTCCCCGAGTTGCTGACTTGTTTGAAGCAAGAAAGCCGAAAGAGCCTGCAATACTTGCTGAAATCTCTGGTACCGTTAGCTTTGGTAAAGAAACTAAGGGTAAACGCCGTTTGGTTATTACGCCAAAAGATGGAATTAATCCAATCGATGGGTCAGATCACTACGAAGTGCTGATTCCAAAATGGCGCACCATGACAGTGTTCGAAGGAGAACATATCGAAAAAGGTGAAGTAGTATCTGAAGGGCCTCCTACACCTCACGATATTCTTCGCTTGAAAGGTGTTGAGGCATTGGCTCAGTACATCGTCAACGAAGTGCAAGACGTTTATCGATTACAAGGTGTGAGAATTAATGATAAGCACATTGAAGTAATTGTTAGACAGATGTTGCGTAAAGTTGAAATCAGCAATCCTGGTGATTCCACTCTTATTAAGGGTGAGCAACTCACGTATACACAGATTCTCGAAATTAACGACAAGCTAATCGAAGATAAAAAACAAATAGCCAAGTTCGAGCGCATGTTACTCGGTATTACTAAAGCATCATTGGCGACTGAGTCATTCATCTCGGCGGCATCATTTCAGGAAACTACCCGCGTATTGACCGAAGCGGCTGTTACCGGGAAGCGCGATTTTCTGCGAGGCCTGAAAGAGAATGTGGTAGTTGGCCGGTTAATTCCAGCTGGTACCGGTTTGGCATATCATGCGGCTCGCAAGAAGAGATATGCAGAAGCAGGAGAGAGCGATTCTGTAAGTGCGAGTGATGTGGAAGCAGCCTTAAGTGAGGCACTCAGCTCTGAAACAAGCTCATAGAAGCCGATTACTGAGAATAAATCCTCTAGTGAGCCCAAATTTGGACTCGCTTAGAGGCTCTGAATTGGTTGACTCAGGCAAGCGGGATCATTAAACTCTCGCATCTTTTGAAAAGTCGACCTTGGAAGCTCGAAAGAGCCCATAAACATAGCGAATAATGACTACAATGAGGTTTTGTAAGACACATGGCAACTATTAACCAATTAGTACGCAAACCTAGGAAAAGCAAGGTCTCCAAAAGTGGTGTGCCTGCTCTGCAAGGTTCACCGCAAAAGCGTGGAGTTTGCACCCGGGTCTATACTACAACACCAAAAAAACCAAATTCTGCGTTGAGAAAGGTTTGTCGTGTTCGTTTGGTTAACGGCTACGAAGTAACCTCATACATTGGTGGTGAAGGTCATAACCTGCAAGAGCACTCGGTGGTTCTGATTCGTGGTGGACGTGTTAAAGATTTACCTGGTGTGCGTTATCACACAGTACGGGGCAGCCTTGATACTTCAGGTGTTTCCGACCGCCGTCAGGGTCGTTCTAAATACGGCGCGAAGCGTCCTAAGTAGCGGATATCGCGAAAACCGGACTAAAAAGAATTAAGAGCCATGGCAGCCACTTGCTGCTCCGACAAGCGTAAGGATGCGCGACTCATCAAGGCTCTCAAAACATTTGATGAAGTTGAGTAAGGCTGGGTATTTGTCGCTATTTTTTTAATAGCTGTCAGAGAGTCCTGGATTAACCTGAATAAACATAGAGGTCCCTAATGCCTAGAAGAAGAGTAGTGGCAAAGCGTGAAGTTCTGCCAGATCCAAAATTCGGAAGTAAAATCCTCGCAAAATTCATGAATCACGTGATGGTCGATGGCAAGAAGTCTGTTGCCGAGAAGATCGTTTATGGTGCTCTTGATGTTGTATCTGAGAAAACTGGTTCCGATCCTTTAGACATATTCGAAAAAGCTTTGGATGCGATTGCACCAATGGTCGAGGTCAAGTCTCGCCGGGTTGGTGGTGCTACCTATCAAGTTCCCGTTGAAGTGAGAGTCGAGCGTCGTCATGCATTAGCAATGCGGTGGTTGGTTGAGCATTCACGGTCAAGAGGGGAGAAATCGATGGCATTGCGTCTAGCAGGCGAAATCAATGACGCAGCTGAAGGTCGTGGCAGTGCCGTTAAGAAGCGTGAAGACGTGCATCGTATGGCTGAAGCCAACCGGGCATTTTCCCATTACCGTTTTTAAAAAAGTGATTCAAACGAATCCTTCAACTGAATTTTTACTGAGGATATAGCTGTGGCCAGAAAACACCCATTAAGTCGGTATCGCAATATCGGTATTGCGGCTCACGTGGATGCAGGTAAAACAACAACTACTGAGCGCGTATTATTCTATACAGGAATTTCACACAAGATAGGAGAAGTGCACGATGGCGCTGCCACCATGGATTGGATGGAGCAGGAACAAGAGCGCGGTATTACGATCACCTCTGCTGCAACTACCTGTTTCTGGAACGGAATGGATAGCCAGTACGAAGAGCATCGTATTAATATCATAGACACACCGGGCCACGTTGATTTCACTATTGAAGTGGAGCGTTCGCTGCGAGTATTGGACGGGGCGGTTGTTGTATTGTGCGCTTCCTCTGGTGTGCAGCCGCAAACTGAAACAGTTTGGAGGCAGGCTATTCGCTATCAAGTTCCACGCATGGTATTCGTGAATAAGATGGACCGTGCCGGTGCTGACTTCCTTAAAGTTGTAGAGCAAATGAAAGATCGCTTGGGTGCGGTTGCTGTTCCTCTGCAGCTAGCGATTGGTGCTGAAGATGAGTTTAAAGGTGTAATTGATTTGGTGAAGATGAAGTCAATTATCTGGAGCGAAGAAGATCAGGGAACAACATTCAGCCACGAAGAAATTCCAGCAGATCTGCAGGATCTTGCCCAAGAATGGCGTGAGCACATGTTAGAAGCTGCCGCAGAAGCCAATGAAGAAGTCATGGATAAGTATCTGAACACAGGTGACCTCGATGAAGCAGAGCTAATGTCTGCAATTCGTGACCGTACTTTGGCTAACGAAATCGTACCTGTCCTTTGCGGTTCAGCGTTTAAGAACAAGGGCGTGCAAGCTGTATTGGATGCGGTTATTGACTACATGCCAGCTCCAACAGAAGTTAAAGAAATTGAAGGTACGCTAGAAGACGGCACTGCTACTACTTGTCCGGCAGAAGACAGTGCCCCTTTCGCGGCGCTCGCCTTTAAGATTGCCACTGACCCCTATGTTGGGACACTAACTTTCTTTCGAGTTTATTCTGGCACCTTGAATTCTGGCGATACAGTCTATAATCCACTTAAACACAAGAAAGAGCGTGTGGGACGTATGGTGCAAATGCATTCAAATACACGTGAAGAGATTAAAGAAGTTTTAGCGGGAGACATCGCAGCGGCGATTGGTCTTAAGGATGTAACTACTGGCGAGACTTTATGTGCTCAAAACCACATTGTTACTCTAGAGAAAATGGATTTTCCTGAACCAGTTATCTCTGTTGCCGTGGAACCGAAGAGTAAAGCTGATCAGGAAAAAATGGGCATCGCACTGGGCAAACTTGCCCAAGAAGATCCTTCGTTCCGAGTCGAAACCGACGAAGAGTCCGGACAAACTATTATTTCAGGCATGGGTGAGCTCCACCTTGACGTTCTGGTAGATAGAATGCGCCGCGAATTCAGTGTTGAAGCGAATATTGGTAAGCCGCAGGTTGCTTATCGAGAAACTATTAAGAGAATTGTGGAAATCGAAGGCAAGCACGTCAAACAGTCTGGTGGTCGAGGTCAATACGGTCATGTGTGGTTACGTCTTGAGCCGCTGGATCCTGATGCTGAGTATGAATTCGTCAACGAGATTGTTGGCGGTATTGTTCCTAGAGAATATATTCCAGCCGTAGATAAAGGTGTGCAGGAGCAGATGAAGAATGGCTGTCTTGCCGGTTACCCATTACTGGCGATGAAAGTAACGCTTTATGATGGTTCATTCCACGATGTTGACTCTAGTGAAATGGCGTTCAAAATTGCTGGCTCGCAAGCCCTGAAGAAAGGTGCTCTAGAAGCTGATCCGGCGCTACTTGAGCCTATGATGAAAGTGGAAGTTGTTACTCCCGAAGAATACATGGGTGACGTGATGGGCGATCTCAATCGTCGTCGTGGCATGGTTCAAGGCATGGAAGACAGTGCTATGGGCAAGGTAATCGATGCGGAAGTGCCTCTCGCTGAAATGTTTGGCTACGCAACTGATTTGCGTTCAGCTACACAGGGCCGAGCAACTTATACAATGGAATTTGAGAAATACGCAGAAGTGCCGGGCAATATTGCTGAAGGTATTATTAATACTAACTAGTTAACTTTAAGTTGCTTTAATTAACTTTAATTAGGCAAAACTATTAATTTGTGCGCTGATTTAGAGCCAGATTGGGTTAGCGCTATAGATTTGAACGAGGTGATATTGTGGCGAAGGAAAAATTCGAAAGAACTAAGTTACACGTAAACGTAGGAACAATTGGTCACGTTGACCATGGCAAGACGACATTAACGGCAGCGTTAACAC
>Ga0209403_10004061_pt1 | contig 16067 bp, 20 predicted proteins | sample ArcticOcean_MG_C_8_FD_187440 | JGI IMG/M metagenome (GOLD analysis project Ga0209403, IMG submission 187440) | Marine microbial communities from western Arctic Ocean - ArcticOcean_MG_CB11_86 (SPAdes) (version 2) | ecosystem: Environmental > Aquatic > Marine > Oceanic | place: Arctic Ocean... | reverse complement strand
AGGATTAAATTAGATTTAGATCTTAATTCTGGATCTTTAAAAACTGATATCAAATCTTTAAAGAAGGCTGCAAGACAAGCAATTGCTCCAGAATTGATGAGACGGGCAAATAAGATAATTAAAACTGAAGATATAAAACTTGAAAACGATCATAAAATTTACTGGATGAATAATCCGATAGCGCAAATCAGTGCTGGTAAAGATTACTTATGTCCTAAGCTAAAATTGTTAGCTGATGATGCTATGGATTTAGAATCTCAAGAAAAAACAAAACTGAATCTTGAACACAAACTATATTCTTTAATTAAGACTGAACTATCAGATCTTGTCAGGTTAAGTAAATTAAATTTTAAAAGTAATTATGTAAGAGCGTTAAGCTACCAGTTGTTTGAAAATAATGGAGTAATTAAAAGAGATGGTGCAAAAAAATTTATAAGTAATATTTCTAAAGAAGATAGATTTGAGTTGAGAAAAGCTGGAATAAAAATTGGAAGATACCATATTTTTTTACCAAAAATGTTAAAACCTAACGCTGTAAACTTAAGAATTAAGCTATGGAAACTTTATTTTCCAAAAGATAAAAATTACTCCATTCCTAAATCGGGACTAAATTTTTTAAAGAAAGAAGCTAAGGAAAATAAGAAATTCTTATTGGTGTGTGGTTTTGAAAGCTTTAATAACCTTTATGTCCGAGTTGATATACTTGAAAGACTTTTTTTAAAGATCATAGACATTACTAAAGATAATGTGTTTAAAGTTGATTCTGATATGATTAATTTAATAGGCTGTAGTAAAGAAAATTTTTTTAAACTACTGAGATTAATGAACTATATGCCAAAAAAAGATGAAAAAAACAAAGATGAACTCTTTAAATATCATCCAAAAAACGTTAAAAACAGTGAAAATAAACCTAGTAAGAAAGTTAATACGAACAACCCTTTTGATAAATTATCAGAATTAAGATTTAGATAAATGTTTAAAAACTTATTTAAAAAAAAAACTACAGATACTAAAATTGATGAAAATATCCTTGTTGCGGCTTTGCTTATACACGCAGCAAAAATTGATGAAAATTACACTGAAAATGAAAAAAAAATTATAATCAAGGCTTTAATAGATTTAAATAATATAAATGAAAGCAGAGCTAAAGAAGTAGTTGAACTGGCAGAAAAGAAAGAGAAAGAATCAAACCAAATAGTTGAATATACAAGAGAGATAAAAAAAGAATCTAACGATTTTAAACTTAAAATAATTGAAATACTTTGGAAAATTGTATATTCAGACGGTCTAAATGATAATTATGAGTCAAATTTAATTAGAAGGGTTTGTGGTCTATTATATATTTCTGATAAAGATAATGGAATAATTAAATTAAAAGTAAAAAATTCAATTAAATAATTTATGACATATATTGTTAATGACAAATGTATTAAATGCAAAGAAATGGATTGTGTCGAGGTTTGTCCGGTAGATTGTTTTTATGAAGGTGAAAATTTTCTTGCTATTAAACCTGACGAATGTATAGATTGTGGAGTTTGTGAACCAGAATGTCCAGTAGATGCAATTGAACCAGATACTAATAAAGGAACAGAAGAATGGGTTAAGATCAATACTAAGTACAGTGAGATATGGCCAAATATCACAAAAAAAAGGGCAGAGGACGTTCCAAAAGATCATAAGGAGTGGCGCAGTGTTGTTGGTAAGTTAAAATATTTAAGTGAAAAACCAGGAAAAGGAGATTAATAATTTAATATGTTAAAAAAAAAGAAAAAAAAGAAAAAAAGTAAAAAAATTTTTCAAAAAGAAAAAGTTATAAATAAAAAAATTAAACAAAATATTTTTAAACAAACTGAAGAAAAAGTTCCAATAACTAAAATTAAAAAACAAGCTACAGAAAAAAGAATTTATAATATTAACGATTATGTAGTCTATCCAAAGCATGGCGTAGGTAAGATAATAGGAGTGGATAAGGCTAAAATGGGTGGTATTGAAATAACTTTTTATAAAGTGCATGTAGAAAGAGAAAAATTATCACTAAGCATACCTTTGAATCAACAATCGCACTTAAGACCTATATCAACAATCAATCAGGTAAATAAAGCAATTACAATTTTAAAAAGTAAGCCCAAAATAAAAAGAACTATGTGGAGTAGAAGAGCTCAAGAATATGACCAAAAAATTAATTCTGGTAAACTTTATGAATTAACTGAAGTTGTTAGAGATCTAAATAAGAAAACAGATATTATAGCAGAACAATCGTACAGTGAGAGGCAGCTTTTCGAGAAAGCTTACGAAAGATTAAAATCTGAATTTGAAATTGTGGTGGGTGACAAAGCGCAGCAAAAAATGGACAAAGCTTTAAAAAGAGATAATGTTGCTGAAGATATTTCTGAAGATATTACTAAAGATCCCACTAAAGACATTGCAAAAAAATAATCAAATTAAGTAAAAAAAAAAGTGCCCTTTTTAAAAAAAATTTAAGAAGGGCACTTTTATTAAAAAGCTATAGTTATCTTCTTCTTCTTTTTTTAGCCTTTTTCTTTTTCTTAGCTTTTGCTTTTTTTCTACGTTTAGCCATTTTGAGCTCCCTTTTTTTAAATTAAACAAATCATTAAGTGATTCGTTTGTTATAACAAGCTTTAAGTTTTTTTTTACTTATGTCAAATATAAATTATGTTAACAATTCTTGAAAAAAATTAGTTTTTAATTTTAATTTTTATTATTTTTTTATTATTAAAATAAACAAGTAATAACAATGTTTATTTACCAATTATGACATGTTTGCTTTAGTAATGCTTGTTATTTTTTATAAAGACTATCTAAAATACTTTTATATTTTACAATTACTTTGTTTCTTTTTACTTTCATTGTTGGCGTTAACAAACCATTTTCAATTGTGAAATTTTCTTCAATTAAGTAAATTTTTTTAATTTTTTCGATTAAAGTAAGATTTTTATTAATTTTATTCACTATTTCATTTATTTTTTCTTTTTGTTTGTCGAATTCTTTAGTTGGAACAATAAGCGCAACCAGATAGCTTTTTGCATCCCCGTAAACCATGGCTTGTTCTATTTCTAGAGAATTTGTTAATAGATTTTCAATTTTTGCTGGCGAAATATTGTCGCCTCCTGCACTTACTATTATATCTTTTTTTCTATCAGTAATTTTTAGATAACCATCTTTTGGATCTATTTCTCCTATATCTCCTGTATATAACCATCCATCTTTGAGAACTTTGTCTGTTTCTTCTTTTTTATTCCAGTAACCCAACATTACGTTTTCTCCTTTAACTAATATTTCTCCGTCTGCAGATATTTTTACTTGATTGTTTTTAAATGGAGGTCCAACTGTTTCAACTCTAATATTGTGTATTGGATTGCAACTCACTACTGGTGAAGTTTCAGTTAAACCATATCCTTGAAGAGTAGGCAATCCAATAGCATTTAGAAATTGACCTATTTCTTTATCTAAAGCTCCTCCTCCAGATACAAAGGCTTTTAGGTTTCCACCAAATTGGCTTTTTATCTTTTTTCTAACTAATCTTTCGACGGTAAAATTTATCAGTTTTTCTAAAAAACTCATTTTTTGCTTTAATAATTTTTTTTTCCCTAAATAAATTGTAAGCTGAATTAATTTTGCTTTAAGTCCAGTTGCTTTTTTCATGTTTATATTTATTTTATTATAAAGATTTTGATAAAATCTTGGTACCGCTGTCATGATCGAAGGTTTTGCCTCTGAAATATTATCTAGAAGTTTTTCAATTTTTTCTGCATAATAAACTTTTGCTCTAACAGCAATTTGTGCGAATTGTACTGTATGTTCGTATGAATGGGATAATGGGAGCCATGTTAAAAAAATCGCCTTTTTATCAATTAATGGTTTTAAAATTTCTAAGGCTCCTTCTAAATTATTCAATATACCACCATGGCTAAGAATAACTCCCTTGGGATTACCTCCGGTGCCAGATGTATATATTATACAAGCTGGCGAATTTCTTTTTATATTTGAATTTTTAATCTTTAACTGATTTTCTAACTTTTTTTCAATTATAGATTTATAATCTAAATATTTATTTTTATAGTCAACACCTTGAACATTATCAAAAGTAATTATTTTTTTTATAAATTTTTTTTCGTCTATTATTTTTTTTAGTTTATTATGCATCAAAGTGTTGGAAACTATAACTACAGAAGGTTCACAATCTTCAATTAGATATTTATAATCATTTTCTGTGTAAGTGATGTAAGCAGGTACCGTAATTCCGTTAGCCAGCATTATTGATATATCAGAAATTAACCATTCTGGTCTATTTTCAGAAATCAGAAGACATCTATCCCCACTCTTAATATTTTCTTTTAATACTGAAGCAAGTTTATAAATAGCTGATGAAGTTTCTCCCCATGAATATTTTACTTTATTTTTAGGATTAAGCCATTCTAAAAAATTATTTTCTGATTTTTCTTTTTCAGCTTGATAAAAGTATAAATCTACTAAATTATTAAATTTATTTAAATTCATTTGTTTTTGGTGGGCAAAGAGAGACTCGAACTCTCACAGCATTGCTACCATTGGATTTTGAGTCCAACGCGTCTACCAGTTCCGCCATTCGCCCATCCTTTATTTTTGTTAGTATGCATATAATATGTTAACTATTATAAAAATTCTAGTATTTTACTAGTTGTAAAAAAAATATAAAATTGTAGTTATAATGAAAAAAATTTCTAAGGTTCTTATTCAAACAAACAAATTCGGTATCTCTAGAATAAAACTAAATGACACTAAAAGCTACAACTCACTATCTTTACAAATGATTATATCCTTAATCAAAGCTTTAAAAAATTTGAATAATGACATTAATACAAAAGTAATTATTATTGAAGGAGCGGGAAATGGTTTCTGTGGTGGACATAATTTAAAAGAAATTCGTGGTTTAAAGAAAAGAAATAAATATAAGGAACTATTTAAATTATGTTCAAAATTAATGTTAGAAATTATCGAAGGTAAAAAACCAGTAATAGCAAAAGTTCATGGAGCAGCTTTTGCTGCTGGATGCCAACTAGTCGCTAGTTGTGATTTAGCTGTAAGCTCTAATGATGCAATATTTGCAACTCCTGGAGTAAATATAGGATTATTTTGTAGCACACCTATGGTGGCAGTTAGTAGAAAAGTTAGTAGAAAAAAAACAATGAAAATGTTGTTAACTGGTGACTCAATTGACGCAAAGTATGCAAAAGATATTGGTTTAATCAATGACCATTATCCAGCAGCAAAATTAGAGAATGAAGTGATTAAACTTGCAAAAAAAATTTCTTCTAAATCTAACCTTACAATAAAAATTGGAAAAAAAGCATTTTACAAACAATTAGAGATGCCAATAAGGAAAGCTTACAAATATACAAGCGAAATTATGACTAAAAATATGATGGCCTATGATGCTAAAGAAGGGATTTCAGCTTTCTTAGAAAAAAGAAATCCTAATTGGAAAAATAGATAAAAATGCAGCCAGAAACAGGTGATAAATTAATTAAAGATTCTCTTGCTTCAGCAAAAACAATTGCAATGGTAGGAGTTAGTTCAATTAAAAAAGAAAACTCTTCTAATATAATTAGAAGACCTTCTATTATTGTCATGACCTATCTCCAGGAATTTGGGTATAAAGTAATACCGGTAAATCCCTTTTCGTTAGGCAAAACAATAAATGGTGAAAAAGTATTTGGAAAATTGGAAGATATAAATGATACTGTCGACATAGTTAATGTTTTCAGACCCTCTTCTGAAGCGCCAACTTTTGCTGAACAAGCTGTTGAAATTGGAACAAAGGTTCTTTGGTTGCAGTTTGGTATCCAAAATCAGAAAGCTAGAGAAATTGTTGAGGCTAAAAATATACTATATGTTTCAAACAAATGCATAAAACAAGAATATCAAAAATTATTTTTAAAGGTTAATCCAGTTTTTCCAGTTTTGAAATAAATTTTAAATTTTTATTTTATCCCCAACAATAATCTTACCGTTATTTAAAATCTCGCACCTTAGGCCACCTCTACTTAAAAACTCTTTAATTATATTTCCTTGTTTTAGTCTTTCTTGCAAATACTTGCATGGTCTGCATAGGTCATGGGCTTTTATTTTCACTCCACCTATTATAAATTCTTTATCTACTAATTTATTAAGGTGAATACCTTCTGTGATAATGTTTCTTCTAAAATCAATGGGTGGGATTGAGGTGCCAGTTAACTGATTATAATAATTAATATTTTCAATTTCAATTAAAGTAATTTGTTTTATTTTGCTGTTATTTTCTTTAAAATGTCTATCTTTAACTATTCCTTTTCCACTAATTACCTCAATACTACTAACACTTTCCATAATACCTTTATAAGTTTGTGAAATTGTAATCTCAGCGACTTTACCCATATAAATTATTTTAAATGTTAACTTTATATAAAATGTCCTATACGTGAAAATTTAATATACTTTTTAGAACTCCACTCTTATCCCACGCTCTTAAAAATTTTGAAACTTCTATTGCGGTTGCGGGAACAAATTCTTTAAAAACTTTTCCATATGCAGGTCCTAAAGTAATACCATTTTTCTTTGAAATTTTTACAAGGCTTCTTTTAGCAAGCTCGTTTACCTTTCGTCTAACAGTTTCTTTTGGTAATTTAGTAACTAAACAAATACTTGATATTGTTAACTTATTATTTTGCTCGGTGTTTATAGAACTTTGGGTAACTGCCTCTAATAAATTAACTTCGGTATTCAATATTTTATCCCATTCCGTTTCTAAATCTTTATAACTTGCACCCCTCTTATTGTTTCGGGTTATATTATATAAATTATGGCTAACAGTTGTCTGAATAATTATAAATGAATCGTAATCAAGATCTAAATGCTCTTTAACTCTTGCGTAGTAATCAATCATAAACATTGAAAAACGATACATTCCTTGTAGGAATGGTTTTTGCAGTAGAAGCTTGTCCGCTACTCCTTTCTTTAACACCTCTCTTGCTTTGTTTGAATTTTTTAAAGAATTTTCCATTTATTTTTATGAATCAATGCAGTTTTTTTAAATATCATATATTTTATTCAAAATTTTAACAACCCATTTTAGGTCAATTATGATTAACTAAGTTGAATAATTTGGTAGGATAAAGAGATGTTTTTATTACCTAAAATAAAAAACTGCCCGTGCTGCAATAAGCTTAATTTAATTGTTGTAAATGGGATCGTGTGCGGAAATAAATTTTGTAGCATGGCTGATTGGATGCTAAAGAAAATTTTTAATTGTACAAAATGTAGAGTGGAATTGGGCTTATTCATTCATAATACCAATAAAGAAGAAAAAATTATCTGGATGGCAATTTTTAAATGTGAAGATGATCATTATGCACAATTAAATAATTTACATAAAATGAAAGAAAAAAATAGAAATAATCAAAAAAAATATAATAAAACTCTAGATGAAATCAATGCACTTTATAATAAAGTTAGAGCAGAACAGACAAAAATAAAAATAAAAGTAAAAATTCAAAATCAAAAGATGAACCTTGGGCAAGTATATTAATTTGATTCCTTTTTTTAATAAACACGTCCAATTAAAATTTTTTAAATCTAAATAAAATAATGGCGGTCCTGGCAGGAATCGAACCTGCAACTACTCCTTAGGAGGGAGTTGTTATATCCATTTAACTACAAAACCGAATATAATCTAAAATAAATATTAAGCTAGTTTAAGTATTTCTTCTAATTATAAAAACAAATATTATAGAAGTCACAAACATGGATAGAGCATAAGCCGCAGCTGGCACCATATAAACTATATCATCAAAGATTTGTGAAGAAACAAATACAGCCAGAGTTCCATTTTGAAGTCCACTTTCTAAAGAAATGCATCTTCTTTGTGCGACCCCAGTTGCAAAAAATTTAGCTACATAATAACCAACTGCCATCATCACTATATTAAGGGTTAATGTAATTGTTCCCGCTCGTGTTATAAAACTATAAATTTTATCCCACTCTTCTACCCAAATTGCAGCGAATACAATGACAAACAACATTATTGAGAATCTTTGAATGATTAATGTTTTAGAAGTTATAAAGTCTGTTGCAAATTTTCTAATCAACATTCCAACAATTACTGGAATTGTTACAACAAAAACCATTTTTAAAGAAATAGAAAGCATAGAGATATCTTTTGAAATATTTGAAATTTGAAGTAAATCAGCTGAAGTAAATACAATTAAAGGGACAGATATAATTGAAATTAAGCTCACAACTGCCGTAAGTGAAACTGAAAGAGCTACATCTCCGTGTGCAAATTTAGTAAGTACATTTGAAGTTACTCCACCTGGTGCAGCAGCAATGATCATAACTCCAAGCGCTAGCTCTGAAGGTGTATTTAATATTTTTATCAAAATAAAAGCTATAAATGGAAGTAAAATCATTTGGCATATTATGCCAATAAGAAAATCTCTGGGTTTTTTAGTTACATTTTTAAAATCTTCTATTGTTAAACCCATTCCAAGACCGAGCATTATAAGAGCTAAGCACGTGGGGGCAATTTTTGTTACTATTTCCATTATTTCCCTACTAAAAAAAAATTAAAATTATTAAATAGTAGTATATAGATAGTTATTTAAATCAATGCTAAAAAAATTATATGATAAATGTGTAAAATGGGCAGGGCATAAAGCTGCTAAACCTATACTTGCGTTAGTATCTTTTTTAGAAAGTTTTATTTTTCCAATTCCTACAGATGCAATGATTATTCCCATGGTAATTGCAAAAAGAAATGAGTTTTTTAAAATAGCATTAATTGCAATAATATTCTCAGTTTTAGGAGCTTTGATCGGTTACGTTATTGGATATATTTTTTTTAATGAAGTGGGAGTTAAAATCTTTGAAATTTTTGGAGCAGAGAATGCCAATATATTTAGAGAAAAATTAGCAAGTGAAACAGGGCTACTCTCAGGAATAATAATATTATTTATAGCTGGTTTTACACCTCTGCCATTCAAAATAATTACAATATCTAGTGGATTTGTTCACTTCAATATTTTGCTTTTTATAATAGTATGTTTTATAGCAAGAGGCTTAAGATTTCTTTTGGTTGCTTATTTGGCTCATAAATACGGCGCAGCAATTGGTCCTTTCTTAGAAAAAAAAGGTGGTCAATGGAGCATAATTATAACTGGAATAATAGTTGCTTTAGTTTTGCTAATTTATCTTATATCTAAATAAATAATGTCTGCGAACAAAACAAATAAATATTTAGTTTTTATACTTTTTATTATTTTGTTAACTCTCATTTCAGCGTTTATAATTGAATATGTTTTGAAGCATGAGCCTTGTAATTTATGTCTGTATGAAAGAGTGCCATACATTATTTCTATTTTTTTAATTTTTGAAATTTTATTTATAAAAAAACACGTAAAAACTACTTTGCTATTACTATCCTTTATGTTTATTTTAAGTGCTGCCCTAGCCTTTTATCATTTTGGAATAGAACAAGGTTTTTTTAATGAATCGTTTGCCTGTGAAAGCAAAAATATATCTGAAATAATGACCAAAGATGATCTTTTGCAACAACTAAAAAGAAATCCCATAAGTTGTAAAGATGTAAACTTTAAAATAATAGGATTATCACTTGCTTCAATAAATACTATTTTTTCTTTTTTTCTAAGTGTTATATTCTTAAAATTGTATTTAAATTATGAAAAAAACTAATAAGAAAATTTTAGAAGAAATTATAAGAGTAGACCATGCTGGAGAGCGTGGTGCAATTAAAATTTATGAAGGACAGTTATTGGCATTAAAGACTATTAAACAAGATAATGAGCTAAAAGATATAATTGAAAAAATGAAGGAACATGAACACGAACATTTAAAATATTTTGAAAAGGAAATTCAAAAAAGAAAAATAAAGCCAACATATTTACTTCCTTTGTGGGACTTAATGGGGATTACTCTAGGATTTGGAACAGCAATAATTGGGAAGAAAGCTGCAATGTTATGCACTGCTTCTGTTGAGGAAGTAATTGAAAATCACTATCAAAATCAACTTGAAAAACTAGGAGATGACGAAAAAAATTTAAAAGATAAGATCAAAAAATTTAAGAGTGATGAAATTATGCATAAAAATATTGCCTATGAATCTGGAGCTACCAATAAAGGTTTTTATTCAATAATGGACAAAGTAATTCAAACTAGTTCAAAAATTGCAATTAAGATTTCAGAAAAAATCTAAGCTTTTTAAGGTAATAACTCGACGTCCCAATAAAGATAATCCATCCAACTTTCATGTAAAAAATTGGGAGGAAAATTTCTACCATTTTGGTGTAAGTCATCTATAGATGGTGTAAATGGTTTTCTACTTAAATTCATTCCAGAAGTAGAATAAAGTCTGCCACCCTTTTTAACATTACAATCTGAACATGCTGTTACTACATTATCCCAGTTTGTTAGGCCACCTTTAGATTTAGGTAGCAAATGATCAAAAGTTAGATCTTTTTTATCTCCACAATACTGGCAGGTAAATTTGTCTCTCAAAAACACATTGAATCTTGTAAAATTTGGATTTTGTGTTGGTTGAATAAAATTTTTTAATGCTATGACACTTGGCAATTTCATTTCAAAAGAGGGGCTTCTTATTTTTCTTTCATAGTTTGAAACTATACTAACTCTTTCAAGAAAAACTGACTTAACAGCATCTTGCCAGCACCACAAAGACAAAGGGTAATAGCTCAATGGTCTGAAATCAGCATTTAAAACTAGCGCGGGACACTTTTCCAAGGGTACTTTTTCAGATACTGATATAATCATATAAATAATTTAGTAGATTCAGTTAAATTTTGCAAGAATTAGTTTTAGAAATACCTTTAAATTATAAAAGATTTTGTTTTAAAAATTTCAAACCAAGACTTGAACCTTCAATAGGTATTTTATGTTCACAATTATTAAAAATTTTTGTTTTAACTTTTACACCATGATTTTTTAAATATTCTTTTGCTTCTAATAAATGCATGGGCGGCACAATTGGGTCAATTGCACCATGCATTAAAAATATATTTGGTTTTGAATTAATGTTTTCTGATAAATGTTTTTGATTAATTACTTTTCCAGAGTATCCAATCAGACTATTAATTTGTTCCTTTTTTTTTAGCCCTACCTGAATGCTTATCATGCAACCTTGACTAAATCCTACTAAAGAGAGCTTATTTAGTGGTAAATTGAAACTTTCACAAGCTTGATTTAAAAACTCACTTAACTTTTGTTCAGCCTTTAGAGATTTTTCAAGAATAATTTCTTCTTTGTCTGAAGATAAATCAAACCATTGATAGCCACTAGGATTAATGGAGCAAACTTCTGGCGCATTCGGACACAAAAAAATAGTATCAGGTAAAAAACGTTGCCAATTAATTGCTAAAGTACTTATATCTTTTCCGTCGCCACCATAACCATGACATAAAACAACTATCTGCTGAGGTTTATTTTTTGAAAAAGTAGGTATAGATGTAGTTTTTAGAATATAATTAGTCATAAAGTAAAAGCCATTTTACAAATTTTTCATCTTTGAAGTCAACCTCGCCAATAATTCTAGCAAATTCTTCTCCTTTTTTATTGATTAAAATAGTGGTTGGCACGCCTCTGAGCTTAAATTCTTTTACAAAGTTTAAATTTTTATCAAAAAATATTTCTAATTTTTTAATTTTAAGGTCAGAAAAAAAAATTTTAGTTTTTGTTTGGTTAGGTTCCTCCACATTGACTGCAAAAAATTTTAAATTGTTAAATTTATTATCTTGAGAGAGACTATCCAATGATGGCATTTCTCTCTTACAAGGGGCACACCATGTTGCCCAAAAATTGATAATTATAAGATTTCCATGATAATCTTTTAAATTTACTTCTTTGCCAAAAAAATCTTCAAATATTATTGGAGAAATTGGCTTAGGAATTTCATTAATAGCTATATTATTAAGTGGAACATCTTCATTTGTTTGTGATATTGATGAAAAAATACTAAAACAAAAGAAAAAAAATAAGAATTTTGATATTTTTATATTTAAAAGCATTAATAATAACAATTTAACATATGAAAAATAAAAATAAAGCTATTTGGGGAGCAAGATTTAACAATTCAACATCAAAAGTTTTTGAAAGAATTGGCTCATCAATTAACGTTGATAAAAGGTTATTCGAAGAAGATATATTTGCTTCTATTGTGCATGCTCAAATGTTAATTAAACAAAAGATAATAAAAAGAGAGAAGGGTAAAAAAATAATTAAAGGTCTTAATAAAATTCACACAGAAATAAAAAAAAATAGATTCAAATTCAATACAAAATATGAAGATATACATTTAAATATTGAAAAAAGGCTTTTTTCAATTATAGGGAATGATGCAGGTTATTTACACATAGCACGATCTAGAAATGATCAAGTCGCGACTGATTTTAAATTATGGATTAAAAAATCTTCTAAAATAATAGTTAAAAATCTAGATAATTTAATTAAAGATTTTTTAAAAAAATCAGAAAATAATATTCAAACAATTATGCCTGGATTTACACATTTAAAAAATGCCCAACCTATTTCTTTTGCTCATTATTTATTAGCATATGTTGAAATGTTTAAACGTGATAAAATTAGATTCAGTAGTAATATTGGTTATATAGATGAATGCCCTCTGGGTGTAGGCGCGTTAGCAGGCACATCTTACAAAATAGATAGAAACTTTACTTCTAAAAAACTTGGTTTTAAAAGACCTACCAATAATTCTATTGACACTGTATCTGACAGAGATTTTGCATTAGATTTTTTATCTGCCGCATCAATTTGTGCTGTCCATATTTCAAGATTTGCTGAGGAATTAATTATATGGAATTCTGACATATTTAAACTCATAAAACTTGATGACAAAATGCTAACAGGTTCATCAATTATGCCTCAGAAAAAAAACCCTGATCCCGCTGAATTGATTAGAGGTAAGGCTGGAAAAAATTTTGGTTTATTGCAAGCAATGCTAACTACCATGAAAGGTTTGCCAGTTTCATATTTTAAAGATATGCAGGAAGATAAATCCTTAGTTTTTGACGGTTATGATAATATTTTAGAATCAATCATTATAACAAGCGAACTCATTAAAAATTTAAAGCCAAATAAAGAAAGGATGCTTCTTTTATCAAATGAAAACTATACCACAGCCACTGATTTTGCAGATTATCTTGTACAAAATAACAATTTGTCTTTTAGAGAAGCATATAAAATATCAGCAAAATTAGTGAACTATGCTGAAAAAAATAAAAAACAATTAAACCAGCTTAATTTTAATGAGGTAAAACAGATTAGAAAAGATTTAAATAAAAATGTAATGAGAGTATTTGATGCCAAAAACTCAGTAAATTTAAAAACTTCTTATGGAGGAACTTCTATAAAAAATATAGAAAAAATGATATCTAAATTGAAGAAGGAATTTAAATAATGAAAAATTTTTTACTAGTTTTTATCTTGTGTTTATTTTGTATGTCTTGTGGGGTAAAAAGTGATCCAAAATATGAAGCTAAACAACATAATGATAAAACTATAAATTTATTATAAAAAAATGAATTATATTAACCTCAGAAAAAAAAATCTTACCGTAGAAAATGTTTTGGCAACCTCTCTTGTCAGGAAGTATAAAACGCCATTCTATTGTTATTCTCTCTCGCAATTAAAAAATAATTTTTACACTTTTAATAAAGCATTTAGAGAAGTCAAACCTTTAGTATGTTTTTCAGTTAAATCAAACTCAAATATAAACCTGCTTAAGGAATTAAAAAAAATAGGGTCAGGTGCGGATGTTGTATCTTCTGGAGAGTTATTAAAATCTCTCAAAGCTGGAATTAACGTAAAAAAGATAGTCTTTTCTGGTGTTGGGAAAACTGAAGACGAAATTAAACTGGCGATTAAAAAAAAAGTTCTTTTAATTAATATGGAATCAGAAAATGAAGCAATTCTTATTAATAAAATTTCAAAAAAAATGAACAAGAAAACTTCAGTTGGAATAAGATTAAATCCTAACATAACTGGCGAAACTCATAAAAAAATATCTACTGGAGGAAAACATGATAAATTTGGTTTAAGTTATAAAGATTGTATAAGTTTTTGTAAAAAAATTAGTACTTTAAAAAATTTGAAACTAATTGGTCTAAGTGTACATATTGGGAGCCAAATTACTAATATTAAACCTTTCCAACAAGTGCTGAGCGTACTAGATAAATTAATTAATGAGGCCAATATAAGTTTTGAGTTTATCGATTTGGGTGGAGGTATGGGAATCTCTTATTCAAAGAAAGAAAAAAAACTTAATTTAACAGAATACAGTCAATTAGTTTATAAATTTATAAAAAATAAAAAGGCCAAGATCATTTTTGAACCTGGAAGATTTATTATTGGAAATTCTTCTATTTTAGTATCAAAAATTCTCTATATAAAAAAAAGCAATAATAAAATTTTTATTATTTTAGATGCTGGAATGAACGATTTAATGAGGCCAGCTTTGTATGATGCTCATCATGAAATTATTCCCTTGAAAAAAAGTAATAAAAAAATTGTTGGAAATATAGAGTTTGTTGGGCCTATATGCGAAAGTTCAGATACGTTCTTAAATCTAAAGAGTTTTCCTAAAGTTGAAGAAGGGGATTATGTAGCTATAACTCACGTTGGTGCGTATGGAATCTCTTTATCCTCAAATTATAATAGTAGACCAATAATTGCAGAAGTTATGGTAGATGGCAATAAACATAAATTAATTAAAAAAAGACAAAGTTTAGAAAATTTAATCAATAATTAATTTAAAATTTAATTAACATGATACTTTTAAGATCATTACTTTTTAATCTATTTTTATATACGGGAATAATAGTGGTTTTTTTACTAGCAATACCATCATTATTATTGCCTCCAAAATTTTCATTATTATTTGGAAAATTTTTAGGTCATTACGTTATTTTTATTGTTAAATATCTTTTAAGTACAGAAATAGAAATTAAAGGATTGAACAATATTCCTAAATCAGAAAAATATTTTATAGCATCCGCACATCAATCTATGTTTGAAACATTTGCTCTGCAGGCTGTTATTAATTATCCTGTCTTTGTCTTAAAAAAAGAATTACTAAAAATTCCATTATTTGGTCTTTATTTAAAAAAAATTAAATCAATAGCAATAGTTAGAGATACAACTACAAAAGATAATCTCAATTTCTTTTCAAGGGTTGCAGAAATTATTAAAAATGAAACTAGACCTCTTTTAATATTTCCTCAGGGAACACGTGTTGGAGTTAATGAAAAAATTCCTTTCAAAAAAGGTGTTGGAAGAATATACGAAGCTTTAAACATTTCTTGTATACCTATAGCCCTAAATTCAGGGAATGTTTGGCCAAAAAAAGGAATATTGAAATATCCAGGTAAAATAACAATATCTTTATTAGAACCTATAAAACCTGGGCTTGATAGAAGCGAATTCATTAAAATCTTGGAAAACAAAGTTTATAATGAAATAAAAAAAATTTGTTAATTATTATTTTCTACCAAAATCGGGTTTTTCCACATCTTGACCTGCTTCTATAATTTCTTTTCTAATTTTTTTTGTTTTAATGAAAATTTTTTCTATTTTTTTACCATCTTCATTTTCTATACTAGTTTTTAGATCTTCTAAATTTTTAATGAATTTATCAATCATTACTGTTGTATTTTTTTTATTTTGAATAAAAATATCTCTCCACATAATTGGATTGGAAGCAGCTATTCTTGTAAAATCCCTCAAGCCTCCCGCACTATATTTTACAATTGATTTTCCTTTTTCGTCTTGAATATCAATGGATGTGTTAACAATATTGTATGCAATTAAATGCGGAATATGACTTGTAATCGATAAAATATAGTCGTGCTCTATGGGATCCATAGTATCTACTTTACTACCTATCGTTTCCCAAAAATTTTTAAGTAGACTAATATCTTTTTTTTTTGCTGTTTTGCTTGGTGTTAATATACACCATCTATTTTGGAACAATTTAGAAAATCCAGCTT
>Ga0209403_10004060_pt1 | contig 16069 bp, 14 predicted proteins | sample ArcticOcean_MG_C_8_FD_187440 | JGI IMG/M metagenome (GOLD analysis project Ga0209403, IMG submission 187440) | Marine microbial communities from western Arctic Ocean - ArcticOcean_MG_CB11_86 (SPAdes) (version 2) | ecosystem: Environmental > Aquatic > Marine > Oceanic | place: Arctic Ocean... | reverse complement strand
AGCAGCAGTGTGCCCTGATACTTGTCCGCGCCGAAGTCGAACTGAATGCCATTGAATCCGGGCTTGGAGAAGGTCATCGGCGTCAGAGTCGTACGGATCTCATCGCCAATGGTCAGCGTGTAGTGATACTGACCCCTTGAATCGGAGGCGATCACGACACGATTAAACCAATTTCGATAACGACTGGTCTTGAGGATCGTGCTGCCAAACTGCTGGGGACGATCTTCCTGCCAATCGTAGACCAGCCAACCACGGGTGACAAAACTTCCATACTGATCGTAGAAATAGTCGCCTTCGATCGCCGTGTCGACGTAGCGGTCGTAGCGGTGCCGAGCGTAGTTCGTGTATTCGGCCTGGCGCCACCCGTATTCGTTGTAGAGCTCTTGTGGCACATACCATTTGCGTACCGATGGATCGAGTGCGTCGAACAGAACGCCGGGGCCCGTCGGTTCGAAATTGACTTCACCGCCACGAGTTACGCTGCCGAGTCGTGCTCCGTAGTCCTGAGATGCGACAGGGGAGGCGAAGAGGCTGATCCAGCAGAGGCAGATAGCGACCTGGAATGCCCGGCGGATTGTTGTTGACTGACTCATGTGCACCCTGACTTCTCTCGGTTGGCGATACAGGTTTTTTAGTAGATTCAGGCTCTTAGTAAATGACTGCCGTCTGACGCAGGCGCCGCTGGCTGCCTTCATCGGAACGGACTTCGACGGCGATCAGGTATATCCCCGGTGGAACCAGGTTGCCGTCGTCAGTGCGGCCATCCCACTCGACTCGATACTGACCACTGCTTCTGTCGGTGTTGACGAGTTGCCGCACACGGCGGCCACTCAGATCGTGTACATGTACGGTGATTGGAGACAGTGCCACAAGATGTTGGACGATGTAGTCGATCTGCAAATCGTCGTTGATGCCGTCGTCATTCGGCGAAAAGCTCGACGGCGACAGCTTCAAAGGGCCGGCAACCGTCGAACCGATTGAGACCCGTACGAGCAGATCATCCGATTCGATCGCCGACGTTGCGTTGCCTCCCTCAGTAAGCAGAGGCAGTGTCGACCCCTCAGCGAAAGCGAGCCCGCGAAACCGTGTCCCGTAGCGAAACACCGCAGAATCGAAGACAATCTCGATCGACGCTCCATCTTGATCGACGCGTGGCATGGTAAGGGAAAAGTGTTCGTCATCGACCTCTGTGAGAATGATCTCACCGCTGGATCGCGGCAGCATCTCGCCGACATCCACGGCACCGAAGTCACCACGTGCAGTGACTGTGCCGGAGGGGTCCGTCAGGCTAACCGAATGCAGTGCAGTGATTCTCGTTGGCGTCTCCACATCGAAGCGCGTGAAGCCTTCCCGGCCACTGTCATTGTCAACGAGTGTTACAAAAGTGAAGGTCGTCGTCTCGCTGATCGACGCTGTCGAGGGCTCTACCTCGGCAAACAGGCCATCAACAGGGGGTGAGCTGAAGTCGAAGGCGAGTTGCGCCAAAGCACGCGACGAGGTCAGCGTTGCATTGGTGAAATCGATGCGGAACTGAAAATATTGTCGGGGTGCAGGCAATTCGAGCGTCTGGCCATTCTCTACCAGCTGCCACTGGCCCCATTTCTCGGCATCCGTCTGCTTGATCACCGGTTCATCCAGGCGCAGCAGGCGTTCGTAGCTTGCCCGCGTCAGGAGATTGCCGAAGGCGTCATTTGGTGAGCGTCCCGTGACGACACCACCCACCTTGATCTGGCGGTAGTAGTCGTCCGGCGTGTCGTCTGCGCCTGAGCGCACGCGCACTTCGATGGAGGAATCTTCAGGAGCGCCGGCGATTGCCTCAAGCCAGCGAATCTGACCCCATACCGATGCATCATCGAGGAAGAGAGGATCGGACTCGTAAACGGCCTCCGGCACAAAACCGGTCCCATAGATCTCTATTTCATCGATCTCGAACCCTGCGTTCAGGGTCGACTTCAGGGCCAGGGAACGAACGAACTGGGCATCAATCTCAATGACCACCGTCGTGTCCGTGTTGTCAGATTCGGAGAAATCTGGAAACGCCAGACTTGGGTTCTCGTCTTCGCCGACGAACAAATCGTAGCTGCGCATGAAATCATTGCCGAAGGGAAACTGCGGCGTCATGCGTGGATAGAAGACAATCCGATTAACCCCAAAACGAGCACCCAGATCTACAAAGAGTGTGACACCATTGTTTATGAGGGCGCGACCATCCACCCACTTGCGGTCGATGGCAACCCGATGATCACCATTGATAATTCCTTCCAACTCATCGGCGTCCTTCTGGTTGTCGGAAAGATTGATATCGACACTGCCGCCACGATCCAACAGACCCAGAGCGATATTCACCCCTGGGTCGAGGCGAACGGGGACGATCCAGTCCGCGTTGCCTTCTTCGACGGTGAAGATCGCTTCGCCACCTTCAGTGAGGGAACTGATGTCCTCTACGAAAGCGATGACGCCACCAGGCGTGATGCCCGATTCTGTCCAGGGATGCGCGGAACCGCCAACGACGAATTCCTCACCAAAACCTGGAGTGACTGCCAGAAAGACGATCGCACTCGCACAATACAGCGCCGCGCGACGTGGCCAGCACGCGGCTGAGGTCTGTGTTCTATTGGCGTGAGGAGTTGGCAAGTATCTGCGCTTCAGTCGTTTGGGTAGGCCGAGATCACACGAGTGTGACGCACCTGGGCATGGACTCATTGATAACGTAACAATGGTTTATAAGGGATCGTCAAGGCATTCCGACCTTGGATTTGCTTCTATAGGGTCGTTTGCTGCTTGTGTGGAAGGGGGGGGGAGCTCTACCTTTTGCGCGTCGCGCCATCTCAATTTGGTTATCCGATCGGTCATTTGTCCAATCGGCATTTGAGGGCACATTCGCTGACGACACACCTTGGTTGAGCCCATGAAACGTCTACTTCTCCCACTCGCCGGTTCCCGCAGGAAACTACTCGGGTCCCCCAGGAAACTACTCGGGCTTGGCGCGATCTTGTCAATTTGTTGGGCCTTCAGCGGTTGTGCGTATCAGCCCTTCGCGGGGCCCTTGCTGCCAGAAGGTGACCAGAATCAAGGCATGACCGTGCACGATGACGGCAGTGTCGTGTATCAACTCGACCGCTTTGAGGTCACTCTGCGACCGGTGACAGACGATGAACTCAATCGCAACTTCGCTGCCGCCTCAGTGGGAGAAACGAAGTCGACGAATGCCTACACCTTCGGTGACACACAATTTTCGGGTCTCGATTCGACACGCCAGCGATTCACCGTCTTTCATGCAGCTGTCAAGAACTACAGTTATCCAAAGGTAAAGATCGATCCCGCACGCACGTTACTTGTTGCCAGCAATGGACGGCAGTATCGGTCTCTTTCTCTGGCTCAGTTGCAGAATTACTACCGTGCGTATGCCATCGGCTATCGCGGCAACGAATATTCTCGGTTGCGCGAGCGCCTGGAACTGCTGCGCGGCACCATGCTCACGGATGACGTCGTGTTTTCAGGCCAGGAGGCGAAGGGGTATCTCGTCTTCCCCATCCTTCACGATGATGTGACCGATTTGCGCTTGGTCATAGAAGACGTCGTGATCCGCTTTGACTATCTCGGCGAACCGAGCGAATCGCTCAAGCTCGCTTACGCCTTCGACCGCCAGACGGGACGTCTCTATCCTGACGGTCGCCGTGTCGTCACCCACGACCCTGAGGGCCGCTAAACCACATTCACCCAGGTCAGTTTCGGCCTCTCGTCGCAATGCAAGCGAACTCTAGCGGACGAGCATCGCTTCGACCGTCTCGCGCACATCCCCCGCTTCGAGTGTGATCAGATACACGCCGCTGACTGCTGACGCGCCCTGTGTGTCGCGGCCATTCCACTCGACTGTATGCAGCCCCGGTGACAGAGCACGTTCCTGCAGCGTCCGAACCAGTGCCCCGCGGCTGTCGCGGATCTCGATACGGAAGGTCTCCGGCCTTGCCAACTGATAGCGCACGAGCACCGTGTCGTTGAAGGGGTTCGGGTACGGTGGCAGCAGACGACGTTCGCCCTCTGCTGGCTTCTGCGTCAGGCCCTCGATCACCGTCGCAACGTCACCGTCGCAACGTCACCGAGGACGACGATGTCGTCATACAACCTGCGCTCGAAACCTGTGAGCACACCATCTGCATCGACGAAGGGGAAGACATGCACAGGCTTGAGGATCGCCTGCCAGGCGCCATCCATCGGCAGGATATCGATCTCCAGATGACCATAGTGCTTGCCCCCTGACTGCAGAACCCCATCTGACCAGGTCTCAGGTGCATCCTCATGGACCAGATACTGTTGATGAGGGTTGTCCAGTCCTGCTTCTGGACCACGCAGCCCGTCTCCGGCAATCCCGACATCGAAGATTTGCAGCGAATGTGGCCGGCTGCTGCCATCGGGTAGGATCTCGTCGCCTTCCACCACCGAGCGTTCCCACATCTCATCGTGACCGGCGATCAACGCATCGACGCCAAACTCGTGAAATAGTGGCGTCAGAGTGCGGACGGGCACACCCGATTGCGGATCCTGGCCGGATTCATTCCCAGCGGGCCACCCGTGGGGCCCAACCGAATACGGCACATGGTGAAAGAAGACGAAGGTGAAGGCGCTGTTTCTCTGGCTGTCGGCAAGCTGCTCACGAAGCCACGTCCACTGCGCAGAGCCCTCACCAAAACTCGGAGAATAACCGCCTCCTGCTTCCCCGTCACCCAGCAGCAAGTAGTTCGTGTCATCTGCCGATTGATGTGGGATGCCATTGGACACATCGAGACTGATCAGTGTGACCGGTCCATAGTCCAACCTGTAGTAGCGGCCCTCAGCCCTCTCGTCACCATTGCTTGGATTGTCGAAATAGCTGAGCCAGCGAGAGATGGCGCGCTCGGAACCGGGTTGATTGTAGCCTGACATCTTGGGGCCCTGGTAGTACTCATGATTGCCGGCAGCGACGATCAACGGCACGCGGGCAGCGAGATTGGTCCCTGCCACATCTGTCATATGGCGCCAGAACTCATCCCAGTCTCGTTGCTCCCCCCCCGACTCGACCAGGTCGCCGGCAATGCCGAGCAGATCAGGTTGTCGGTCGAGGATGACTTGCAGATTGTTCATCAGGCCTGTGGTTTGATCGAGCAGATATAGGCGTGCCTGTTGAAGATTGGCTGGATCCGGCCAGTCGACACGCTTACCCGTCGACTCCGGCTCGGTCTCGCTGTCGGCAAAGAAGATGAGCCGCACAGGTTCTGTGTCTGTCGATGCGGGGGCTGACTTGAATTCACCCTCGAAGACGGACTCGCCCTGCTGCACACGATACGTATACGCTGTGGATGGTGTGAGCCCGTCGATGCGGACACGATGACGGAAAGGCGCCACCGGCGGCGCATCAGCAAAGAAACTGGCGACTTCCCAAGGTGGATAGGCCAGCGATTCGGCGTGGATCACCTCCGACATCAAGGATTCATCCCTCGAGACCAGCTCGAGAACCCCTGGTTGATCGCTATCGGAAAACCATAGAACCGATATTGCGTCAGGCGTTGGATGTTGCAGATAAGGCAGTACCCGAAAATCCTCCGCGTCGCCATCGGTTGCGCTGAACACGGCAAGAATCCCCATGGCGCACAGATGACGAAAACCTACTCCTATACCCTTCACACGCACCTATTTCGTTGGTCGCTGTTGATGTCGCTATCTGAGCAACAAGATACGGCGTGTTTGTGTCGTCGTGGGAATCGTCAATCGATACAGATACACTCCTGTGGCAGCCTCTCGACCCGAGTCGCTGCGAATGTCAGCGACTGCATCCAGCCAACCCAGTTCCTGGTTGCAGTAGGCATACTGCCCATAGGGAAAACAGTTATACCGTCCCTCTGCGATGGACAGGGAAGACAACGTTTGCGGTTGATCTGGATCGGACAAGTCGAGGACGATCAAGCCACCTGAACCGCGAACGAAATCGCTCAGAAAGGCCATGCCATCTTTGATGTGGATGTCGTGAATGATGCTGCCAAAATCGGGCATTTCATTCAGTCAGGTATTGGAGACAAAGGGCTGCGTCGGATCCGTCACGTCCACCATGACCGCGCCGATTTCATTCACGGGGTCATTCTGCACGGACACGACGGCCAACCCATTGGCAACCTTCACATCCAGTGCCGGACCGGGCATCGCAAGTCGTGCTACCTGCTGCATGTTGGTGGGGTCAGAGATATCGACGATGTGCAACAGCCCATTGCGGCTACCCATATACGCAGGCTCCATCGACGAAGAAGTCCGTCGTCGAGAAAACCAGTCTCCTGCCGGATCCCAGGGTGGTTCGACCTGGACGGTGCCGATGAGGCTGACATTCATGGCGCCCTTGTCGCCAGGCAACGCAGGCCACACGACGGCCTGTTGCGCGCACAAGGGAATCGCCACGGGAATCATGCACCACAGAACGAGTACGTGTCTCGAGAGCGAGGAGCCGAGCATGCACGGTCTCCGTGTCCCCTGCAAGAGAGGGGAAATGGGTTGGGCACCGACGTGAAGTAGTAGGGACGATGGCAGGGCGGAAACCATCCGAGATCCGTGGGCTTGCCCTACCGCGTCCTTCCACGATAGGATAACACCCTGGCCTTATCCCTCATTCGACAGGAACAATTCGCGTGCGCTGTGACAAGATCTGCTCGACGGAGACGACTAACCGGTGACGGCAATTGAAGCGTCTGCAGCCGAATTCGCTCGCAACGGATTCTGCCTTTTGCCCGGTGCCTTGTCGGGTCAGCAGGTGAAAGCTTTGAACGATGCCATCGACGACCACCAGCAGCACTTTGGCGGTCTGTGGCAAAGGCGAGGGGAAGGCGGGCGTCAACAGTGTGTGACGATTCTGTTGACCCATTCCGCCTTCGACCAGTCCCTGCTGCACCCCGAAGTTCTACCACTGGTGCACCATCTCGTGGGGGATGAACTGGTCGTGGAAGAGCACTCCGTCATGCTTCGAGCCCCCATCGACGGCCCACCACCGGCTGCCAGTTGGCATCGGGACCGTCCCCACAACCCCGATCATCCTCTCGCCATCGACGCATTGTCGGTCGTGTACTATCTGACCGACGTGGACGAATCGACCCACTGTTTCAGCGTCGTGCCCGAGTCTGTTGAGGCCAAACTCAACCCCTCTGCGCAAATCACGTGCGATGGCACCGGCGCGCACGATCTACTTGGACCGGCGGGAACGGCGCTGCTCTTTCATGCCGGGTCCTGCCATGCCGGTCGTCTACGTCAGACCGCAAGTGAGCGGCGCACGGTCCACATCTATTTCGGCCTCGCTTCCCAACCGCCTTTGAGCAACCACACGCCCATCCCTTCGCGCCTCGTCGAACACGCAGACCAAGAGGTTCGAGATTTGTTTCGTCGTCCCAACGACCTGACAAGAGCGATCTTGGCCCAAACCTGACCCCCTCTCCAAGCGCTGTGCCTTGCGGTCACGCCATCGACGCCTTTCTTCGCTTGCCAACAACAGCGCTCGCCCATTCCTCGCTTCAGAGGTACCGCATGCCCCATCGCCCCTTGATCGGTCTCACCGTCGGCGACCCCGCCGGCGTCGGCCCCGAAATCGTTGTCAAAGCGCTACAGGATCAGGCATCGTACGATGCGATTCGACCTGTCGTGTATGCAGACCGGGCGGTATTGACCGATGTGATCCGCTTTCTCGGTCTCTCAGCCGAGTTACAGGAAGTCTCATCAGCTGCGGATGGGCGTTTCGAGCGTGGATGCATTGACTTTGTCGACTGCCACATCCTCGATACGCCTGTGCCGCTGGGTCAGATCGGTGCCGACGGCGGGCGCGCAGGCTACTGTTATCTCGACCGTGCCATCGATGATGCACTGACGGGGGATCTCGATGGCCTGGCGACGGCACCCCTGAACAAGGAATCGCTGCAAGCGGCGAAGGTGCCCTTCATCGACCACACGGCAGTTCTCAAGTCAAAAGCTGCCCACCGCGAACCCATGACCTTGTTCATCGCCAAGACCTTGAAGGTGTTTTTCCTCACGCGTCATATCTCGTTTCGACAGATTCCCGATGCGATTACCAAGGAACTCATCCTCGATGCTCTGCCATTGTGTGACCTGTATTTGCGCCAGCTGGGGATCGAGCAACCCCACGTAGCGGTTGCCGCGTTGAACCCACATGGCGGCGAACAGGGCCTGTTCGGCACGGAGGAGATGAAAACCATTGGGCCTGCCGTGCAGATGGCGAAGGACAAGGGCTGGAATGTCACCGGTCCGGTGCCGGCAGACTCTGTCTTTCACCAGGCCTACGAGGGGCGTTATGATGGCGTTCTGTCTCTGTATCATGATCAGGGCCACATCGCCGCCAAGACCCTCGATTTCCACGGCACCGTCAGTCTGACGATGGGGTTGGAGTTCCTGCGAACATCTGTCGACCATGGCACCGCCTTCGACATTGCGGGACAGGGCATCGCCCAGGAGCGGGGCATGGTGGAGTCGATCATCGCCTCGGGTCGCTGGAGCAAGATGGTGAAGGACCATCTCGAACTGGCGCCCGTTACCTGAAAATGCAACAGCACCTGAAAATGCAACGGCCCGGACACATGTTGCACCGCCTCGGACTCGGAATGGGGCTGGGACTCTTCCTCATCGCTCTAACGACGTGCTCCATCGATCAGGGCATCGAGCCGCAGATCGGTGTGCCGGCGATTCGTGGCACCATCACATTCAAGGGCAACCCGCCAGCCAACACACACTGGGTCGTCGTCGTCGCATCCCGTGACTTCCCACCGTCAGATGTCGTGCAACTGGCTCTGTCGCAGAGTGCCCGTCTCGATTTCAATGCAGGCTCCGCAGACTACGAGATCAAGGTGCCAAGTCTGGGTAGCTACGCAGCGATCGCTGTCGTGTGGAAGGCGCGGGACGAGCCCGTGATCTGGTCAGACGTGCTGGGTTTGTACGGCGCGTCCTTTACAGGCGGGATCTCCTTCCCAGACACGGTGCACGTCACCGGTGATGCACCCATCGTCGATAACATTGATGTAACCGCCGACTTTACTGCCGTTGATCGCGGTGCCGTGCTCGGGGGCCGGATCACGTATGAGGGCAATTGGCCAGACAATACAGAATTGATGGGTATCGCTGCCTATCGAGCCCGACCCGCCAATCTGCTCGAATTTTTCCAACCGGCGGCCCTCAATATCTCATTGCCAACACAGGTCGATTTCTTCGACTACCGCCTGGCCACACCTCCGGGCACGTATGGCTATACCGTCGTTCTGTGGTTGGGCCGAGGCGCCAGCATTTTCGATTTCAAGCAGATCGGGTTCTACGAAACGAGTCCGGGATCGGGTGAACCCGCCGAAGTCTCTGTCGCACTCGGTGACACCGTGCGCAATGTGGACATCACCGTCGATCTGAGGCAGGCGCGATGATGCATGATTTAATGGTGACCCTCAGATCGGCGAGGTGGCTGATCCTGCCAGCACTGCTCGCGGGTTTCCTCGTGCCGACTTTGGCCAGCGCTGACGAATCCCTCTTGCGCGGAGTCGTGGTGGATGCTGGCTCAGGGCGACGCATGGTGGGCGCCAATATTCAAGTTCTGGGCACCGTGCTGGGCACGATCAGCGATGTGCAGGGCGAATTCGTCGTCGCCCGCGTGCCGGCGGGCCCATATCGGATTCGCATCAGCAGGATTGGTTACAGTGAGAAACTGGTCGACGTCGAATTGCCAAGTACTGAAATCGTTCGCATCGAGATGAACCAGTCAACGATTTCCCTGAATCCCGTCATCGTTACCGCCGATCGGCGTCCTCGCCCCTTGGACGAGTCCTCCATGAGTGTGACGGTCCTCGGTGAGGCCGAGATCAGTGCCCGAACGAATCTGCGTCTCGATGAAGCGTTGGAGATGATCCCCGGTGTCTACTTCATGGAGGATGACATCAATATTCGGGGCGCCACCGGCTACCGTGCCAATACGGGCAACCGCGTTCTATTGCTCCTGGACGGGGTGCCCCTCATCACCAGCGATACAGGTGGCATCAACTGGGACATCATCCCCCTGCACGAGGTTGAACGAGTAGAGGTCGTGAAGGGCGCGGGGTCGGCGCTGTGGGGGTCGGGGGCGATTGGCGGGGTCGTAAATGTGATCACGAAGCGCCCCTCACAGCAGGGCCTGCTCTCCATCCGCTCAACTGCAGGCGTCTACGACGAGCCCTCCGCAGCCGAATGGGACTGGACCGACCGTACGCTACACTACGAGCGCGTCGACATCGGCTACAGCAAGGCCTTTGGGCCCACGGGGTTGCGCGTCGCCGCCAGCCGTTATGCGTCAACGGGCGATCGCCAGGATGGCGATTTCAACAAGTGGACGGTCAGTGGCAAGATCAATCGGCACTTTGCGGATGCCTCTGAACTGGAATTCTATGTGGCGTGGCTGCGTGATCACTCTGGTGTGTTTGTACAGTGGCGCTCGCCCTTCCTGCCAGACTCAACGGATACGACGCCGGCTCAACTCTTCCATCCCCTGTTGTCGCAAGACCAGGGCAATGTGCTCAAGGTCACCTGGCTCAACACATATTTGAAATATTCACGCTCGTTAAGTGCACGAAGTCATCTGCGCGTGCGCGCCTCACTACTACGCTCCATGCTCGGCAATCAATTCGATCGGGCGGGCGCATTTTCACCCGCACACGGTCCGGGCCTCGAAATCCAGCTAGACTGGCTGCCACGAGAAACCCATTTCATCTCCGCCGGCGTGGATGGAAAAGTGCATTTCGTCGATGGCAGATTCTTCGATGGCAGTCACACAGAGCTGGCACTGGCAACATTTGTCCAGGACGAATGGCGCCTGCGTCACAATCTGCGATTGACAACGGGCCTGCGATTTGACCAACATGGCCTTGATGGGGATGAGCCCTATCGGCAGACGAGCCCACGTATAGGTATCAACTTCCGCCCAACGTCGACACTCTCCTTGCGAGCCTCGGCGGGTCGTGCCTTTAGGGTGCCGACCACGGCGGAACGCTCGATGAGCTTTAAGACGGGCAACTTCCGGGTGATCTCCAGTGACTATCTCAAACCGGAGCGTGCCTGGTCTTACGAAGCGGGTGCTCGCCAGACTGTTGGAGGCCACAGTTACGTCGATGCAGCTGTGTTTCAGAACGACTATCGGGACTTTGTCGAGCCCCTCGTCGACCTTGCACAGACGGCATCTCTTATTGTTGTGCGATTTCAGAATGTGAATGATGCACGGATTCGTGGCGTGGAGTTGGGCGCCGGCACGCGTCTTTGGCATCAGCGACTCCGCCTTGATGGTGGACTGACCTTATTGGATTCGGAAGACTTGGAACTCGAACGACCCTTGGCCTATCGGCCGCGTTGGACCGGGCAACTAAGCCCCTCTGTCCATCTTGGCCGAGTATCGAGCAGCCTCAACTATCGCTATTCCAGTCGCCTGCAGCAGGTCTCCGTGTACTCAGGCGATGAGCGAGTTCCACAGCATGAGCTGAATGTGCGTGCCCAGATTCACTGGTCGGGTTTGTCGTGGACCGTGGGTGTCAACAATCTGTTCAACTACAACTACACGCAGCTCGAACGAAATCTGGGCGATATTCGCAACTTTGCCATTGGCATCAACGGCACATTCTGACAGGTTGAATATTGCGAGATAGTGCGTCAGCCACAGGGGTAGGTCGACCGCGACGGTGGCGTTGATGTGTGTCGGCCTCTACTGAATGTGAATCGCGCTTGTCAGACATGTCACCGCGTCGACGAAGAGAACCTTCTCGCACGGCTAGATGGTATTCAGGAACGCAATCAGCAATTGCTGCAGCGGGCTGGCGTGGCCCTGATGTCTCGACTATGTCGCCGCAGAAATATATCGCCGCAGAAAATTTGATGGGCTTCCAAGCACCACAAGAAGCTGCACGGATTCTAGGTGAAGTCGTCGACGACGCGCGACAGGGTGCCGTGAGTGCACGCAGCTGGCAATTGGGCCATTGGCACAACGCTGAGTAGTGCTCACGCCGTAGGCAAAACAGAGCCCGCGTCCTTCGCCATGGTGCGGATGAACTCGTCGCGCCGATACGCGGGGTTGCGATCGGCATCGTGACCCAGATCGGGACTGACAACGGCCGTCTTTGAGCCCTCGATCACCTGCAGGGCACTGAAGACGGTCGTTGGCGGTACACAGGTGTCGATGAGTCCAAGGTTGACGATGGCAGGGCACGTGATGCGACGGGCAAAATTCACTGCGTCGTAATAGCGGGAGACCTGCCATACCGTGTCGCTGACAGGGCCGTGACCATTGCCCGTCGCCGCATTCATCCATCCCTTGCCATAGTCATGTTCATCATTGGGCACGAAGCGGGGCCAGCCGGCGGGTCGACCAAATTTGTGCCCACCGTGTTCGCACATGGCCGGTACCGCGCAGACAATTCCCGTCACGCGTGGGTCCAGGCCAGCGCCGACCAGGGACAGTCCACCTCCCTGACTGCGACCCGTGAGAATCATGGTCCGTCCATCCCAGTCTTCACGAGACGTCAGATAATCGATAGCTCGCAGCAAGCGCGTGTACACCGACTTGAAGTAATACCCATCTCTGTCCATGAACCCACGCAGCGTATAGCTGGCAAGGGGGCCGCGATTGACCTGGTCGTATACCGTCTTGTCGAGCCCGTTGTCGACATCGTGGGTATTGATGGCCAGCGACAGGAAGCCCTGTTGGGCAAAGTTCGTCGCCCAGTCTCTGGGCACACTCCATGCGCCTCCACCATGATTTTGCAGCGTCAAAATGGCCGGAAAGGGGCCTTCCCCCGAGGGTTGGCCGAAGTAGCCATAGACCCGTGTGTCCTCAATATTGGCAAGAGAGACTTTGCAAAAACCGACCTCGCGCTCGGTGTCATCCGCCGCGTCTGCCTGGATCTGTGTATCCATCCCGACACCAGCCAGTCTCTGTTTCTGCGTCTGCCAAAACGCATCGAAATCATCGGGTGTTGTCGTCGTCGGCTCAATCTGCGAAGAGTCGTAGGCGGCGGCACAGATCATGGATTGAGGTTGGCCATTGCGCAGGAAGTTGACGCGGCAGCGCAGAACACCAGGCCGCTCAAGGGTAGAGGTGATCGTCGTTGTGGCCTTGTCGATCGGCTGCTGCAGCAATACCTGATAGCCATCGTTGCTCAGGCAGAGATGAGCCTGCTGCGCATCAGGTCCCAACTCAATCGTAAACGTCGCCCTCTGGCCGCATGTGTAGTTTGCGTCCTCTTGATCGCGCCTGATATGCTCTGCAGGATTTTCATCTGACATCTGGATATCTCGCTGGTCAGTAGGTTGCGGACGGCCCAGTCAATTTGCCCCATCACATCAAGTCGACCGATAATGACGGAAACCTCTGGCAGGAAAGCGACCATGACTGCAGCTCTCACAACCGAGCAAGCAAAGCACTTTGTCGATCGGGGCTATGTCCGACTCAGTAACTGCTTCGATCGTCAACTCGCCGATCAGTGGCGCGAACTGGCCTTCGAACGGATGGGGTGCGACCCGCACGATCCCACATCGTGGACTGAAGAGCGTATCCATCTGCCAAAGATGAATCTCGTCGACGTGTGTGATTTCGCCCCCAAGGCACATGCGGCAATCTGTCAACTTGCCGGTGGCGAGGAGAACATTTCTGGCCCACTTCGTTGGGGCGATGGCTTCATCATCAATTTCAACGTGCGTGCCCAGGAACCGTGGCAACCGCCATCCGCCGCGTCACCGGGTTGGCACAAGGATGGAGACTGGTTCCGTCACTTTCTCGACAGCCCCGAGCAGGGCCTGTTGACCATCGTGATCTGGTCGGACATCGAACCACAAAGTGGTGGCACCTTCATCGCTCCCGATTCGATCGCACCGGTTGCTCGCTATCTGGCTCAGTTCCCCGAGGGTCTACACCCCGGGGAAGTTCGTTTCGACACCCAGATTGAACACTGTCACATATTCGAAGAAGTCACGGGCCAGGTCGGTGACGTCCTCCTCATTCACCCCTACATGCTGCATGCCGCATCGAGCAATCCTTCTGGTCGACCCCGCTTCATCACCAATCCTGCCGTCAGTCTGGTCGAACCGATGAAGTTCAGTCGCCCGGACGGTAACTATTCCCTTATAGAGCAGGCCGTCCTGCATGCCCTCGAAGTGGATGAACTCGACTTCGCCATCACGGCCAAACGGGAACGAATCGTGCCGGAACGCGAGCTACGGCAGCAGCGCATGCTGGAAGAACAAAAGCAGCGCCTGGGCCAGTAGCTCAAATCGACAACCGTCGGTTCAGGCAAACTTGCGAGGCCGTGGACGCGCGGAAACTTCGTCAAGCAGTTGTCGTTCTTCAACAGGCAGTTCCCATTCGAGACCATCGAAGATCTCATCCACATGTTCCGGCAGATCCGCGCCGAGAATCGGCGCACTGATCTCAGCGTGATCGAGGATCCAGGCGATCGCCACCTGCGCCGGTGCGCGACTGTGACGGGCACCGATGTCAACGAGTGTCTGCACGACGCGATCATTGAATTCGTCCAGCGCCTCATCCAGCTTGTATTGATGCGGACTCAAGCCGCGATTTTCGCCGGTGCTCCAGGGCGTATGCGGCGGCGGCTCCTGACCACGACGGAAGCGCCCTGTCAGCAGACCAATCGCGAGGGGACTGTAGGCCATAATACCTAGACCGAATTCGCGGCAAAGGGGCATCAACTCCGGTTCAACTTCGAAGCGGTTCAGCAGATTGAATTGTGATTGTGTGCAAACAAAAGGCGCCAGACCCTTCTCTGAAGAAATCCACAAAGCTTCCATGATTTTCCACGCGGCAAAATTCGAGCAACCGACGTAGCGAACCTTCCCCTGACGCACCAGATCATCGAGAGCACGAAGTGTCTCATCCAGCGGCGTGTGGGGATCGAAGGAATGCAGCAAATAGAGATCGATATAGTCCGTCTCCAGTCGCTGTAGACTCGCTTCGACACCACTCATCAGATTTAGCCGGTTTAGACGTCCACGATTGGGTCCAGCCCCAAGGGTGCCGAAGATCTTTGTCGTGAGAACGATCTCATCGCGACGTCCTTTGAGCGCTCGGCCAACGACTTTCTCCGACCGTCCCTCACCATACAGTGCCGTGTCGATGAAATTGCAGCCGCGATCGATGGCATGTTCGATCACTCGCACACAGACGTCTTCATCTTCCTGACTACGAAACGCAGTTCCCAGACAGACGGGGGATACAAGTACGCCCGTGCGCCCCAGTTTTCGGTAGTTCATCCCAGATCCTTTGTCAAACTTCGGCGTTCTTCGGTTCGTGCAAGTAACGGATGGTCAGAATCAGCGCAATACCCATGGCACCCAGGACGAACAGAAAGGGAATGCTCGGACTGATGGCGTAGAGAAGCCCACCGCAGGCGGATCCGACAATCAGCGGGATCGTAATCAGAAATCCCACACCGGGACCACCGATACCACCTGTTGCACCACCAACCATTACCGTGCCCCGACCGATCGCCGCCATCACGCGACCGCGACGATCGCTGGGCACCAGATCAGCCATCAGAGCACCCATGGCAGGGCTGAAGAACGCGGACACAATACCAATGGCGCAACGCAGGACCAGCACCTGCGCGAAGGTGCCCGCCCACAACAGCAGCGGAATGATACAACTGACCAACAAAGCCATGATGATGAATCGACGCCGCCCGAAGTGATCGACGAGAAATCCTGCGGGGATCGCGGACAGATTTCGCAGTCCCGACTCTACCAGAAGAATCAGCCCCCACTGCGAAGAGGACAGGCCAACCTCCGTGGTCACGTAGACGACCCAGAACGGCCCGGCGAGTCCATTGCAGACAAAGCACAAGGTCACCACGACAGACATCGCCTTCAGTGCCGGTGAGAAGCCGCCTACCATCGGCACGATATCGGCGTAAACGCCTCTGAACGTCTCGGCTAGATTGTCCATCTGGATGGGTGTGGTGGAAGCGGATCTGGTCTCACGCAGGAAGATCAGATTGATCGTTCCCCCGACAGCATAGGCGACGGCCATGGCAACGTAGAGAAT
>Ga0209403_10004059_pt1 | contig 16075 bp, 14 predicted proteins | sample ArcticOcean_MG_C_8_FD_187440 | JGI IMG/M metagenome (GOLD analysis project Ga0209403, IMG submission 187440) | Marine microbial communities from western Arctic Ocean - ArcticOcean_MG_CB11_86 (SPAdes) (version 2) | ecosystem: Environmental > Aquatic > Marine > Oceanic | place: Arctic Ocean... | reverse complement strand
GGATTTCGCCAAGCTCGCCGAACTTTTCGGCTGCCGCGGATTTAGGGTCGACCGGCCGGGTCAGTTCGGCTCGGCGTTCCGCGCCGCACTGGCAACCGGTGCGCCCTGCGTCATCGACGTCATCATGGACCCCGACGCCCGCCCGCCGCGCATCGCCGCCAGCCGCGAGGCCCGTTAACGTGTCCTCTTGCAGGTGGTTCCAGTGAGTGGACCCACGTCGATTTGCGTGAACGGTCGGGTCTGTTAAAAATTTGGCGAAGGAGGCTTAATTATGTTGTCCATCATACCACGGCTTTCCGGGACACTTTTTCTGGCGACGGCCCTTACGATGTTTTCGCTACCGGCACAGGCGCTTACCATAAATTTTTCGCCCGACACGTACCTGGATACCAATTCAGGCGCGTATTCCGCGCTGGTTATAAATTTCGGGGCGGCAATCCGGTCCGTATTTTCAGACCAACCGATTAGAACGCCGAACAGTGCCTGGATTACCAGCGGCGGCGCTTTCAATATTGGCGCCGGTCAGCAGATCAGCACCACCGTCACGATCGATACCGGTTCTAATGGCACATCATCGCCTTTAACGGCTGTCTTGGAAGATTCCGCGGGCACTCTAAGCTCGGAACAGGTCCTCGCCGGACCGTTTTCGACCGGATCGAGCCAAATATTCAATCTGTTGCTGCCCTTCGCCGGGCAAGCCAGTGATTATAATTTATTCTTCGGCCTCAAGTTTTTTAGCACCGATGGCATTGGAATAAGCAGTGTGTCGCTTGACCTCGAACTAACCGAGGCGCCGCCGACGGCGGTAAACGCGCCTGGCGTGATGGCGCTGCTTGGACAGACGCTGATAGGTGCGGGCCTCGCCCGACGCCAACGGCGTGGGCGAGGGGCCTGACACTGCCGTTCCGCTCTTCAATTATCTTACGTTGGTCCCGCCGGTAACCTGCCCGAGCGCTTTTTCGAGACTGGCGACGGTGCGGTCGACATTGTGCAGCTTGTCGAGACCGAACAAGCCAACACGGAAGGTGCGGAAATCTGCCGGCTCGTCGCACATAAGCGGCACACCGGCGGCGGTCTGAAGCCCGGCGGCAACGAATTTCTTGCCGTTCTGGATGTCCGGATCATCGGTGTAGCAGACCACCACGCCGGGCGCCTCGAAGCCCTTCGCCGCCAGGCTTTTAAACCCGTTGGCCGCCATCAGCGCACGCACCTTGTCGCCAAGCTCCTGCTGTTCGTCACGCACCTTGTCGAAGCCATATGCCTCGGTCTCTTTCATCGACTGATGGAATTTGACGATGGCGTCGGTCGGCATCGTCGCGTGATAGGCATGACCGCCGCCTTCATAGGCTTCCATGATCTGGAGCCACTTTTTCAGATCGGCGGCAAAGCTGGAACTGGTCGTGTCGTCGATCCGCGTGCGGGCAAGTTCGCTCAGCATCACCAGCGCGCTGCACGGCGACGCACTCCACCCCTTTTGCGGCGCGCTGATCAGCACGTCTACACCGGCCGCCTGCATATCGACCCAGATCGTGCCGGAGGCGACGCAATCGAGCACGAACAGACCGCCAACCGCGTGCACCGCGTCTGCCACGGCGCGCATGTAATCGTCGGGCAGGATCATGCCGGAAGCGGTTTCGACATGTGGCGCGAACACGACATCGGGCTTTTCGGCCGCGATGGCGGCCAAGACTTCTTCGATCGGCGCTGGGGCGAATCCAGCCTGGCTGCCGTCCTCGATGGCGCGGGCCTTGAGCACGATTTCTTCGGACGGAATGTTCCCGGCCTCGAAAATCTGGGTCCAGCGGAAACTGAACCAGCCATTGCGGATAACCAGGCACTTCTTGCCATTGCCGAACTGGCGCGCGACCGCTTCCATCCCGTAGGTGCCGCCGCCGGGGACGATCACCACCGCATGCGCGTTGTATACCTTCTTCAGGGTGTCCGAGATGTCGGTCATCACGCCCTGAAAGCTTTGCGACATGTGATTAAGTGAGCGGTCGGTGAAAACCACCGAATATTCCAAAAGCCCGTCGGGATCGATATCGGGTAGAAGCGCGGACATATCGTTCTCCAGTACCAGTGAATGTTGACCAAGTTTCTGACAGAGCCGCCGCGGAATGTCACCGGTGCCGGTGATCTTTTTTGCCCATGCCGCCGGCGGTTGGCGCAAACGATCCTCAGGGAGTTTTCACGGCGCTTGCCGGGTGATGCCTTCACACACAAGTTCCAAGCTCTCGATGGCGACTTCATTAGCGTTGGCATTTAGATCGTAAGAACAGATCTTGCTCGGCCATGTATTCATTAGCATCCATGTCATCGTCGGGCTGTGCCCGGAATCCAACAGCGATCTCGTCGGCGAGCGCGTCGAAATCGGGTCCCGACCAGTGGATTGCGCGGGCGCCGTCCAGAAGCGCTATGGTGATGGTTCGGACATCGTTTTCCCCGACTGGCACGCGAAGTTCCAGTCACAGAATGTCCGCGAGACGCCGACGGCGCGGTTCATAACCACCGTCTGGCGAAGGTCAGGGTCAGCGTGCTTGCCATCGGCGAGATGCAACTGAGAGACCCACGCGACGTCTATCTCTTGGGCATTCAGCTAGACCCGAAAATTCGATTTGGTGAGCGGAAATTATGTCCGCGCGACATTTGCGCGCAATCGGGGACCGGTCGCCGCTGATGCGCGTCGCGGCGAAGATGACGTTGAATTTGGGCGCCGTAACGGTCGCCGTTGAATTTCACGGTTGTCTGACACACCTACCTCTTCGCGTTGCGCCGCAACAATGCCGTATAAGTGTCGGTTTCCGCATGGCCGCCGTCAAGCAAGCGCAGCGTTTAATTCTACTCCGCTGCTTTCTGCGTTTCGAAAAACCGGTTTTCCGGGCGCGGCAGGCCGAGGTTTTCGCGCAATGTCCGGCCCTCGTACTCGGTGCGGAACAGTCCGCGGCGTTGGATTTCCGGGATCACCCGATCGACGACATCGTCGAGGCCCTGGGGCAGGAACGGGAACATAATCGTAAAGCCGTCGCTACCCTGCGTGTGCAGCCATTCCTCCATCTCGTCAGCGATGGACTCGGGCGTGCCGACCATGGCGAGACCCGAATAGCCGCCAAGGCGCTGGGCAAGCTGGCGCACCGTCAGCCCTTCACGCTCGGCCATCTTCACCGCGCGGTCGCGCCCCGATTTGGTGGCGTTGCTTTCGGGGATTTCCGGCAGGGCTCCGTCGGGATCAAACTGCGACGCGTCGCAGCCGAGGGTAATCGACAGCGACGCGATGGCGCTTTCCTCATGCACCAGACTGTCGAGCCTGGCGCGCTTGGCCTTGGCCTCGTCCACCGTATCGCCGACCACGACCAAACAGCCCGGCATGATCTTCATATGCTCGGGATTGCGGCCAATCTTGGCCATCCGGCCCTTCACGTCCTGATAGAACGCCTGGCCGGCCTCAAGACTACTTTGCGACGTAAAAACGGCCTCGGCGGTTTCGGCGGCAAGCTGGCGGCCCGGTTCAGACGCGCCGGCCTGAACGATCACCGGCCACCCCTGTACCGGTCGCGCAATATTCAGCGGACCGCGGACCTTGAAGAACTCGCCCTCGTGATCGAGCACGTGCATTTTGTCGGGGTTCATGAAAATGCCGGTTTCCTGATTGCGGATGAACGCATCCTCGGCCCAGCTATCCCACAGACCGGTCACGACATCGTAGAATTCGCGCGCGCGGCGATAGCGTTCGGAATGTTCGAGATGTTCTTCCTTGCCGAAATTCTTCGACGCGTCAGGGTTCGACGTCGTGACGATATTCCAGCCCGCACGCCCACCGCTGATATGGTCGAGCGACGCAAACCGGCGGGCGATATGATAGGGCTCGTCATAGGTGGTCGAGCCGGTCGCCATCAGGCCGAGATGATCGGTCACCATCGCCAGCGCCGACAGCAGGGTAAACGGCTCGAACGAGGTCGGCGTGGTCGAGCGGCGCAGCGCTTCCACCGGCATGTTCAGAACGGCAAGATGATCGGCCATGAAAAACCCGTCGAACCGGGCGCCTTCCAGCCGCTGGGCAAAATGCTTTATGTGCCCGAGATTGAAATTCGCATCCGCATAGGCGCCGGGATAGCGCCAGCCTCCGGTATGAATCGTTGTCGGCCGCATGAATGCGCCTAACCGGAGTTTTCTGTCGTCGCTCATGGTCTTTGAACCCTCAGGTGCCCGAATGAACGGCCATATTAGCGAAAGACGTCGAATTTGTCGGTAGTCCGTCTAAAGAAACAGTTTTGCGGCAACAGGTCGAAATCGATGGCCTTACCAGGCTGTTCCTGTCTGCCGGCCATGAGCTCGGGCTCACCCAGTGAATCATGACGGCGGCCGGCGTATCCGCCTAGCGCGCCGCCGCAATCCCGGCCAGAACCCGGCGCGGCGAGATCGGGGTTTCGCTGAGCTCGACCCCCATGCCGCGCAACGCGTCATTGACCGCATTGGCGATTGCCGCCGGCGGCGGAATGGCACCGCCCTCGCCGAGGCCCTTTACGCCGAATTCGGTCAGCGGCGACGGAGTCACGAGATGATCGAGACGGACCATCGGCAAATGGGTCGGACCGGGCATGGTGTAATCGGCGAAGGTCGACGAAAGCGGCTGTCCCTGGTCGTCATAGCGCGATTCTTCGAACAAGGCGGTGCCGACGCCCTGAAGCAACCCGCCGACGATCTGGCCGTCGACAATCATCGGATTGACGATGGTGCCGCAATCTTCGCAGATCACGTAATCGAGGATTTCGACGTGGCCGAGATCGGGATCGACGGCAACCACGGCGGCGTGGGTGGCATAGGAAAACGGGCTGTTATCCGGGGACGGGCGGAAACCGGACGTGACCTCGACCCCGGCGGGATCGACATCGGCAGGCAGTTCTTCCGGGTTGCGGTGCCAGACCCGCGCGATTTCGGCAAACGATACTTCGCCCGACGGACCGACGACGGCGGCATTCTCTATTCTGGTATCGTCGAACGCGCATTGCAGCAAATGCGCCCCGATCCGCCGAATATGACCGCCAAGAACGTCGCAGGTCCGCGCAATCGCCCCGCCCGCCATCACCATCGATCGCGACGCGTAAGTGCCGGTCGAATATGGCGAGGTCGCGGTATCGCCATGACGGATTGCCACCAGATCGATATCGAGGCCGAATTTTTCGCACGCGACCTGGGCGAGAGTCGTTTCCATACCCTGTCCATGATTCTGGACCCCGACGCCGATTTCAAGCCCGCCATCGGGGGTGAGGCGCACATGCGCCTGCTCGTAGCCCGGGATAGCGGCCAGCCCGGCGCGGGCCGCCGCTGACGTCTGCAGCGCCGTCATTTCGATATAGCAGCCGAAACCGATTCCGATCAGCCGCCCGTCGGCCTCGACCTGCTGCTGGCGCGCGCGGATGGCCGGCACATCGATCAACGCCATGGCGCGGCGCAGGGCTTCGGGATAATCGCCGCTATCGAACTGCCCGCCGGTGATCGTCGAATAGGGCATGGACTCAGGCGGCACCAGGTTCTGCATCCGCAGATCGAAGGGCTCCCGCCCCAGTTCCCGCGCCATGGCATCGATGGCGAGTTCCATCGCGAAACAGATTCCGGGCCGGGCCACGCCGCGATAGGGCACGATCGGCGGCTTGTTGGTCGCCACCGCGCGCGACCGCACACTGTAGGCGGACAGTTTGTAGGGGCCGTGCAGCGTGCGACCGGCCATGGTCGATTCCAGAATATTGGAATGGGGATAGACCGAATAGGCGCCGGAATCGACGATGATATCCGCTTCGATTCCGATAAAGCTCCCATCGGGATTCGCGTGCAGGGTGACCGAATAGTGATGTTCGCGGGCATTGGCGGCGGCGATAAGATGCTCGCGCCGGTCCTGAATCCAGCGCACCGGGCGCTTCACCTGCATCGCCACCCACGGGATGAATATTTCTTCCGGCAGCAGCACGCATTTATAGCCGAACCCACCGCCGACATCGGGCGCGATCACATGCACCTGATTCTGGCGCAGCCCAAGACATTCGCAGAGGGCATTCTTGAGAACATGAGGAATTTGCGACGACGAATGCACCACAAGCCGGCCGTCGCGGGCATCCCATTCGGCTAGCACAGCGGCGCCTTCAAGCGGATTGACCGCCTGTCGGTTCATCCGGAACGTCCGGGTGACGGAAATCGCAGCTCCCGCCATGCCCTCGGCATTCGCCTCGAACAGGGAATCGAGAATGACGTTGTCATCCCAGTTGTCGTGGATTTTGGCTGCCGTATCTTCTACCGCGGCAATCATATCGATCACCGGCGGCAGCGGATCGAATTCAACCCCGGTCTGCGCCGCAAGATCTTCCGCGCCGGCCCGGGTCTCGGCCAGGCAAACAGCGACCGACTCGCCGACGAAACGCAGCTTGCCGGTTGCCAGATGAGGATAATCCGCCGCCTGGTGGCCGGGATATTTCGACACGACATGAATCGGCTTGACGCCGGCAGCGGCAAGGTCGTCGGCGGTAAAAACGGGATAGTCCGCGCCCTCCGGCACGGTGACTTTCAGATTACGGCCATGCGCGACGGGGCTGCGGACGATCGCCGCTTCGAGCAGACGCGGCCGTGCAATATCGGCGACATAGCGCCCTACGCCGTTCAGAAACCGCCAGTCTTCCTTGCGCAGGACCCGCGCGCCGATGCCGTGCCCCGTTCCCCCGTCAGCCATTGTGCAGACTCCCGTGAACCAGTCTAGCTGCGCCGCTTTTCAAGCACTTCCAGAATCGCATTCACGATTCCCACATAGCCGGTGCACCGGCACAAATTGCCGGCGAGTTCCAGCCGGACCCGCGCCTCGTCCGCATCGGGCAGGCGGGTGACGATGTCACGCGCTGCCACCAGCATGCCCGGGGTGCAATAGCCGCATTGAAGCGCATGGTTTTCGTGGAATGCCTGGCGCATCTGGGCCATCGGCTCGTCGTCGTCGAAGCCTTCGATGGTGGTGATCTCGGTGCCGTCGGCGACGACCGCAAAGGTGATGCAGGATCGTATCGGCTCACCGTTCATCAGCACCGTGCAGGCGCCGCAAACGCCGTGCTCGCAGCCCAGGTGGGTGCCGGTAAGACGGCGGTGATCGCGGATGAAATCGGCCAGCGACAAGCGGGGCTCGACATTGGCGGTTACGTCTTCACCGTTAATCTTCAGTGTCAATTCGGTCATGCGAACGCCCTCCCCACGGCGCGGCTCAGGGCGACGGCATGGATCTGCAACTCGTAATCGTCAAAGCCCGGATCATGCGCGGAAATCATATCCCGCGCGTCCGAAATCGACAGTTCGGTCACACCGCCAGCGAGCTTTTCCTCAATCGCGGGGACACGGAACGGGGCGGATTCCGTTGCGCCGCACACCGCCCGGGGTTCGGCGCCGATCACAATCGCGCCGATAGCATCAGCGAATTCACCGGGCTTGCGGTTGACCTTGTAGTAGCCCCATTTGGCGTCCGCGCCGAGGGTCGGCAGTTCAACCCCGGTCAGGATTTCCTGATAACCGATCCCGGTCGCGAACGGACCGGTCTGGAACCCGTCGAACGATGTCCGACGTTCGCCGTCCTGGCCCGCAATCACGACCCCGCCGCCCAGCGCCAGCAACGCAGACGGCCAGTCGGCGGAGGGATCGGCGTGGGCCACCGACCCGCCGATGGTGCCGCGGTTGCGGACGGAGCGGTAGGAAATCCCGGACGCGACGGTTCGCATATAGGCGCCGGTTACACCGGGCACTTCGCCATCCTCTATCCGGGCGTGGGTCACGCGCGCGCCGATCCGTATTGTGCCCGCCGTTTCCTCGACCCCGTCGAGCCCGGAAACCCGGCTGATATCGATCAGCAGATCCGGCTGCGCCAGCCGCAAATTCATCATCGGCCCGAGCGACTGGCCGCCGCCCATAATGCGCGCCTCGCCGTCGGCGCCGCCAAGCGCGGCCAGTGCGTCTTCAAGAGACGATGTTCTCTGATGGTCGAATTTGGCGGATTTCATGCCGCTTCTCCCTGTCGGTTCTTGAGCGCCGCCTCGATCGCCGCGCGCACCCGGCGCGGCGTGAACGGCGTTTCGTTGACTTCGGCGCCAATCGATTTCAACGCGTCGTTTATAGCATTGCCGATGGCGGCCGGGGTCGGGATGGTGCCGCCCTCGCCCATGCCCTTGATGCCGTATTCGGTGAACGGCGACGGGCTTTCCATGTGATCGATGCGAAAATGCGGCGCATCGGTCGCCCCCGGCATCATATAATCGGCAAAGGTCGATGCCCCGGGATTACCGAACGCGTCATAGGGGCTTTCTTCAAGCAACGCGGTGCCGATCCCCTGGGTCGCGCCGCCATAGGTCTGACCTTCGACAATCATCGGGTTCACCATCGTGCCGCAATCTTCAACGATTGCGTAATCGAGTACTTCGACCGCACCGGTATCGATATCGACGGCAACCTTACAGGCATGGCTGGCGTAGGTAAACGCGCCGGAATCCGGCTCCGGCCGATAGCCCATCGTCACCTCGACCCCACCCTGATCGACATCGTCGGGCAGTTCGTCGGGGTTCAGATACCAGACCCGGCCGATCTCGGCAAAGGACACATCGCCTTTGCCGCTGACCACCTTGCCACCCCGGACACTGACTTCGGCGCGCTCGCATTGCAGCAGATGCGCGCCGATTATCTCCATCCGTTCTGCCAGCACCCGGCAGGCCCGGGCAGTCGCGCCGCCCGCCATCACCATGCTTCTGGAGGCGTAGGTGCCGGTCGAATACGGCGTCAGCCCGGTATCCCCATGGGTAACCGTCACCTTGGCCGGATCGATGCCGAGCACTTCGTTCGCCATCTGCGCCATCGACGTCTCCATCCCCTGGCCGTGACTTTGCACACCGATCCGCAGTTCGAGACCGCCGTCGGGCGTCAGCCTCACGGTTGCCTGCTCATATCCCGGCACCATGGCAACACCCCAGCTAGCAAATACCGACGTGCCATGCGCAGTCTGTTCGACGTAGGATCCCATGCCGACACCGGTCAACCGGCCGTCCGAGGCGGGCGTATTCTGGGCCGCGCGAATTTCGTCCAGGCCGATCATGTCCACGACCATCTCGACACTTTTCGCGTAGTTTCCGCTGTCGAAATGCTTTTTGGCGATCGACATAAACGGCAGCGCCGATTCTTTAATCATGCTCATGGCGCGGATTTTATGCGCTTCCACCCCGATTTCGCGGGCAAGGGCATCCAGCGTCATTTCCACCGCATAACACACGCCGGGGCGCGCGACGCCGCGATAGGGCATCAGCGGCGGCTTGTTGGTTGTCATGGTCTGGGTGCGGCAGCGATAGACCTCCAGATCATAGGGTCCCGGCAGATTGCCATGCGCCATTGCGCCTTCAAGACCGTTGGTGAACGGGTAAACCGAATAGGCGCCGGCATCGACGGTCACATCGCAATCGAGTCCGAGAATGCGGCCTTCGGGCGTCGCATGCATCGTGATGTGATAATGATGTTCACGGCAATTCGCGCCGGTTACCAGATGCTCGCGCCGATCCTCGATCCAGCGGACCGGCGCTTCGAGATGACGTGTCATCCAGCCGGCAACGACCTCTTCCGGTTGCAGCAGTGCCTTGCAACCAAAGCCGCCGCCGACATCCGGGGCGATGACCCGCACCTGGCGCTGTTCAAGACCGAGGAATTCGGCAAGACCGGTGCGGATCAGATGCGGCACCTGGGTCGACGTCCACATCACGAGCTGGTCGGCGCGGTCGTCCCATTCGGCGAAGACAGCCTTGCCCTCCATCGGGTTCATCGCCTGGCGCGCCATGCGGTATTCACGTTTCACGACCACCGTGGCGCGATCCGCTATTTTGCCGAAATCGTCGTCGGCGAATGTCTCCATAACGAGATTGTCGTCCCATTCCTCGTGGATCTGGGGCGCGTCGTCCGCTTTTGCCGCCAGCATATCGACCACCGCCGGAAGTTCGTCATATTCAACCTGTACGGCCTGGGCGATATCCTCGGCCTCGGCCCGGGTATCGGCAACGCACACGGCCACGGGTTCGCCGACGAAGCGGACTTTTTCAGTCGCAAGGGCCGGATAGTCGGCGGCCTTGTACCCAGGCAATCTGGACGGTGCCCGCATCGGCAGCATGTCGGGCATGTCCGTCGCCGTGAATACGGCGGCTTCGTGTCCCGCCGGCTTGGTGATGGATTTTAGCCTGGCATGGGCGACAGGGCTGCGGACGAAGGCCATTTCCTGCTGGCCCGGACGCCTGAAGTCGCTGGTAAACTTGCCGCGGCCGGCAAGATGCCGGGCGTCTTCCTTGCGCAGGACCCGAGCGCCGATCCCCTGGCCGTCTGCCGCGCCGCCATCCGCCATGATTTCAGATCCTTTGTAGTTTCGTCAGAAGCATCATTGGCCGTGATGGTACCAGCATCGAGGGTGCCAGGGCCAGCTTCACGGCATAGTCGCTAAAGCCCAACATTACCGGGGTCAGCCAGTCATTTATCGAAAACTGGTCGAGATAATAAGAGGCCGCGACGATTCCCGCCATCGCGACCACACCGGTTATCACACCACTGAAGCAAGGTCACTTCTACAGAATCTCCAGGACATTTTCCGGTGGGCGTCCGAGGGCGTATTTGCCATCGTTCACCACCACTGGGCGTTCGATCAGGATCGGGTTAGCCAGCATCGCATCGATCAGCTCGTCCCGGCTCGTGTTCTCGTCGGCGAGGTTGAGCGTCGCATAGGGTTCTTCGTTTTTACGCATCAGATCGCGCGGCTCCATCCCGAGTCCGTCGAGAATACGCTTCATCTCGTCTTTGGTGGGCGGGGTTTCGAGATATTCGACAATCCTGGGCGCGGTGCGATTTTCTTGTAGCAGCGCGAGCGTTGCGCGGGACTTGGAACAGCGCGGATTATGATAGATGGTGACGGTCATTCACGCGACCCTTCTGTAATTTTCGGCTTTCTGAATGCCGTTTCGCCGGACCGGGGTCAAGACCGAAGAAAGGATGCGCCATGAGCTTCGATTTCGCCGACCTGCTGGACCGGTTTACTTGTGCCGTCGAAGCGGGCGACGGCAAATCGCTCGCCGCGCTTTTTACAGGCGATGGTGTCTACCACGATACGTTCTACGGTGCTTTCAAAGGACACGATGCGATCGTGGACATGCTGGAAAACCGGTTCTGGGGAGATGCCGAGGCGTTTCTGTGGGACATGTTCGAGCCGGTATACGATGCGGACGGTCATATCGGCTATGCCCGGTGGGTGTTCAGTTATACGTCGGCAATGGATGACAGTGTGGGAAAGCGGGTCGTATTCGACGGGATGAGCCTGTTTTCAGTCGAACACGGGATGATCCGGCACTACCGTGAGGTCTTCTCCGCCGGGCTCGCATTGGTGCAGCTCGATATGACGCCGGATCGGATCGACAAGATTCTGCAGCGCATGGCGGATGCCCACAGGAACGACCCGGAATGGGGCCGGCATTTCGCTGGTAGTCCGGCATAACGCGAACAAGGCGTGGCCGCGGTTCTATCGACCGGTGGAGAAAATTTCAGGATCGCCGGCCGACCGTAAATTGCCTGCCGCGACATCGGGAAATTGACGCTGTCAGTGCATGCACACGCTTTGCACAGGGTGTCGGCTGGGTTGCAATTTTTGAATTTGGGCATTGGCGACCGCCAGCGCGACACTGACATTTTCATCCTTGCCCGCCAATCCGCGCAGATGGTTGCGATAGGCAACCCAGTCGTCGAGAGATGCCGATGCCGGATCGGGTTCGCCTCTGATAACCATGGTTTGATGTCCTCTGCTGTCAGACATGTCAATCCGCATGAATTTCGCATTTGCGAAACCAATTGTTGATGGAAAATCACGCAATTCTCGTGCCAGTTTTCGAAACTGATTGATTTCAATCTGTTAGGACAAGGACGCGTGCGCAGGATTTCGAAAACTGTAAAGAATTTCGACACATTTTGATCACGAAATCGTGATCAATGGCAGTAACAACAACCTGTCAGGCGGTTTCAGCCACATAAGCAGCCGCCTCGCGGACAATCTCGCTGCCCGCGCCGCGGCGGGGGCCATTCTCGCTGATATGCCGTCGCCAGGCCCGCGCGCCGGGTTGCCCCTGGAACAGGCCCAGCGCATGGCGCGCCATGGCATACAGGGGCACCTCCTGCGCCATCTCGCGGTCGATATAGGCAAGATACCGCTCAAGCGCCGCATGGCGACTGTCGGCAGGATCGCCGTCGAGGAACGCCCCCTCTATTTCTGCGAGGAGCCAGGGGTTTTCATACGCGGCGCGGCCGATCATCACGCCATCGACGTGATCGAGATGATCTGCAACCTGAGCGGCCTCTGTGATACCGCCGTTGATGACGACCGTAATGTCCGGAAATTCGCGCTTCAATCGATACACGGTTTCGTATGACAAAGGCGGTACTTCCCGATTTTCCTTGGGGCTCAGCCCCTGGAGCCACGCCTTGCGGGCATGGATGATAAAGACACCGCATCCCGCCGCCGCAACCGTCTCGACAAAATCGCGGAAATCCTCCCATGAATCCCGATCATCGACACCGATCCGGGTTTTCACTGTCACCGGAACATCTACCGCAGAAATCATGCTGCGAACACAGTCCGCCACCAGCGCCGGACGGTTCATCAGGCAAGCGCCGAACTGGGCGTTCTGTACCCGGTCACTCGGACAGCCGACGTTCAGGTTGACCTCGTCATATCCGCGCTCCGCCGCAATGACGGCACACCGGGCGAGATCATCAGGATCCGCCCCGCCGAGCTGGAGCGCTACCGGATGCTCCGCCGGATCGAATTTCAGGAACCGCTCCGTATCGCCGCGCAGAATCGCGCCGGTCGTGATCATCTCGCTATAGAGCAACGCGGACGGCGAAATCTGGCGCAGGAGATACCGATCGTGACGGTCAGTCCGGTCCATCATCGGCGCAACCGAAATACGCCGGTCAAGAACTGCGATATCTTTGCCTGTAGATGCCATGGTGAAATTCACAATAAATCCCGAAGCCGTGCTCCGCGGCTATAGATTAGGTCAATTCTGTCTGAATTTACAGTTCAGTATGCCCCCGCCGGTGAGTTCTCACCGGTACAACCAGGCCGCAATTCCGGCTGGTTATGCGAACATTGCACCCGCATAGACCGCACCGATGAGGAGCGCCATCATTGTAAATGCCACTTGTTTGAAGAACACACGGCGTTTGGCTCTACTGGCCATGAAACTACCCCGGTTCGTTACTATTAACCCTACGCCACCGCACCGGGAAATTATCGTGCCAGCGCAGTTGCAATATGCTTCAATACCTTAGCGGGCGACACATTCCAAGCCTGTAACAAATATTTGCGGCATACCGCGCGAATTCCCCCGCGGCGGCGTCAGGCCCAATATATAAAAATATTTTAGAGTTCACCGACGCCCCATTCGGCATGAACATCGGCGTCCGTTTCGCCGGCTCGATACAGATCTTTCAGCGCCTGATAGTCATCGGCGTGCAGAAGCCGGCCGAGCGCCCAGACCGCCATCGCCCGCACCAGCGGGGAGCTGTCCTGCAGCAACAGTTCGGCCGACGGGACAAGGGCGATATCGGCGCTGTTACCGATTGCGATCAGGACATTCCGCACGAACCGGTCACGCCCGAGCCGTTTTATCGGCGAGCCCGAAAACACCTGGCGAAAATTTTCATCATCGAGCGCCGCGAAATCCCTTAGCCGGGGACGCGTCAGGTGAATATGCGGCCGAAGCTCTTCATGCGGGGTGGGACGGGCAAACTTGTTCCACGGGCAGACCGCGAGGCAGTCGTCGCAACCGTAAATCCGGTTTCCGATGGGTTCCCGAAATTCGCGGGCAATGTGTCCCTTGTGCTCGATGGTCAGATAGGAAATGCAGCGCCGCGCATCGAGCCGGTAGGGCTCGGGAAAGGCGGCCGTCGGGCAAACATCCAGGCAGTTTCGGCATCCGCCGCAATGGTCGGACTCACCTGGATCGGGTAGAATTTCCAGTGTCGTAAACACCTCACCGAGAAACAGCCACGAGCCGAACTCCCGCGACACCAGATTTGTATGCTTGCCCTGCCAGCCAAGACCGGCGCGCTGGGCCACCGGTTTTTCCATCACCGGCGCAGTGTCGACGAACAGTTTGACGTCGCAATCCCAATCTTCGGCGATCCGGCGAGCAAGCTGACGCAGGCGCTTTTTCATCACGTCGTGGTAGTCGCGCCCACGGGCATAGGCGGACACCGTCCCCCGGTCGCCGTGGGCATGGAGAAGAAGTGGGTCTTCTTCGGGACCGTAATTCATCCCAACTGCGATGATGCTTTTAGCTTCCGGCCACAAATCCGCTGGTGACTGTCGGCGTTCGCAGGTCGATTCAAGCCAGCCCATATCGCCGTGATAGCCGTTCGAGAGATAGCTTTTGAGATTGCCCGCGGTCTCACCGCTATCCGGACTGGCAAAGCCGACCGCATCGAACCCCAGCGACAGCGCGTGATCGCGGATACCGGTGCGGGGATCGCCGGACACAATCATTTCACAGCCTCTCGATGTCGCCCTGCGCTTGCTCCGCGCGGAAGGCAGAGGCGAACGCGTCGAGCGTTCCGTTCTCAATGGCAGACCGGATGTTCCGCATCAAATCCTGATAATAATGCAGATTATGCATCGTCAGCAGGATCGGTCCGAGCATCTCCTTCGCCTTGAACAGGTGATGCAGATAGGCCCGGCTGACCCCGCCGACGACAGGATAATCGCTCTCGCTGTCGATCGGGCGCGGATCTTCGGTATGGCGGGCATTGCGGATATTGATCGTGCCGCGTCGCGTAAACGCCTGACCTGTCCGCCCCGATCGCGTCGGCAGAACGCAGTCGAACATATCGATCCCGCGCTGCACGGCGCCGACGATATCGTCCGGCATCCCGACCCCCATGAGATAGCGCGGATGGCTGGCGGGAAGCGCCGGTGTCGTGACATCTAGGACGGAAAACATCGCCTTTTGCCCTTCGCCCACGGCGAGCCCGCCAACGGCATAGCCGTCAAAGCCGATATCGCTTAGCGCCGCAGCAGATTCGAGACGCAGATCGGGATAAACGCTGCCCTGCACGATGCCGAACAATCCGTACCCGGCGCGCTCTTCGAACGCGCCCCGGCAGCGCGCAGCCCAACGCATCGACAGCGCCATTGACGCGGCGGCTGCAGCTTCATCGACGCCATTGGCGGTGCATTCGTCGAGAACCATGGTGATCGTTGAATCCAGCAGGTTCTGGATTTCGATCGAGCGTTCCGGCGTCAGCATGAATTTGGCGCCGTCGATATGCGAGCGGAATTCAACCCCGCTGTCATCCAGTTTGCGCAGGTCAGTCAGCGACATCACCTGAAACCCGCCGGAATCGGTAAGGATCGGTTTTTGCCAGTCCATGAAATCATGCAGCCCGCCCAGCCGGCCGACGGTTTCCGCACCGGGCCGGAGCATCAGGTGATAGGTATTGGCGAGCACGATTTCGGCACCGGTCCGGGCGACGCCCTCCGACGTCATACCTTTGACGGTCGCCGCCGTGCCGACCGGCATGAAAACCGGCGTCTCGATCGTTCCATGCGCGGTCGTCAAACGGCCGCGTCGTGCCCGCCCGTCCGTTCCAAGCACCTCGAAACCGAAACCCGTCACGCGCCATCCGCCCGGTGCAGGAAGCTCGAATCGCCATAGGAGTAGAAGCGATAGCCCGAGCGGATCGCATGGGCATAGGCTGCCTGCATCCTGTCGCGTCCGGCAAAAGCGGCAACCAGCATGAAAAGCGTCGAGCGCGGCAAATGAAAATTGGTCATCAGCCTGTCGACCGCCCGGAACCGGTAACCCGGCGTAATGAATATATCGGTATCGCCCTCAAACGGGCGGATTTCGCCGTCCCCAGTCGCGGCGGTTTCCAGCAGACGCAGCGGCGTCGTCCCGACGGAGACAATCCGGCCGGCGGCGGACCGGGCGGCATTGATCGCGTTCGCGGCTGTGGCATCGATCTGCCCCCATTCGCTGTGCATCCGGTGATCGGC
>Ga0209403_10004056_pt1 | contig 16079 bp, 19 predicted proteins | sample ArcticOcean_MG_C_8_FD_187440 | JGI IMG/M metagenome (GOLD analysis project Ga0209403, IMG submission 187440) | Marine microbial communities from western Arctic Ocean - ArcticOcean_MG_CB11_86 (SPAdes) (version 2) | ecosystem: Environmental > Aquatic > Marine > Oceanic | place: Arctic Ocean... | reverse complement strand
AAGAGAAGAAGGAAAAAGAGCAAGAGAAGAAGGAAAAAGAGCAAGAGAAGAAGGAAGAAGAACAAGAGAAGAAGGAAAAAGAGCAAGAGAAGAAGGAAGAAGAACAAGAGAAGAAGGAAGCTTCAAATGAAGAAAAAGATCAAGATTTAAAACAAGCAGAAAGTATATTAGACGCATTAAAGCAAGATGAAAAAATCATGCAAAAAAAACAAATTTCTCGTTCAAAATCTCGTAAACTAGCTAAAGATTGGTAATGGTTAAAAAAGTTATAAAACCTATTATCATATTTATATTATTTGTCAATCTTGTATTGTCTCAGACAATGGTTTCTGCATCTGTAGATGCAAACCGCATATCACGTAATGAAACCATTGGTTTAAAGATAGTAGCTACAAATGCAGATGGTACTCCTAGTGTTGATATTTCACCAATATTAAAAGATTTTAAAATTATAAGTGGGCCAGCTCAGCAAACAAACATTCAATGGGTAAATGGTGCCATGACTAGTTCAAGAAGCTTGACTTGGACATTGCTTGCTAAGAATGAAGGAAAAATAAATATTCCAAGCCTTAATGTTACTGTTCAAAAAAATGTTTTTCGAACAAATCCAATTGGTGTAATTGTTGAAAAAGGAGCTGGTCGCTCTCAGATGGCAAATCTTTTTATTGAAGCAAAAGCAGATAAAGAGCAAGCCTATCCAGGAGAACAGATTACTGTTACTTATCGTTTATTTAGCCGACTTAGTTTATCAGTTGAAGAAGTTGATTATCCAAAAAGTGTGGGGTTTTGGACTGAAGACCTTGGAGCAAGAACCGTTCGTTTTTTGGATACTCAAATAAATGGAGTAGATTATAAAGTAGCAACTCTTTATAAGTCTGCAATGTTTCCCACTCAAACTGGCAATCTAGTTATTGCTCCAATGACTGCTATCTGCAATGTTGAAAAATCATCTCGAAAACGATCAAACGATCCTTTCAATTTTTTTAGAGAGACGCAGCGACAATTTATTCAATCGGACTCAATAAATATTAAAGTTATTAAATATCCAAATTCTCCTCCAACAGATTTTAGTGGTGCAGTTGGTAAGTTTGAAATTATTTCTTGGGTAGATACACCTAATGTTAAAATTAATGAAGCTATTACTTTCAAAGTAAAATTAAAAGGTATTGGAAACTTTAATCAGTTTAATATAAATAGTATAGAGTTTCCACAAAACATGGAAGTCTTTCCACCAACTTCTTCATTTAAACGTAATGAATTCAGAGATGATTTAACAGGTGAGCAAAACTATGAATATATTTTAATTCCCAGAATATCTGGAAAGTTTATATTAAAGCCAATCACACTAACTTATTTTGATCCTACCTTGCAAAAATTTCTTATTGCAAGATCTAAACCGCTGCCCTTGATGATTAACCCTGATAATAAAAAAGAAATTGCCTCAGCTAAATTTAATAGAGAGGACGTCTCTTTGCTAGGTGATGATATTAGACATATCAAAACATTAACTCCTTCATTGTATAATAAAGGTGCTAAGTCAATTCCAATTTGGGTTTGGGGTACCTATATTTTTGCTACGACATTATTTATATTTCCAGCTGTTTTATCAAAATTTAAAGTAAATCGAATATCAACATCTAACTACAGACAAGCGCGTGGTGCACTTAAAATAGCTATAAATCAATTATCAAAACCAGCGACCGATCCTTTTGCATTAACTACACTAGTACTTTATAAATATTTCCAATCAAAATTATTTCTATCATCAGAAAATTTAGATCCACTAATGATTGAATCTATGCTTGAAGGTAAAATAACAATATCACTTTTAGAAGAAGTGGTGTCTCTTGCAAAGATTTGTGATGCTGGCAGGTTTGGCCCTGAAGCTAATACTCAAATTAAAACTTTGCAAAATCAAGCAATTCATATACTTAAAAAAATAGATAAAGTGTTATCTTGAAATTATTAACTATAAATCTAGTATTTGTTTCATTAGTAACATCTCAACTTGCTGATTCATTATTTCAATTAGGTAACTATTATTACCAAAATGAACAATATGAAATGTCAGTTAATTCTTTTGAACAATTAGAAAAGGATTATACGCATGAGTATTTATACTTAAATCTTGGAAATGCTTTTTATAGAATGGGTGAATTAGGTAACGCAGTTTGGGCTTACGAAAAAGCTTATTCTATTGCTCCTAGAGATCAAGATATTGTTTACAACTTAAATTTTGTACGCTCTCAAGTAAGGGATAGAATCATTCCTCCAGATAATTTTTTCATATTCTCTTTATATAAAGCTGCTTTAGATAAAACAACCACGCTAGATATAATAATTTTATGTGGATTATTATTTATTGTTATTTCTATAATTTATTTAATGAAATCATATTTTTTTATATCTGAAAAAATAAATTCTATTTTTAACACTTTTCTAATTGGTTGCTTGATGCTTTTAGGATGGATGTCCTTAGATAAATATTGGAGCTTTTCAGATACAAATGAAGCGATAGTTATTTCAACATCAGTAGATGTTCGTTCTGCACCAATAGAAAGAGGTGAAAATGTAGTATTTCGAATTCATGAAGGGACAAAAGTACAGATTACTACAATTGAATCAAGTTGGTATGAGATCATACTACTCGATGGTAAAAAAGGATGGGTCAGTACTCAAAATATGAGAAAACTATGAGAATATTATTCATTTTATTTTCTACATTATTAATAGCTCAAGATAAAAAAAATAAATTTGATCCAAATAAGCTTATTGATCCAGAACCAAGATGGCCTATTATAAGTTCACCTTTAAATCCTGAGAACTTCCTTATCATTAATAATTCATTAGATTCAACACAAATAATTATTGAAGGATTCCGTGTGCAACTTTTAGCTACTAAACAATTAACAAATGCTGAAAAATTACAAAAAGAATTAATGAAGAGTTTAAATCAAAAAATATACATAATTTTTGAAGCACCTAATTATAAAGTGCGTATTGGTAATTTTATTGATAGAAAAAAAGCTGAAAATTATAGACAAGAAATGATAAAAGGAGGATACTCGTCAGCTTGGATTATTAGAACAAGAATTGAGCCAATAATAGAGTAATTATTTTATTGATTTAAAAGTGGAACTTCCTGTTATCAACAATTTCAGCATTTTCTTTTATGTCATTCATCCAATTTTGATAATTAGTCGTTTCTTTAATACGGTTTAAATCTGTCTTTATAATATCTTTTTGACTTGCCCATGATGTTGAATCAAAGGAACTTATTTCTAAAACTTTAATTACTCCATATCCTCGATTTGTTTTAATCGGACCTATGAGCTTACTTTTTTCAGAATTCAGCAGTGCACCTATTAATTGCTCTGATTTTCCTAAAGAAATAAATGAAGCACTTAATCTTTTTTTATCTGAAGGCACATATTCTATAGCTTTATTATTTTTTACTAAAGTCTCAAATGTAGATCCAGTTTCAACTTCAGATTTTAATTTATTTGCATAAGTTGATGTTGCTTCAATATTTCGATCTCTCTCCATTCCTGCAAATACTTGAGAACGAACGTCTTCAAAAGGAGCAACTCCTTCTTGAGAAATTGAATCAAGCGTAAATACAGCATAGAAATCATCAGTTTCAAGTGGATCTGAAATTGCCCCAATTTCTGCATTGAAAGCCCACCTTACAGCTGTTCTAAAGGGTCCTAGGCCAGCGATGAAAATATCGCCTTGATCTAAATAATTTGAAGGTTGCATCTGTACGACATGAGAATCTTGAGCTGCCAAAAATCCATAGTCTTGAGCATCATAACTAAAAAGTGTGGCTTTTCGTCGTATATCTGTACGAGTATTTTGGCCCATATCAATGCTTAATAAAATATGTTTAGCCTTCACTTGGTGATTATCTTTGCCTTTATTTTTTATACTGTCAACTTTTATTATATGATATCCAAATTGGGTTATAATTGGTCCAATAACAGATCCTAATTTTGCATTAAATGTAGCTTCTTCAAAAGCTGGAACCATTTGTCCTTTACTAAACCAACCTAAATCACCACCTTTTCCAGAGTCCGGCGTTACTTGATTTCCAGGATCCATAGTATGAATATTTGCTAAAGTTTCAAAATTATCACCTTCACTATATGACATTATAATATCTAAAGCTTCTTGTTTAACTCGAAGAGTATCATCGGAAGTTGGAGATTTAGGCCAACTAACAAATGAAATATGCCTTTTTTCGTCTCGTTTAAAATCTTTTAGTCGAGATTTATAATTTGCTACTAATTCCTCATTCGTAGGTTTAGAAACTTTATCATTAACAGAAGCATTAGTTACATGAATAGCAGAAATTGTATAATCTACATTCCTCTTAATAAATTCTTCTTTCACATCATTTTCTGATACTATAGATGACATGCTTATGTATTGTTGTAGCTTAAATCGAGGAATGTAATATTCTTTCATCCATGACTCAATTGGTGTCCAATCAATCATTCCAGGTGTTTTTAATGCCTGGCGATATGTTTCTTCATTAAACACATTATTTTCATAAAATAAACGTTGAATATCTATAGGCGGGTTATTTTCTAAATGATATATAATTTCTTCGTCAGAAACAGTTATATCTAGATCTTCGATAGCTTGTTTTGTTAGATATTCTTCTATAAAGCCATTCCAAACTTGAGCACGAACTCTTTCAAGCTCTTGATCTGAAATTTGGCTACCGGAATTACGGATTGCATCCATTTGTGCATTTACAGCCTGATTAAACTGATTTGGTGTTATTTTTTGACCATTAACTAAGCCAATAGCTTCAGCAGGATTTACTCTACCAAGAAGTTGGTCGATAATATTAGCACCTCCAACCAAACCACCAACAGTCATACTTAAAAGAAAAAGCACAAGTAGTGCCCAAAGTACTACATGCATTCTATTTCTTAGCATTGTCATCATTGCCATAAACGATTGTCCTTAAAATAAATAATGTTTTATTTCACATAAGAGAGGGTGCAAATTTATGTTTTTGTATGTCCAAAACGCAATGAGTATGATAAAAGTTTATATTTTAAATATTTATAATCTTATTCAATTAAATTTGTATTAATCTTAATCATTATGATTCAATTAATTATTAGCAATTAATATATTTTGTCAAACTTTCACCCTAAGTCTAAAGATCATCCACTAATTCATTCAGGATTAATGTCATCGCTTTACAAAGAAGTAGTAAACTGTAAAGTTTGTCCAAGAATAGTAGATTTTCGAACAAAAATTGCAAACAAAAAACGTAAACAATTTATGGAATGGACTTACTGGGGAAAGCCTATCCCTGGTTATGGTGACTCAAAAGCCACTTTATTATTAGTAGGCTTAGCACCGGCAGCTCATGGTGGTAATCGCACAGCACGTGTTTTTACAGGCGATAAGTCTGCAGATTTTCTTATTAAATGTTTATATAAAGAAGGACTAGCAAATCAACCAAATTCAGACTCTCTAAATGATGGATTGAAATTTAATAATATATTTATGACCACTATGTTAAAATGCGTACCTCCTCAAGATAAACCCACTGCTGAAGAATTAAGTAATTGTGCTCATTTTTTTAGTAGAGAAATGGAATTATTAAAGAATGTGAAAGTAATATTAGCTTTAGGTAAAATTGGATTTGATGGTTGTTTAAAATATTTTAAAAAAGATTTTGATTTTAAAATGAAAGATTTCCTTTTTGGCCATGACAAGCATTATGTTCTACCTAATGGAAAAATACTTTGGGGATCTTATCATCCAAGTCCACGAAATGTTAACACTGGTAGAATGAATGAAGATATGATGAGATCTTTATTGAAAAAAATTAAAAGAAAGATCGATTAATCAAAAAAATTATTTTATTAACTCTAGCGCTTACATTTATCTATGCAAACCCAAAACGTTTATCCTTAAATGATGCCCAAGGTAAATCTCCATTCAAATATGCATCATTGAATATATTAAAATGGGTTCCTAATGAGAATTCGTATATTACTAAGGTTAATAATTCCTTCCTAAAAGTTGATTTAATAAACTCAGATACATCAATTTTTTTAACTAAATCAGATTTTACTCTTAATAAAAAAAATGTTATTATTTCAAAAGGTTTAACAGAAGAAGCTCCTTGGGAAGATGACTTTTCTCCAAAAACATTTTGGTTCGATAGTAGTGGCGAAAAAATATTATTTGTTATAAATAGAGAAAAAATTTGGAGAAGATCTTTTTATGCTAGTTATTATGTGATGGATTTAAAAACAAAAATAATTTTATCAATCTCAAAAGATAATAAAAGACTAAGAAATACTAAATTCTCTCCAGATGGAAGTAAAGTCTCTTATGTTCGTGAAGATAACAACATATATACTTATGATCTAATTAAGTTAAAAGAAAAACAATTAACTAATAATGGCTCTAAAGTTATTCTCAATGGACATTTAGGATGGGTTTATGAAGAAGAATTTGGTTCATATGATGGTTATAGATGGAGTCCGGATAGTAAAAACATAGCTTATTGGGAAGAAAACCAGTCAAACGTACCTCTTTTTAAAATGGTTGACGAAATTTCTTTATATCCAACCATAAAAGAAATTCGTTATCCAAAAGCTGGAGAAGTAAATCCAACAATGTCAATCTTTGTTGTAAACGTTAAAAGAGGTAATCGTAAAAAGATGAATATTGGCGACAATTATGATACTTATTATCCTTGGATAAAATGGACCAGTAATAATGAATTAAAAGTGATGCGAATGAATCGTCTTCAAAATCATTGGGATTTCTTGAATGTTTCAGTATTAAATGGAAAATATGCTAAAGGACTGTCCGAGTCAGATCCTAAAGGATGGGTTCAATTACATCGAAATTATCATTTTCTAAAAGATGATAAAATACTTTGGATCTCAGAGCGTTCAGGCTGGCATCATATATACATTCATAATTCTAGAGGAGAGCAAATCAACCAAGTAACTAATGGTGATTGGGAAGTTAAACAAATAATAAAAGTAGATGAATTAAACAGTAAAATATTTTTCACAGCAAATAAAGAATCTGTGTTTGAAACAAGATTCTACTCAGTTAATTTTGATGGAAGTGCTTTAAAACTACTAACGAAAGAATCAGGTTCTCACTCAGTAAAAATACTACCAAAGGGTGGTGCATTTATTGATTCATACTCAAGTATAATTTTACCCACTAAACATGTTTTGAAAAATATGGATGGTGAAGTAATTAAAGTTTTAAGTGAGACAAACAAATCTCAGTTTGAACTATATGATTGGAGTTATCCAAAGATTGTTAATTTTAGATCCGCTGATGCCACAACTATGCTTGATGGTATAATTACTTATCCACCTGATTATAAAAAAGGTAAAAGATATCCAGTTATTGTTCACGGCTACGGCATGCCTGGTACACAAATAGTTAGTAACCGTTGGGGTAGTACTTGGAACCAATATCTTGCTCAACAAGGATATATCGTTTTTTCAATGGATGCTCGTGGCATGAGCGGAAGAGGAGAGGGCTTTAAAAATTTAAGTTATGGAGATATGTCTAAATATTTAGCAAAAGACACAGCCACAGGAGTTCAATATTTAGTTGAGGAAGGGATTGCGGATCCTAATAGGATAGGAGCATGGGGTTGGTCAGGAGGCGGCTATTTTACTGGGTTAATGCTTACTAAAAATGCTCATCTCTTTGATGTTGGTGTATCAGTAGCACCTGTTATGGATTTTCGCCTTTATGATTCTATATATACTGAGAGATCAATGGGGCTACCACAAAATAATAAAAAAGGATATGATTCAACTTCAGTTTTATCATATGTGGATAGATTTAATGGAAAATTATTAGTGATTCATGGAACTGGAGATGATAATGTTCATTCACAAAATACTACATGGCTTGTTGAAGAATTTATAAAGCATAATAAGCAATTAGATATATTTTATTATCCAAATAGGCCACATGGTATGAGCGGTGGAAATGCACGTAAGAATCTTTACAGAAAAATGATAGATTATTTCAATCTAAACTTAAAAAACCGTCCATTAATTGAAAGAAGAAATTAAGAGTTTTATATAAATGTGGAGCCGATCAGGATCGAACTGACGACCTCTTGAATGCCATTCAAGCGCTCTCCCAACTGAGCTACGGCCCCATTCATATCAATAGACAAGCCAAAGTTAAACTTCTTTTAGTTACTTAAAGTAGCAGTTTTGTAGCAAAAGAAGTCATAAATAAGGATAAAATAATATTAAATAAAAGGAATATTGTGACAGTTAAAATTATTAGTATGTTTTATGTATTTCTTATGATGTTGTTTGTAGGATGCGCCAATAATAATGAGCCTGTATTTGATGAATGGGTCGATGGTCTCTACCAGCCTCGTACTGTGACCAATTACAAAATACATGGAAAGCGTGATGGTGCAACAACTCAAGTTTTCATCAATTTTGAAGTTGAAAACATTAAGAATATAGAATTGGAACTTGAAGTAACATATAATCCCTCACCCATACTCAGTTCCGGACATTGGAAAATAGTTGAAAATAAATTAGTTTCAGGTGATGTTCGACCAATAGCGCTAAAATTTTTAGGCGGTCAAGGTGAGGGGCCAAGTCTTGGTGGAAGTTTTGAACTTGAATACAAGTCCCACCCTCGTTTTCGAGTAGTTATACCACTAAGACCAATTAATAAACCAACATGGTAAAAACTCCTGTGTGGAAGTATTTATCATAAGAAATTATTTTTCATTTGAATTAGCTAATCAGACTTTGGAGAGCCACCTTTCAAAGATATCTCTTCCCAGCTTTTTCCTTTTATTACTTCCATTTTTTGGGGACTGATTCTCCCCTCTTCAACTTGACCATTTAATCTAATAGTTTGTGCTGCATAAGCCGCATAACCTGGGCTTGGAGCCACAATAACAAATACATTCCCATCTTTATCTATTATGCCCGCAGGTGTACCACGAGTTAGACATCGTGTAGCGCAAGATTTATGTTTTTCGCCAATTGCACCGCGGGATGTAAAACAGGCAAGACCTATGACCTCACCTTCAATAAGTACATTTTTTGGTTTTTGCTTCATTGATTCATCTTGAGCATTTAAAAAGACACAAGTCATCAATATGATTAAAAAAGTTGCAATATTATTTTTTTTCATTTTATTCTCTTTCATATTACCTCAGAATTGATTTTATCTCATTAAGGTTTAAACGGACTGACATAATATACGGCATTTCACCTTTTGTCCAATGGCCATAAGTAGTAGTCACTATTTCACCGGTTGGTAGTAATTCCACACCAGGATATGAACTATCCCATTCATTGTAATTATTTTTTATTAAAATTCTATATTCACCCAATCTGTTATCCGTTAAATCTTGATAAGAACCAACCCAAGCCACCCAATCACCTTTTGTTGGGCTGTTTTTCGCCATATCTCTAAATGATATAAATAGTTTTTTATCTTTAGTATATTTCACTGTGTGACGGTCACCAGTTAATTCTAATGGTAATTCTTTTGGATCAGACCAAGTTTCCCCTTCATTATTGGAAAACATGATTTGAGAATTTTGAGTTCGACTATTTTCTCTAAGAAGCATAGCCAACTGATTTCCATCAGGAGAGCGAACAATACCCGGTTCACACAGATGAATTTTTGAATTTGAATAGATACCTATAGGATGAGACCAGGTTAAACCTCCATCGGTTGAATTGGTTTTGTAAAGTGTAAATATGCCCGTTCGCTTACCATCTTTTGTAATAAAACGGCCATCATCATGAAACATTGCAAGATAATGGCCAGAGGTTTTTAATGCAACTACACTACCCATAAGAACAATACCACCCCAATTGCCTACTTTTTTCAAAGGGGACCATGTTAACCCGTTATCTTCAGATATTGCTAAACGGGCTGGATAAAGTCCTGACCAAATAATAAGCCGTTTTTTACCATTCTTATCTATCACACGATGAATAGTTGGAACCTCTTTGCTAGTTGACCAATTTTCAGGAACTGATAATCGATTTGACCAAATTTTTCCACCATCTAGGCTACGTTTATAAATAATTTCACCTGAACCGTGACCTTTTGGATAAACAACCAAAATAGTTTTACCATCTTCTAAAAGAACAGTGGATGGATGTCCAAGGTAAATATCAGTTTCTTTATCTACAATAACCTGGATGTCTTGTCGATTATTAAAGTTTAAAACCGGGATCTTAAAAAAATTATTAGATTGTCCAAATAATATGACCGCAGAGGTTAAGATAGACGAGAAGTGTTTCATTTAGTATGATTGAAATAGAAAATATGAAAAAGTTACTAAAAAGAGAATATTTTGAGGTTGCATAATTATCGATTAGTTTTTTTTAGAATTTTGACTTTTTCACATTTTTCATTCCTTAATTATTTTTTTGAATTTATAAAAAATTATTTAACAATGCGTGTTTTTCTTTTATAAATAAAAAAGCCCCACACTTGGTGAGGCTTTTTTTATTAATTAAAAAATATAATCAGTTTAATTTAGAGCTGATTGAGAAGTACCAGATCCACCAGATACAGGTGACCAATGGGAGGCTCTAATTTTCCATTTTCCACCTTCTTTAACATATACTTGAGTGACGCGAGTAAGGTAATGAGATACAGCGGGTGCATTTTCTGGCTTCATTGAACCTTCAGAATAATACATAGCTACAGCAGCCTTTTTTGGTACGAGGACAATCACTTCAATATGTTTAAAGTCAATATTCATATAATCATATTTTTCTGGCCTTCCTGAGGGATTAACTGTTTGCAACAGTCCACCACTTGACCAAAATTCAAGTGCTCCTTTCAAAGAATATTCATCAGCAGCTTGGTTATTTTTTTTTGAATATTCATTATTTGATAAAATTTGCTTTATAATATCTTCTTTATCACCTGCAATTAGTTGAGATGGATTTAGGATTATTAATCCTATAAAAACTATAAATAGTTTTTTCATTATTTATTCTCCTTGTTTTATTACTATTAAAAAACTCCGAAATGTTCCTATTAATAAACCTTTAGAATTTTCGCCCAATATTTTTGTTATTTTGACAAATTTGAAGCACCAGTTTCAAGCGTAAATATTTTACCATCTTTAAATGTAAAAAAGGCTAATACAGCTTGTTTATTTCCGTCTTCAAAGGATACAAAAGCATGTTCTACACCAACTTCTTCATTTTCGAAAAGAATTCTTACATTTTCTCTATTAATATCTCCACTCATACCCCAGGCTACAACTTCTGGTTTTGATAGAATTTTTCCAGCTGAATGCAATGTGAATTTGTAATCATTATGTAGGCAATCATTCATGCTCTCTTCATCTCGCGATTCAATCGCTTTCCCCCATTTTTCTAATATGGACATTATTTTATTCCTTTATCAATTATTAACTGTCAATAATACTATAACATTATAAATAAAAAAATCAGTACAGTATTTATTAAAAATTTGATTTTTATGAAGTGTTGGCACTAATCCCAAAGAGAAGAACGAAGTAAACTGCAGCATAGGTTAAACAACCATGCCTTGCCTTTTTTTGTTGTATTTTTTTAGCTTCAGATCGATAACAAGAAGTATAAGCTGCAATGTAATCATTTGATTTACCAATAAATCTATAAGTGTCTGGATTAGGTTCTATAACATACGAGGCTCCTACGCCTAATAACCCAAAAAGACAGCCGGCCCCAAACCATAGATTGCTATTTATAGCATTTTGCGCATCTAAAATTGCTTGATTACAAGGGCCATTTGATTCATCAATGGCAATATTCTTAGATATGATTTTTTCTCCTGTTTTTGGATCGTAAGTTTGTCCCCAAACGTTTGAAAAAATAATAGTAAGCGTTAATAAAATTTTCTTTAGCTGCATCTTAAGTTTCCTTCCAACTAATCAATTTATTAAATTAAATCTACATCAAAAATTAATAAATCTATTAAATCGGTCTTGCCAATGTTCAATGCATATATTAATCTCTTTATCTATAAATGAATATAAAGATAAAAGATATAAATGATGTCTGATCAAAAACCTTTAGTGACTCCAGAAGAGCCAGAATTTAGTTCACGAAATGTGCGTAGCAATGTTGCTCCTATTTTTCAGATTCTTCAAAGTGAGCAACTTATATTACAAAGAACAGATCAAAAAGCTTTTACTCTAATGTCATTGCTTGCCGCCTTTATGGTTTTCTTTATTGTCCATTTTCCAAAAGTTATGGGTAATGGCGAGATAAATATTTTAACAGCAATAATGGTTTTAATTTATTTTATCAATGCTACTTTTGGTCTAATCAATTTAATGCTGGTTATTGTTCCCAGAATTCGAAATGATATGAGTCATGAAGATTTACCAGATATCAATGCTACTTTTTTTGGTGGGATTATTCAATTTAATAATCCTGTTGAGTACGCCACTTATCTAGCTGAAATGACAGAGGATAATAATAATACATTTAAAATGTTTTCTGCCCAACTTTATGCACTTGGTCATATTAATGCATACAAGAATAAACATATGCGACGTGCTATAATATTTTTTGGTGGAGCAATTTTTAGTGAATTAATTATCATAATGGCTTTTGCGTGGTCATTAACTTTTGGTGCTTTTTAATAAAAATTCCTTTTATCATTTAAGTTAGTATTACATTTTTGACTATGTCAAAAAATTGTGCTTAATTTTTATATTATTAAAAAATGAAAAATAATATAGTTTATTCAACGGATAATTCATTTGAAATGGAAACTTCAAATGAAAAGAACATTAATACATTAACTAAAGAAGATTTAAGAATTTATTTAGATAGACGCAAAGCTGGTAAAATTGTTACAATTATTAAAGGTTTCAAAGGTAATCGTAAACAATTAGAAGATTATGCAGCATTAATTAAAAAAAAATGTGGTGTTGGTGGAAGTGTTAAGAATAATGAAATTCTTATTCAAGGAAATGTCAGAGAAATTGTAATTTCACTATTAAAAAAAGATGGTCATATCGCGAAACCATCAGGTGGATAATTCGTTTTAATTTTGGTAAATAGGAATAAATAAAAAATGTTAAAAATTAAATCAATATTATTTTTTGTATTTTTACTTGCTGCAATGTCATGTACTGAAAAAGTACCTGCTTCTGAGCAATTAACAATGTTGGTTACAGCAAATGTTCGGGGTCAACTTGACCCTTGTGGATGAAAAGCTAATCCACTAGGCGGTCTGCCTAGAAGATTAACTTATATTAATCAACTTAAAGATAGTGGAGTTGACCCAATTTTACTTGATGCAGGTGATGCCCTTTTTGAATTAAATATTTTATCTAGCGGGAAAGAAGCTTCTTCAAAGCTAAGAGCAAAAACAGTTTTTGAATCCACTGCAAACATGGGTAATTATTTATATAACGTTGGTCATAATGACTTTGCTGCTGGTTTAGATTTTTTAAGACAAATAGAAGAGTCGGCTAATAATAATTTTATTTCTTCAAATTTAGTAAATGTAGGTACTGACGATTTAGCTTTCAAAAGCCATGCTATTATTGAAAGAAATGGAATAAAAGTTGGAGTTTTTGGTATTTTAACTAGCCTACCTGCTTCTGTAAAAGAACTTGAAATAAAAGATGCCCTTTCTGTTATCAATTCAAAAGTAGCAGAGTTACGTCCACAAGTAGACGTACTAATTATGCTACTTAATGCAAATAAACTTCAATTGGATAAGTTAGTTGCTGAGACTAAGAATGTTGACTATATATTTTCTAGTAGAGAAACTAGTCGGACTCGCCCAGAACGAAAACAATCAGATGGAAAACCAATGCTTTACACAACAGGGATTCAAGGTAAATATCTTGGAAGAGTAGATTTGAAAATTATTGATAAAAATGAAACTATTAATGATATTACTGGTGCATTGATGTCTACTCAACTATTTCAAGAAAGATTAAATAATCTTCAAAAAAGGAATCCTGACAAACCATTAGAAGATGTTTATAAAAACAATACTGATGTATTGAATATGGTGCAAAAGTTTAGAAAAGGCTTAAAAGACTCAAAAGATTCAATTAATGAGATTACCAATACTTCATTCTATAGTTTAATTGCACTTAATGGAAATGTATCAAGTGAAAAGAAATTATTGTCTTTAGTAGACCAAACACTAAAAACTTGTGAAAATCTAGATAAAGAAAGTGCCAGTTTGCCTTAATGAATACAAGGGTACCTATTGTTCAGGCGATCTTATTAGTTCTTATTTCTATTCTAATCGGTATTGGATCAAATATTATTAGTAGCAAACCAATTCCTTGGTTTGCGGTTGAATTAGCTGTAGTAGAAAATGTTGATACAAAATCTGAAGATCCTATATTAGCCGCAATTACATTAGAACAAGCCAGAGATTTTTTCGATGAAAGTGTATTGTTTGTGGATGCAAGAGATGAAGGTTATTTTGAAGCTGGTCATATTCAAGGTGCAATGCAAAATATTTTTCTAATGGAACTGATTTTTAACATTGAAGAAAAACAAAGCAAAAACACTTCTTTAGTTATTTATTGTGGTGATCCAGGTTGTGGTGATAGTGAACAATTAGCTTACGATCTTAAAGATTTGGGATTTACAAAATTATATGTGTTTAAGGGTGGTTGGTTAGAATGGTCTAAAGCTGGTTATCCCAGTGAGGTAGGTAAATGAATTATTTATTAAATGGACCGGTTATTTTATTAGCTAGGCTTATTCTTGGTGGAATTTTTATTTTTGCAAGTTTAGATAAAATTTCTAATCCAGATGCTTTTGCAACGGCAATAGGTAATTATCATGTAATGCCATTTGGTCTTGAAAACTTATTGGCACTGATACTACCATGGTTAGAATTATTATCAGGCATTTTTATTATAGCAGGTATTATGGTAGATGGAGCAGCAATTATGATTATAATGATGAATATGGTATTTATCATTGCAATCTCTCAAGCATTAGCTAGAGGGATAAGTATAGAATGTGGATGTTTTTCTGTTTCATCTCCAGGAGAAGGTGATAATATTGGACTAATAACTGTTATTAGAGATATTGGTTATTTAACATTGGCCTTTTTAGTATTCTATCGTCAGAAATACCAGTTTGAATTCTTTCCAAAATCCGTTTGACCATGGTCAAATAGATTATAAATTTTGAGGCTTCTTTAGATAATTTTTTGCGAGAGTAGCTCAGCTGGTAGAGCACCACCTTGCCAAGGTGGATGTCGCGAGTTCGAACCTCGTCTCTCGCCCTTCTAAAACCCTCGGTTTCACGACTGGGGGTTTTTTATTGTGTTTAATCAGAAGTATTCAGACTTATACCTAACATATACGTTTGGGTACAACGTTTTTGGGTACAACAAGCCCCCGTATTCGTAGCATATATTGACCCCTTACCCTAATTGTCTTTGAAAAGTAGGATTGTTACCACCACATCCACATCCAGCGGGTGACGTAAAAAAGATAGGCTGTGTAAATAAAAATGGGAAATAAAATATATGCAATTATTAATAATATTTTTTGTTTATCAATGAATGATATGAAATGGAATTGCAGTTTTCCAATGAACACGATAGCCAGTGTTAACGGAAGAAATACAACCCACTCTGAAAAAAGGAAATTAAGAATAAGTATAATCAGAAAGATGAGACCGAGAATTTTCTCTTGTATTAATTCTTTATTCATTGTTTGTCCTTCCACTTATTATAAATCCACACAAACAAGGCTATGATTAAAGTTTTCATAATGGAAGAATGTAAGTGGCTTATTACAAGTGTAACAAAGCCTGTTATTTGTGTACAGTGTTGTTATAGGAAAAGTCCCCTTATATATATAACACCTTTAAACGTACACAGACTTTTCAACCTCAAATCTCAACCCAAAACACCTTTTAGGGGGTGTACCCTTTAAATAAAAGGCACTCACACATTGGTGTTTTATTTTTTGTAAGTTGTTGTATGCGTAGCTACTACAGAATAATGCTTGGACGAGGAAGTAAATATGCCAATGAATGTCATGAGAAAGCCTTCATTGGTTG
>Ga0209403_10004055_pt1 | contig 16079 bp, 18 predicted proteins | sample ArcticOcean_MG_C_8_FD_187440 | JGI IMG/M metagenome (GOLD analysis project Ga0209403, IMG submission 187440) | Marine microbial communities from western Arctic Ocean - ArcticOcean_MG_CB11_86 (SPAdes) (version 2) | ecosystem: Environmental > Aquatic > Marine > Oceanic | place: Arctic Ocean... | reverse complement strand
GTGGTCAACCGCTCTGGCGCGCGTTTGAGCGACACGAACACGTCAGCGAATCGCTGGTCGTCGTAGTACGCCGTGAGTGTGCGTTGCAGCGAATCGAAGTTCGACAGATAAGCCACGTACATCGCGACACCAGCGGCCATCACCATCGCGACGGCCAGTGCCTGGCTTCGCATATGCCACAGATCGCGCAGGAGCTTCCTGTTCAGGGCCGACACCGGGAGCCGCGCTACCATCGCAGCTCGCTGACCGGCGTCTTGTGCACGTTACGGTCAACCCCGACCACCCGGCCGTCGGCGAGACGGACGACACGGTCGGCCATGCCCGCGATGGCCGCGTTGTGCGTAATCACGACCGTGGCTGTGCCGAGTTCCTGGTTGATGCGTGCGATGGCGTCGAGCACGACGACGCCGGTCGTAATGTCGAGTGCTCCGGTAGGTTCGTCGCACAGCAAGACATCGGGCTGCTTGGCGATCGCGCGCGCAATGGCGACACGTTGTTGTTCTCCTCCGGAGAGTTGCGCGGGGAAGTGGTCGAGCCGTTGTGTCAAGCCGACCATTTCAAGTGCTCGCTCGGGTGTCATCGGTGCCTCGGAAATGTCGGTCACGAGCGCGACGTTCTCGCGCGCCGTCAAACTGGGGATGAGGTTGTAGAACTGGAAGACGAAGCCGACGTGTTCACGGCGGTAGGCGGTGAGGGCGGCTTCGCCGGCCTCGGTTAGATTGTGGTCGCGATAGACGACCCGTCCCGCGGTCGGCACGTCCAGGCCACCAAGAATATTGAGCAGCGTCGACTTGCCACTCCCCGACGGACCAAGGAGGACGACGATCTCTCCAGGGAAGAGTTCAAAGTCGACGCCTCTCAGTGCGTGCACCACGACCTCGCCCATGGGATAGAGCTTGGTCAGGTCGCGGGCGACGAAGACAGGCGCGGGCTCGACTGCCAGCACCTCCTCAGTCTACTTGCTCCACGCCGTGGGCCTTTGCACGAGAGGCACGGGGTATAAGGTGAACGACGCGGTGCCCGGCGGAGCGAACTGGACAGCGGACGGAAGGACATCAGAGGTACGACAGGGGGTGACGCAGTCGCACCACCTTCGGGGCAACAGCGCGCCAGCCGGGGCGACCGAGAGCGTGACATTGACGGTGTCGATCATCGACGGCAAGGTGTGCCGGAGCATCAAGAGCGAGAAGCCCTCGAAGAAGTTCAGAAGCGCCAAGAGCGGCAAGCCTGGCCATGCCGCAGACTGCGTGAGCGAGATTACCAACAGCGGGTCGATTCAGAGCGCCGAGCTGCCGGCGTCGATATCCAGCGATGCGGCGGTGACCCAAGTCGTAAAGGCGCAGCGCATGAAAAGCGCGAAAAGCGCGAAAAGCACGAAGAGTGGCAAGAGCCAGAAGAGCCAGAAGAGCCAGAAGAGCGCCAAGAGCGGGAAGAGTCAGAAGAGCGGAAAGAGCAAGAAGGGCTAGCTTCTGGACCGCGCGCCCGACGTGTAACCTGACTTGGTCCGCGCTGGCGTCAGAGGAGATGTCCCACCCATCGCCCGGCGAGCATCACCCCAACCCAGAGTGCAAGCGAGGCCGCTCCGGCCAGCTTCGCCGGCAGCGGCACGGAGCGATCCTGGTCCCAGCCAGCGACGGTTCGGAGCGTCCGGAGATGGAAGATCGCGATGTTGATGCCTGCCAGGAGCAACAGCACGAGCTTGATCTGAAAGGCCGTGTTGTCCAGGTACCCGTCGGCGCGGGTGATGAACAGACCCACGCCGGTCGTGACCGCTACAACAAAGGCACCAATCGACCAGGGCACGAGCTCTCCAACGATACGACTCACGCGGTAACGCCGTCCGGCAAGACCCAGCAGCCGCAGGTCAACCGTCAGGATCGCGCCGAATACGAGTGTCGCTGCCAGCACGTGCAGCGACTCGAGCAGGGGGAACCACCAGGTTTGGCCGATGTGTATGGCAAGCGGCAGTTGCTCAAGTCGCTGCCACAAGTTCTCCAATGCCATCGTCCAGTGTCGGATGCTCAGGCAAACAGGTAGCTGGCGTAGGCAATCCAACGTCCTGCCAGCACAACCGCCATCCACAGCAGCAGGGAGACGCTGGCCATGACCCTCGCTCGCCGCCGTCGGGCTGATGATGCGTCCCAGTAGTTATCTTCGCGTGCGCTGAGTCGAGAGAATGCCACCGCGAGCACGACTGCGGGAATGAGCATCGAGATCTTGATGCCGAGCACGGGATTGTGCAGGTAGCGGTCGGGCAATGCGACCACGAACGTTGACCCGGTCAGGAGCAACAGCAGCAGGCCCCCCCAGGTCCACGGCATCAGCCGACGAATCATTTCCGAGAGCTGCTGACTCGGTACGGCCAGGCCCAGGACGCGCAAATTGACGAAGACAACCGAGGCCATCAGGGCTGTGACACTCAGAATATGGATCGTCTGCACGATAGGTGCGACGCCGCGCACCGTGCCGAGCGTCTGATAGATCGCCTCGCTGAGTGCGGTCCCGGCGATGGCGCGGGCGATGTCCGTGATCACTGAGTCCACTGAGATACCTCGACCCGGCCAATCATAGTTCGGCCGAAAGCTCGCCGCACGGCCGGCCGCCGAGCCTGTGGTACGCTGTCGGCCCGTTGTCACTCATCGATCTTGTTCCGCTCCTTGCCGGGCTCGCGGTCCTGTTGTGTTCCCTGACCGTGCACGAAGCAGCCCATGCGTGGGCTGCCGATCGTTTGGGTGATTCCACCGCGCGTATGCTCGGCCGCCTGTCGCTGAACCCGACGGTACACATCGATCCCATTGGAACGGTGGTCTTTCCGATCATCGCAATGGTGAGCGGCCTGCCGCTCATCGGGTGGGCGAAGCCTGTGCCCGTGAACACCGGTGAGCTTCGCGAAAACTGGCGGCAGAAATTCATGATCATCGCGGCTGCGGGCCCAGCGAGCAATCTGGTGCTTGCGGTGATTGCGGCGATGCTCCTGCGCATGGTGACACCGACCAGCATCGGCTTTGATGGCGAAGTGACCACGTCCAGCCTCGCGCCGATGTTGTACCTGGCGATTCGCCTCAATGTGCTACTGGCGGTCTTCAACATGGTGCCGATACCGCCGCTCGACGGCGGCAACGTTCTCTCCGGGCTGCTGAGCGGCCCTATGGCTGACGCGTTCGATCGGGTCCGGCCCTACGGGTTTATGATTCTGTACGGGTTGATGTTTACCGGCGCACTGTGGACGATTATTTCGCCTCCCGCCTCCTATCTGCTCTCGTGGCTCCTGTGACCGCCGGATGACGACAGCGGTGACGACACGACCCCGTGTGGTGAGTGGCATGCGACCAACTGGCCAACTCCACCTTGGCCATCTGGTCGGCGCCTTGAAGAACTGGGCGGCGCTGCAGGAACAGTACGACTGCTTCTACTTCGTCGCCGACTGGCACGCGCTGACCAGCGACTACGCGGATACGAGTAGTGTCACCGCCTACGCAATGGAGAACGTCGCTGACTGGATCGCCGGGGGCATCGATCCGGAGCGCAGCACGATTTTCGTCCAGTCGCTCGTGCCGGAGCATGCCGAGCTGTATTTGTTGCTGTCGATGGTGATCCCGATTCCGTGGCTGGAGCGTGTCCCGACCTACAAAGAGCAGCAAGCGCAGCTGAATGAGAAGGACCTGACGACGGTGGGCTTTCTCGCCTATCCATTGCTGCAGACCGCCGACATCGCGATTTACGACGGTCGGTGCGTGCCGGTCGGCGATGACCAGGTGCCGCACCTGGAGTTGTCGCGGGAGGTGGTGCGTCGTTTCAACCAGTTGTATGCCGACGTGCTCGTCGAGCCCCAGCCGCTGCTGACAGCCGTGCCGCGTCTGCCTGGCCTCGACAACCGCAAGATGAGCAAGAGCTACGGCAATACGATCGACCTGACCGACGACAGCGCGGCAGTTGTGAAGAAGGTGCGACGGATGTACACCGATCCCAAGCGGGTTCGGGCCGACACCCCAGGCACGGTGGAAGGGAATCCGGTCTTCATCTACCATGACGCGTTCAATCCGGATGTAGCGGAGGTGGAAGACCTCAAGGCCCGGTACCGCACCGGCACGGTTGGCGACGTGGAGGTGAAGACCAAGCTCGCGCTGGCGATGAACGCCATGCTCGAACCGATGCGCGAGCGACGCCGTGAGGTCATGGCCAGGCCCGAGCAGGTCCGAGAGATCGCCATTGAAGGCTCGCGCAAGGCGCGGGCGATCGCGCAGGCCACGATGGAGCGCGTTCGCGACGCCGTGAAGCTACGGTATTAGGTGTGATGGAACACATCGATTTTGAGTCGTCGCCTGATGCGTACCAGATCAAGCTCGACTCCTTCGAGGGTCCGCTCGATCTTCTGCTGCACCTGATTCGCAAGCACGAAGTCGATATTTACGACATTCCGATCGCCCTCATTACTGAGCAGTACCTCGCCTATCTTGGCCTGCTGGAGGAGTTGGATCTGGACGTGGCTGGAGAGTTTCTGGTCATGGCCGCCACCTTGATCCATGTCAAGTCCCGCACGCTCCTGCCCCGTCCTGACCCGACGCAAGAGGATGCCGAGGACGCTGAGGATCCACGAGAGGCGCTCGTCCGCCGATTGCTCGAGCACCAGAAATACAAGGCGGCCGCCGGGCTGCTCCATGACCGTGAGACGCTGCGCGGCGCGCAGTTTGGGCGGCCAGACGTCAGCGTGGCCACGGCCGCCGGCGACACGTACGAGCCCGAGTTCGAGGTGGACCTCTTCAGTTTGATGGCGGCATTTCGCGGTGTGCTGGAGCGCGCGGTCAAGCGGCCGCCGCCGATGGTCCTGCCACCGGATCAAATATCGATCGAGGACCGCATCCGTCAGGTGCTCGATCGGCTGTCGGAGACGGAGGCTTGTGGATTCGAGGACCTGTTTACGGACGGGGATGGTTCGCGCCCATTCATGATCGTGACATTTCTCGCCTTGCTCGAGATGATCCGGCTCAAGGCCATTCGCGTGTTTCAGGCGGGGAGCTTCGGTGCGATCCGTGTGTACAAGCGCGCGCGGACACCCGACACCCTGCAGCCCATCGGCGATCCTCATTACTGACAGCGGACGACACATGGCAGATATGGAGAACGGAGACACGGCAGCCCCTGACGCCACGGCCGACGCAGTGGCAGAAGCAGAAACTGTGGCCGACACTGTGGCTGGCACCGCGGCCGACACCGCGGCTAACACGGTCGTGCCCGACACGACATCCTCAGACACGGTAGTCGGCCGAGCTTCGGCCGAGCTGACGGCAATTGTGGAGGCGTTGATCTTTGCGTCACCGGATCCGATCACGCCGCGGATGCTGTTCAAGCTGCTGGCCGACGAACCGAAGGAGGATGTGACCGCAGCCGTGGAGGCACTCATGGCCGACTACGAGCAGCGGGCCGGCCTGCAGTTTGTCGAAGTGGCTGGCGGATATCAGATCGTCACGCGCCCCGAACTGCATGAGTGGGTCCGGCGGCTGTTCCACGAGCGCTCGACGCAGAAGCTGACCGTGCCGGGGCTCGAAACGCTCGCGGTGATTTCCTACAAGCAGCCGATCACGACGGCCGAGATTTCCGAGATTCGCGGCGTCAACACTTCAGGAGTGCTGTCGACGCTGATGGAGCGTCACCTGATAAAGATCGTGGGTCGCAAGAATGTCGTTGGGCGCCCTTTTCTGTACGCGACGACGAAGGAATTTCTGGTCCGGTTCGGTCTGAAGGATCTGGGCGACTTGCCGAAAATCGAAGATATGGCCGACGCGCTCGGATTTGATCCTCCGGTAGCGTTTTTCGATGAGATGCCGCGTGACAAAATGTTGCCGCTTGGCGACCTAGACCCGGATCCAGAGTCAGACTCGAACGTAGGCTCTGACTCAGCCGCGAAACCAGACGCCGAGGGCTGACCCGGCTAGCTCTTCTTCTTTCTCGCGGTGTTCCTTCCCGGCGTCTGTACCCCGCCGGACGCCTTCTTGAGTGCCCAAACCTCATCGACGGTGAGGTCGCGCCACACGCCAGGCTTTAAGCGCGCGTCCCGAAGCGGGCCCATGCGCGTGCGGGCAAGCGCGCGTACGGGATAACCCACCGCCTGGCACATGCGTCGGACCTGGCGATTGCGTCCCTCACGAATCGTTATGATCAACAGGCTGTCGCGGTCTGTGTGCCCACGATGCAGCAGTGTGACCTCTGCCGGCCTGGTGCGCCGTCCGTCGAGCGGCACCCCTGTCCGCAGGCGCTCGATCGCATCAGCGTCGGGCACGCCGGTCACGCGTGCTTCGTACGTACGCTCGACGCCGTGTCGTGGATGCATCAGCTTCGCGACAAGGTCACCGTCGTTGGTCATGAGCACGAGACCCTCGGTGTCGTAGTCGAGCCGCCCGGCTGGATACACGTATTCGCGGACGCCACGGAGCAGGTCGATTACCGTGGGTCGGCGCTGGGGATCCTTTCGCGTGGTGACGTAGCCAGGTGGCTTGTTAAGCAGGATGTAGCGGAGCGGTTCAGCGCTCTTAATCCGTCGCCCGTCCAGGCGGATATCATCGGACGCCGCGTTGGCCTTCGTGCCCATTACCAGCACCGTCGTGCCATTGACCGTGACCCGACCCGCCGCGATCAGCGTTTCAGCAGCGCGGCGGGACGCGACGCCCGCCCGCGACAGAATCTTCTGCAGGCGCATACCTTCATCGCTCATGACGCCACACTCATGAGGCCACCGCGACGCGGCCCCCATAATCGCTGGGTGGGTGAGTGACGATTAGCGCGGATTTCATGAGCGCGTAGCTCCCGAGGAACCGCCGCCAGTCCACTGCTGGCAGGGGGAGCACCGCGACGGTCCGGCACGCAGAAGTGAAATCCGCACCAGGAGGGTGTTGAGGTGACGGGGTCGCATGAATGCGGCATGTTAGCATTGGCGTTTCGCTGGTCCCTGCAGGGACCAGCGACACAGGACGTGTCTCGACACACCGTCGGTCGCCGATGACCCAATCACCCATCGCGCATCACACATGAAGCAGCTGATCATCGCCATCGATGGCCCGTCTGGCGCAGGCAAGGGCACAGTGTCATCCACACTTGCGGCGTCGCTCGGCTACCGCCACATCGATACCGGCGCGATGTATCGCGCGGTCGGCTGGAAGGCAAGGGCTGACAAGATTCCGCTGGACGACGAGAACGCAGTTGCGGACCTGGCCGCGGGTGCGGATATCGTCGTCGAGGACGGTGTCGTGTCCATTGACGGGCACGATGTCACGCGACCCATCCGCACGTCCGACATCGACAAAGTAGCCGCGACCGTCGCGAGACTGCCGCGCGTGCGCGAGATACTGGTTGCCCGTCAGCGGGCGCTCGGCGAGGCGGGCGGCGTCGTCATGGAGGGCCGTGACATCGGCACCGTCGTCTTTCCCACGGCTGACGTGAAGATCTATCTGGATGCGTCAGCCGACGAGCGCGCCCGTCGCCGCGCAGGTGATACCGCGCATACAGGTGGCCAGGCGGGCCACGAGGCTGTGGCCGCATCGATCGCCGCTCGTGACGAATCGGACACGACACGCACGGTCTCGCCGCTGACGTGTGCGGCCGACGCGGTGTACATCGACACGACCAGCATGCCGATCGCTGAGGTTGTGAGCACGGCCATGCGACTGGTCACCGAGAAGATCGGCGCGTAGCAGCGACGTCTCATAGGCGATCGGTCAAGGCTGTGCGCCGGGTAGGCGTGATCCGACCTTCGGAGTAGCCCTCTTCGTGGCGGCCCCCTTCGTGGCGGCCATTGTCGGGCGAGTGCCCTTTTTAATCGTGCGGCCTTGTCTCCAGGCCATCGTCTGAACCGTTCGAAAACCTTGACAGTATCCCGATAAGTGACGTATCTTCTGTGTCTTATCGGCGAAAGGCAAGCGGCAGCAGTAGGTGTGGCGGCGATCAATCGCCCGGCGCGTCCGGGTCGAGTCTGACCAATTGGCGTCTCTCTCGCCGTGATAGCCGCGAGGGGCCGCTCCCCGCAGCAGACACCGGTAAGCCTTACAGGAAGATAATCTACGCTCAATGACGACCGAGGAGGATGCGCAAGGCATGGCGAATGTAGAAGACGGGGTGTTACCGCCCGACACTGCGGGCGTACCGCCCGGCACCGTGGGCGTACCGCCCGGCACCGTGGGCGTACCGCCCGGCACCGTGGGCGTACCGCCCGGCACCGTGGCGATTGCGCCCGGCACACCCGGTCTGACCCGCACAGGTAAGCCGGCAGGTCCGGCGTTCACGCGGATGCACCACGACGACATGGACTCGGAGGAGTTTGAGGCCATGCTCGGCATCTATGACAGCAGCTTCCGCAACATGGCGGAAGGTGAAGTCGTCAAGGGCACCGTCCTGAAGGTCACCGATGCGGCTGTTGTGGTCGATGTCGGCTACAAGTCCGAAGGCCTCATTCAACTCGTCGAGTTTCTCGATGAGAACGGTCAGGTCACCGTGCAGCCGGGCGACACGGTCGACGTCCTGCTTGAGCGCACCGAGGATCGCGAAGGTCATATCGTGCTGTCGCGCGAGAAGGCCGAGAAGATGAAGATCTGGGATGAGGTCGAGAAGGCCTATACGGATCGAAAAGTCGTGATCGGCCGGGTCATCGAGCGTATCAAGGGTGGCCTCGCGGTGGACATCGGTGTTCGAGCGTTTCTCCCAGGGTCGCAGATTGATGTGCGACCGGTTCGTAATCTCGACGCGCTGCGGGGGCAGGAACTCCGGATGCGTGTCATCAAGGTCAACAAGAAGCGCGGCAACATCGTGCTCTCTCGAAAGTCGCTCCTCGAGGAGGAGAACGCCGAGAAGAAGAAGACGACGCTTGAGACCCTGGCCGAAGGCAAGGTGCTGCGCGGCACGGTCAAGAACATCACCGACTACGGCGCGTTTATCGATTTGGGCGGCATCGATGGCCTGCTCCACATCACCGACATGTCGTGGGGCCGCGTCGGTCATCCGTCGGAGTTGTTCAAGGTCAACGACGAAGCCGACGTGATCGTGCTGAAGTTTGACCCCGTGACCGAGCGTGTATCACTTGGCCACAAGCAGCTCGTCCAGGATCCGTGGGCGACCGTACAGGACCGCTACCCGGTTGGTGCGCGCATGAACGGGAAGGTCGTGAGTCTGACTGACTACGGCGCGTTCATCGAGCTTGAGGCGGGCGTCGAGGGGCTGATTCACGTCTCGGAGATGTCGTGGAGCAAGCGGGTCAAGCACCCGTCGAAGATTCTCAGCGTTGGTGACACCGTTGACGCGATGGTGCTCGGCGTGGACCCCGCGGCTCGGCGGATCTCGCTCGGCCTCAAGCAGGTCGAGAGCAATCCGTGGCACGATCTCGCTGAGAAATATCCCGTCGGCACACGAATCAAGGGCAAGGTCAGGAACCTCACCGAGTTCGGCGCGTTTGTCGAGGTGGAAGAGGATATCGACGGTCTGATCCACATCTCGGACATCTCGTGGAGCAAGCGCATCAAACATCCGTCGGAGATGCTGAAGAAGGGCGACGTGGTGGAGGCGATGGTGCTGAGCATCGATGCCGACAACCAGCGCCTCTCGCTCGGCCTGAAGCAGTTGGCCGCCGACATCTGGGACGACTTCTTCTCGCGCAACCAGGTGGGTTCGATTGTCGATGGCACGGTGATGCGCATGACCAGCTTTGGTGCTTTTGTAGAGTTGGACGAGGGGATCGAGGGACTCATCCACGTCTCCGAGTTTGACGACACACACGGGGGCGAGAAAATCGTCCTCGAGGCAGAAAGCACCTGTCAGGTCAAGATCATCAAGCTGAGTCCGCAGGAGCGCAAGATCGGCCTCAGCATCCGCGCACTGAAATCAGACGACTACCGTACCGACTGGGAAGTCCCATCGGAGGCGGAAAGCACGGGCACCGCGACGCTCGGCGACCACTTCAAGAATCGCTAACGAGGCGAGACGCGCCTCGTGGGCGACGGTCCCGATCCCGCGTGGGACCCACGCACAGTGGGCCTGTCGGGACAGGGCAGTGTGGAGGAGCAGAGGGTGAGTACACCAGGCGGCAGCATGACGAAAGCTGAGCTTGTGGAGGAAGTGTCTCGGGTGTCGGACCTGACCAAGAAACACTCCGAAGTCATCGTCGATACGGTGTTCAAGAGCATCATCGAGGCGCTGCATCGTGGAGAGAAGATCGAACTGCGCGGGTTCGGCAGCTTCAGACTCCGCAAGCGCGAGCCGCGCAAGGGCCGCAATCCGAAAACTGGCGACAGAGTGGATGTGCCGCCGAAGAAAGTGCCCTACTTCAAGCCAGGCAAGGATCTGAAGGACCTGATCAACCGCGCGATCGCGTCCGACGGCGAGGCGCCCCACGGCGTCGGGGTACCCCTGCCGGATTCCGCAGCCGTCTGACGAGCGCAAATTTCATGAGAGCGTAGCTCCCGTGTACAGTGAAATCCTCGCCAGGACACTCCGTACATGACGAGGACAGGCTGCTAACACGGTGGATCACCTGTGGGCCCCCTGGCGTCTCGCATACGTGACACAGAGCGAGCAGCACGCCGGGTGCGTGTTCTGCGCGGCCCGACACCTGCCTGAGTCTGACTCCCTCGTCCTGTTTGAGGGCAGCACCTGCTACATCGTGCTCAATCGCTATCCGTACAGCAGCGGCCATCTGATGGTGGTGCCCAATCGGCACGTGGCGACGCTGGCGGCGTTGACGCGTGATGAGATGAACGAAGTGGGGCAGCGCCTCCAGGAGTGCGAGGTGGTGCTGACCAAGGCCTACGAACCGCACGGGTTCAACGTCGGCGTGAACCTTGGCGCGCCGGGCGGCGCGGGCATACAGGAGCATGTGCATCTACACGTCGTGCCCCGCTGGACCGGGGACGCCAACTTCATGACGGTCGTTGGCAACACACGCGTCCTGCCGGAGGACCTGAGCGAGAGCGCGGCCAGGCTCCGACCGATCTTCGCCGAGCTCAGCACCAGAGTCACGCCCGAGCATTGACCTGTTCGCGGGCCTGTCGCCCGGGAGAGCGTCCCCTACGACTCGGCGAGCGCGTACAGATAGGTGTGGCCGCGAAGGTACAAGTCGCCGCCCGCCAGCGCCGGTGAGGCGTCGAATTCGTCGTCGAGGGTGTTGGTGGCGAGCACCTCGAAATCCGGACCGGTCTTGAGCACGATCGTCGTGCCTTCGCGCCCCGTGAAGTAGATGCGATCCCGCGTCGCGACCGGGGACGAAAAGACGTTCGGTACACCGCTCAGGCGCTGGTTCCGGTAGTGCGGCGTGCCGGTCCTGGCGTCAAACGTTGAGAGGATGCCCGAGTTCGACTTCAACAGGTAGAGCACGCCGTCAGTGACGAGCGGTGACGGCACGTACGGCGTGTCGCGGTTCAGGGACCACGCCACAGCGCTGGTTCCGTCGATGTCGCCGCGAGCCTCTGCGACGCGTACCGCTCGGAGGTCGTTGCCGCCGAAGCCACTCGTCAGGATGACGAGGCCGTCCTCGTGCACTGGCGACGGGATCGGGTTCCTGGTCAGACCGTCTCCCTCCCATACGGTGTCGCCCGTTTCGAGGTCATAGCTTCGGATGCGCCCTTGCGCGGACACGGTCACCTGCGGCCGGCCGTTCACCTCAAGGATGAGCGGCGTCGCCCACGTGTCGATCTCGTCGCGAGGCTGCCGCCACATTTCCGCGCCGTCGCGCTTGTTCAGCGCCACGATGAACGAGGAGTCACCCCGATGATCCCAGACGGCCACCAGCGTGTTGCCGTACAGCGCGGGCGTGGACCCTTCACCGAACTCGTTGCGCATGCTCTTGTCACCGAGGTCCTTCTCCCAGACGAGCGAACCGTTCATGTCGTAGGCGTAGAGTCCGAACGATTCGAACTACGCGTAGACACGTTCGCCGTCGGTGATGGGCGAACCGCTGGCCCAGGTGCCGTTGTCGTTGTGTGTGCCTTCGTGCGGGACTTGCTCGCGCGCCACCCGCTCCCACACCGTGCGCCCGGTCGCGCGGTCGATTGCCATGACCACGAATCGGTGCATGCCTCGTGAGCGGAGGCCGCCGCGGGACGCATGCTGCGCGTCCCCCACCACGCCAACGGGAATGGCAGTTGAGAGATACAGACGGTTGCCCCACACGACCGGCGTGGATGACCCACGACCGGGGATCTCGACCTTCCATCGCACGTTGCTCGTCTCGCTCCACTCGAGCGGGGGCGTGGCGGTGGGCGAGACGCCATTGGCCAGTGGACCGCGCCACTGTGGCCAGTGCGCGTCGCCGGTTTGCGCCAGGGGAGTCGAGGTTGACACCGAGACCGCGAACACCGCTGCCAGGACGATCAGCGCGGCGGGGGCATGTCGCACTAGGCGCACCTCCAGTCGAAGAGCCCGGCTGCTAATCGGGCAGGTCTTCCTGTGTTGGCTCCGGCAGCCAGAAGCTGGCCGCGAATCCGATCGCGTACGCAGCAGTGCCGACGATCGCCGCGGCGTAGGAGAGTCGCACAGGCACCGAGTCGCCCGGCATCAGGGCGACGAGGTTCACCGTCACCAATGCGCCCATCGTGCCGATCATACGACCGCCGACGTTGGCGGCAAAGCTCTCACCGGTGCCGCGGAGATGTGTTGGAAAGACGCGCGGGAGGTAGTTCCCCCAGAAGCTGAACTGCGCGATGGTGGCGATGCCGATCAACAGGATGCCCCATTGTGCCAGCGGCAAACCAAGGGTTGGCGCCAGGACGTAGACGACGGGCAACAGGATGAGTCCAGGGATCTGGAAAAGCCACAGGAGCTTTCGGCGACTGACGATCACAACCGCGAGCATCGCCAGAATCACACGGCCGGCGAGACCGCCAAACTCCTGGAACGACTGAACGGCGCTAATGGTCTGTTCCTGCGCGGTGCGCGAAAGTTCCGCGACGCCCTCCAGGCCCGGCACGATGCGCGGCATCTGCTGAACGGCACCGAACGCCGCGGCGTACGCACACGCCATCATGATCGTTGTGACGATCGTTGTGCGCCGGAACTCGGGGGTAAACAACGCGGCGAAGCTCGGGCGCTTCAATGTGCCCGCCAGCTTCTTGGCCCGCCAGGTGGGCGACTCAGGCAGGAACGGACGGATGAGCATCAGCGGAATCGCCGGGATAAGTCCCGAGATGAGCGTGTAGCGCCACGCCGCGTGGCCACCGGCCACCTCCGGCAGCGATTCGGCATAGGTGACGACAAGGAAGTAGACGCCGGTGACCATCAGGCCACCAACCGAGCCGAACGCCTGCGTGTAGCCGATGACACGTTCCCGTTGCTTCGCGTCGGGGAACATCTCGGCCAGCCATGCCACGGCGGCGACAAACTCCACGCAGACGCCGACGAACGTGGCGCACCGGAAGATCAGCAGCCACTGCACCGAGGTGGCGTATCCGGCGGCCATCGCCGAGAACCCGTAGAGCAGGATGCTCCAGACTAGCACCCGGCGGCGGCCGAGGAGGTCTGTCAGATACCCGCCCAGCAGTCCGAAGATGCCGCCTGCGACGGCAGGCACGTAGAGCATCGTGCCCACCCAGGCGTTGACTTCGAGGCTGTTGGGGGCGACGCCCAGCAGGTCCGACAGCGCCGGTCGAATGATGAGCGGCAGCATGAGCAGCTCGTAGGAGTCGAAGGCGAACCCCATTGCCGCGACGAAGCAGATCAACCATTGGACGGGTGTGAGGGCTGGTGGCGCGGCGTGTTCGCTGTCGAAGGTCATCTGGGCTGCGAATATACTTCAATATGGTCCTGCCTTCACGGGCCATGACACGAGACAAGACAGGTGGATTCGCCCTCAATGACTGATCGTTCAATACAGCAGCAGGCCGCGCGCGACGCCCTCGACGCCCACGTGCGCGAAATGGTCCAGTGGCACTTCGATCCCGAGACCGGGTGCCCGTTCTGGCTGGAGAAAGCTGCTGGCCTCGGCTTCGACCCGAGACAGGAGATCACCGGATTCGGCGATCTGCACCGCTTTGGCCCGTTCAAAGACGAGTGGCTACGTGGTGGTCCGGTGCAGCGCTGGGTGCCACGTGGCCTGGCGGGCAAGCCGGTGTTTGTCTTTGAAACGGGCGGCACGACCGGCATTCCAAAGTCGCGGGTCGCATGCGACGACTTCCGGACCGACTACGAGCTGTTCAGCGCCACGCTTCCCGACGAGCATTTCCCGAGGGGCGCGAACTGGTTGATGCTCGGACCATCTGGACCTCGGCGCCTTCGCCTGGCGGTTGAGCACCTGGCGCAGCACCGTGGCGGCATCTGCTTCTGCGTCGACCTCGATCCCCGTTGGGTCGTGAAGCTGATCAAGAAAGGGTGGACCGAGCACCTGATGGCCTACAAGGACCACGTGATCGACCAGGCCGTGTCGCTTCTGTCGGCGAATCACGACATCAAGTGCTTGTTCACGACACCCAAGCTGCTCGAGTCGCTGGCACTTCGGCTGGAATCCAACGGCACGACGATTCGGAAGGCCGGCATTACCGGCATCTTCTCTGGAGGCACGGAATTTACGCCACAGTGGAACCGGTTTGCGCACGAGGAACTGCTCGACGGCGCGTACATGACGCCCACGTACGGCAACACGCTGATGGGGCTGGCCGCGAGCGCGCCAACGGGCCCGCACAACGACTACAAGATTGCCTACTACGCGCCGCAGCCCCGAGCCGTGCTCGACGTGGTGGATTTTGATGATCCCAGTCGAGTGGTGGAGTACGGCGAGACGGGTCGCATCAAGCTCACGACGCTGACCAGGGAATGCTTCATTCCCGGTTTTCTCGAACGCGACGAGGGAGAGCGTGAAATGCCCTACGAGCGCTGCGCGTGGGACGGCGTCAGCGGCGTCCGGCCGTATCGTGGCTTTGCCTCGAGCACCACGGTGGGGGTGTATTGATGATCAATCTACCCGTTCTTCGATGGGGATCCCCGTACACCAGCATGGACGTGGACGACGTGGTTCACTTTTCAACGGGCGAGCCGATTGCGCGCGTGAGCCGTGCCAACGCCGGACTGATTCAGCGCGACATGCGGAAGGCGGCACGCGCGCGTGAGGTGCTGCGCGAGATTCCGATCGACGATCTGATCGCGATGGCCGCAAGAGCGGGCGAACGCTACATGAGCGCGACGTTGCCGATGGGCGACGCGACGCAGACACCGGACGAATTCGTGCATGCACAGTCGGCGAGCACGGGGCTGCCCGAGCAGATGTGTCGGGCGAACATGCGAAAGAACGCGTTTGTGCTCGGGCGCATGAGCGACATCCTGACGGCGCTGACTCGCGGCCTGTCACTGGATGTGCTGAGCAGCGGCCACGGCGAGGAGCGTGACGTCCCGATCAGCTATCAGGCGAGCAGTTCGGTGGTCGGCCTCGTACTGCCGTCGAACTCTCCCGGCGTGCATACGCTCTGGATGCCGATCATCCCGATGCAGATCGGCCTCGTGCTCAAGCCGGGACCGCAGGAGCCCTGGACGCCATACCGGATGGCGGCGGCGTTTTTCGAAGCCGGCATTCCGCGCGAGGCGATCTCCATCTATCCGGGTGGGGCGGATGTGGGCGCGGCGGTGCTCGAGAGCTGCGGCCGAAGCATGGTCTTTGGTGGTACGCCGACGGTGGATCGGTATCGAGGGGATCCGCGCGTGCAGGCGCACGGTCCGGGTTTCTCGAAGATCCTGCTGGCCGACGATCAGGTGGACAATTGGGAGCAATTCCTCGACGTGATGGTCGAGAGTGTGTTCGTCAACAGCGGTCGGAGCTGTATCAACTGCTCAAGCATCTGGGCGAGCCGTCACACACGCGAAATCGCGGACGCGCTCGCAAGGCGGCTGGCGGACGTGCGGCCCTTACCGCCGGACAACCCCGACGCGGCGCTGGCGGCGTTGTACGCGCAGGATGCCGCCAAGCGCGTCGGCTATGACTATCACCAGCTGATGGGCGGGATGGGCATGACCCTGGAGCACCCGATGCACTTGTGGACCTATCGCCTCAAACTGCTCACTGCAGAACTGGGCGGACGGGGAACGCAGGCGCTGGCTGCGGCAGATGCCACGTGGGGCTAGGC
>Ga0209403_10004054_pt1 | contig 16083 bp, 10 predicted proteins | sample ArcticOcean_MG_C_8_FD_187440 | JGI IMG/M metagenome (GOLD analysis project Ga0209403, IMG submission 187440) | Marine microbial communities from western Arctic Ocean - ArcticOcean_MG_CB11_86 (SPAdes) (version 2) | ecosystem: Environmental > Aquatic > Marine > Oceanic | place: Arctic Ocean... | reverse complement strand
AAAGCCTTCCCCTGCGTGGAAAAGATGGCAGCATTCGCCTCCAACAGATCTTTGCGCTCCATACCAGGGCCCCGGGGACGTGAACCGACCAATAAGGCATATTCCGTGTCCTTGAAGGCAACGTTTGCGTCATCGGTTTGCACCACGCTATCAAGCAGCTCGAATGCGCAATCGTCTAGCTCCATCACTACACCCTTGAGCGCGTCTAACGCCGGGGGGATCTCGAGCAACTGCAAAATGACAGGCTGATCGGCTCCAAGCATGGCACCGGAAGCGACGCGGAATAGCAGGGCATAGCCAATTTGGCCTGCGGCGCCGGTAATGGTTACGCGTACAGGGTCTTTCATCGCTTGTCTCTCTTGTTTTATTCGGCTAGAAAAGTGAGCCGCGTATTGTAGTGAATGAACCCTTTCAAGCCCAGTCTTTCAACGCTAGCGGCGGTCAATGGACGCCGCCATCAGGTACTATAGCTGATCAAATGTTGAGCAAACGCAGTGCCCTAAAGATGAGGGAAGCTAAACAATCTAAAGTTGCTTTGGCGCGACGCATCGAAGAGGCTTCGCTAAACGCGTGGCCCGCGATCCAACAGATATTTCTTGACGGCTGGGTATTGCGTTTTTCACGTGGGTTCACGAAACGCTCCAATAGCATCGTGCCGCTTTATCCGCCGATGCAGTCGACCCATTCTTTGTTGCAAAAAATCCGCTACTGCGAAAACCTTTATGCGCGCGAACAGTTGCAGACAGTATTTCGGCTTACCTCAATCAACGAGCCCGCGCAGGACCTATCGGCCATCCATGGAACGCTTGACCAAGTCTTACAAAACCGCGACTACCGGCTGGATGAAACCAGCCTGGTGCTCACGGCCTCGATCACAGACACCTCGACAAACGAGATCGAGCTATTGGCCCTGGACCGTTGGCTTGACGTGTATTGCGAACTCACAGGAATGACAGACCCAGCCCGATCGCTACACCGGCTTATCCTAAGATCAATTCAAGGTGAATGTGCGTTCGCCACACTGCGCAAAGGAAATGAACCCGTCGCCATCGGTCTTGCGGTGGTGGAGCAAGAGCTCGTCGGGCTTTTCGATGTCTACACCGCAGACCACCACCGTGGCCGGGGCTACGCCAAATCCCTCGTCACGGATCTGCTAAATTGGGCATCCCGTACAGGTGCGCAACGCGCGTATCTGCAAATGGTCAACGCCAACGAACCGGCGGCGGCACTATATACCGCCTTGGGGTTCGAAGAGATTTACAGGTATTGGTATAGGATTGCCGGCTAGCCGAGTTTGGCTATCACATGCCGATTTCAGTGCCAGTAAACATCCACACGCCGTTTTCCTTCTTGAGTTCGTAGGACAGCGTGAGCGCGCCAAGCGCCGTGTTATAAATTACCGAGGAGACGGAGGCTGAGTCGCCGTCTATAACCGTCTCGGCGTTGGCCAAATCGACCTTCATATCTGTGAAAAAACCCTGCGATGCAGCCTGACCCAGAAAGCCTTGCATCTGGGCTTTGTCCGCTCCTTGAGAATTGCTGTAATCGTCAGAAATTAGAGCCATGATCGAATCCAAATCGCCCTCAATCATGCTGGCGTGAAATCCATCCATCGCGGCCTGAACTTCCTCTTCTGGGGAGGGCCCACCTCGCCCCGCACATGCGCTTAACATGGCTGCCAACACAACCGTGACGACTACACTACCAATTTTTTGATTAACCAAGCCTATCTCCAAAATTTCCCTACCGAGCCGCATCATAGCAATTGGATCGCGCGGCGCTACCAGTTTGTCGGCTTTTTACCTGGCTTGCGCTTGCACGAGAAAACAACTGCGTTTACTTTCGATGGCTTTTCGCATGGGAGAACTTCGATGGATCTACGAGACCGGGTTGCAGTCATAACAGGCGGTAGTGGTGGCATAGGCCGTTCGATGGCTAAAGCGTTTTTGGCCGAAGGCGCCAAAGGCATCATGCTCGCCGATCTAGATCAAAAGGCCGTGCAAGCGGCAGCTGCCGAAATCGGTTGCGATGGGATGGTTTGTGATGTCACCAATGAAGCGCAAGTCGCGGCGCTTACCGAAGCAACCATAGCCAAATTCGGTAAGGTCGACCTATTCTGTTCCAACGCCGGGGCCGGCGGTTCGGGCGTACTCATCGACGCTGGCAACGACGTCTGGCAAAACCAATGGGAACTGCACGTCATGGCCCATGTGTATGCCGCCCGCGCCGTACTACCGTCCATGATTGAGCGCCGCGAAGGCTATTTGCTCAATACCGCATCGGCTGCGGGTTTACTGGCGGCCCTCGGCTCCGGGCCATATACGGTTACCAAAGCTGCTGCGGTAAAGCTTGCAGAGTTCATCCAGATCAACCACGGCGGTGACGGCATCAAAGTGTCGGTGCTGTGTCCGCAAGGTGTCAATACGGCGATGGCGCCGCGCGCGCTCGGTGACGGACAAACCGATGGTATCATTGAACCCGACGACCTCGCGCAAGTTGTTGTCGAGACCATTCGCGCCGAGCGTTTTCACGTTCTGCCCCACCCTGAGGTTGAAGAATACGTTCGTCGCAAAGGCGACGATATCGATCGCTGGCTCCACGGTATGCAACGGCTGCGAGCAAAGTCGCAAGATACGCAATAAATAAAGACTCGCGTGGGAGGGTCTTTAGGCCCGATGTTGGCCCGCAGAAGCAATGCCTAACAGCCAGCATTTGCGGCTAAAGAGGGTGTCGCAAAACACCCTCTTTAGTACTTTAGTACTTTTCCCTCGCGTTCCGCGCCCTCGCGCCGCTGCTGCGCTCCGCACTCGCACCTCCATGTGCTCTTTCGGCCCAAAATCAACCACTTAGCAGTGGTCGCTTTTGCTTGCCCATCCTTGGGCAGAACTTCTCAAGCCCCATCTGCAACGGGTACAACGGGCAAGCCGGACCAGGCGCCCCTATAGCCTAGCTGGCTTCCTCGACAACGGCCCAGCCCACTTTCGCGCTTCGTTCAACATTCGGCCGCTGCTCCAAAGCCGTGGCGGACGATGCGTTACCCTCCAAACCCCGCTTGTACACACCCTGACAAATCGCGGCTAAACGAAATTTGCAGTAGGCGATATAGAACGACCAATGGTCCACGCCTGATCGTCCGGATTTATCGCAATAGATGTCGATCAATTCCTGTTCATCAGGCACGCCTAGGGCGCGGATCTGCTGGCGCGAATAGTCAGAGTGGTGGAAGAACTGACACGTATAAGCGAGATCTCCCAGCGGGTGACCGATGGTCGACAACTCCCAATCCAACACCGCAACTACTTTGGGTTGTGTCGGGTGCACCACCATGTTGCGAATCGTATAGTCACCATGGACGATCGATGTCGCATCATCTTGCGGAATATTCTTGGGCAACCAATCGATCAGTTGATCCATTTCCGGCAACGGACCGGTTTCACTTGCTCGGTACTGGTCGCTCCAACGGCTAATCTGGCGAGCAAAGTAATTGCCTGGCCGACCAAAGTCTTCCAACCCCACCGCCTTGTAGTCCACGCTATGCAGCCGTGCCAACACCTGCATGTAGTCGCGGTAGATGGCATTCAAATCAGACGGCTCAATCCCCGATTCGAGCGACGACATAACGATGCGCCCTGGCACCCACGCCATCACAAAAAAAGCCGTTCCGATGACCGAAGTGTCCTCGCACAACACGTCCACCCGCGGAACCGGCATATCCGTTTCCTGCAACGCGTGCATCACCCTATATTCTCGCTCAACGGCATGCGCCGACTTGAGTAGCTGGCCAGGCGGCTTTTTTCGCAGCACCCAGCGCGTGTCAGCAGCTTCCAGCAAATAGGTCGGATTCGATTGTCCGCCTTCGAACTGACGAACTGTTAGCTCGCCGGTAAATCCTGGTAAATATTCAGTCAAGTAGGTGCTCAAGCGCGCTTCATCGAGCCTATGCTCGGCTCGCACTTGCGTGATCTCTGGTGCGTTATCCACTCTTGTTCCCCAAGCCAACCAGTCAGCATCCTACAGCGAGGTGACTTATTGGATAAACAGTTAACGTACGCCTAGAGTCACCAATTCGCCCAGAATGTGCAAATTCGTAAGCGCAATCTGGCTCCCAAACCTTGCCTTTGCACATATTGCAAGGCAAGCCCGACTTGATTCATGGGCCCATTTTTGAGATGTTTCGCCTTTCGTGCTGTCCGCACACCGATTTGCTTGCGTTTTCGTACTAAAAACCAATAACTTAGCGACGGCGAAGCAGGAATCTCACGGGGATAAAGCCACTCATACGTTGAGTAACAGGCTCCCTCGCCCTCAGCGAAATGGACGCAGAGGGAGAAGCGGAGCTTAAGTGTCTTTAATAGGACACGCAGGGGAATGGACAATCAGCGTATTGCCTCACCGTAGTGACGCCTGCGCTAATCGGTGTGCATAGCGAGAGAGACGTTATGACAAAAAAAATTCAGGGTGGACGGCCGCAAGCTCACGGGTTGTATGACCCGCGCAACGAAAAGGACAGTTGCGGGGTAGGCTTTGTGTGCGACATCAAGGGTCGCGCAAGCCACCAGATTATGCTCGACGCATACCACATGAACTGCTGCATGGAGCATCGTGGTGGCGTTGGCTATGAGAAAAACACTGGCGATGGCGCTGGCATCCTCACCGCATTGCCCCACGGATTGTTCAGCAAGATCGCGCAAGATGAATTTCACACAACGATCCGGCGTGGAAGTTACGGGGCCGGCATTGTCTTTTTGCCTACTGACGAGACCGAACGCTTAACATGCCAAACCGTATTTGCCGATGAGATAGCTACTGCTGGCCAGATTCTAATCGGCTGGCGCGATCTGCCAACCGATCCCGACAAAGCCGACATCGGCCACGCTGCGCGCGCCGCCATGCCCCACTTCGGACAACTGTTTATCGGTGCCACAGATGGTGTCTCCGACGAAGAATTCGAACGCCAGCTATACCTAATCCGTAAGCGCGCAACCAACCGACTACATGCTGATCCGAGTCTAGAGCAGCGTCACCTGCTGTATGCGTGTTCGCTGTCGTCCAAAGTAATCGTCTACAAAGGGATGCTGACTCCTGATCAGCTATTTCCATTCTACCCAGACTTGTTAGATGAATCCTACGAGTCGCATCTTGCAATGGTGCACTCGCGCTTCAGCACTAACACGTTTCCTTCGTGGGACCGCGCGCAACCCAATCGCTTCATGAGCCACAACGGCGAAATTAATACGCTCTTGGGCAACGTAAACTCGATGAACGCTCGCCAGGGAATCGCGTCGGGTGGGCCGTTCGGCGATGACTTGAAAAGTCTATTTCCGGTTGTTGAACCGGACTGCTCGGACTCTGGCACATTCGACAACGTGTTGGAATTCCTCCTGATGAACGGCCGCAAGCTGCAAGAAGCGGTGCTGATGATGATTCCGGAGGCGTGGCAACAGCATTCAACCATGGCGCCGGAAAAACGCGCTTTTTACGAGTACCACTCGTGCCTCATGGAGCCCTGGGACGGACCAGCCTCAATTGTATTCACCGATGGTGACTACATCGGTGCCGTTCTCGACCGTAACGGCTTGCGCCCGTCTCGCTACTACATCACTGACGACGACAAATGCATTATGGCGTCCGAAGTGGGTGTAATCGATGTCGATCCCGCGCGCGTGATCGAAAAGGGTCGTCTGCAGCCGGGGCGAATTTTTCTTATCGATTTTGAGGCAGGCCGGATGATTCCGGATGATGAACTCAAGTCGGAACTGGCTGGTCGCCGGCCATATCAACAGTGGCTAAATAGCGAACGGGTTGATCTCAGCGAGATCCCGATCGTAGTGGGCGAGGGTTCGACCAATGAAAGCCTGTTGCAACGTATGCAGGCATTCGGTTACACCCAAGAGACCATGCAATTCATGTTGCAGCCAATGGTGACAGAACTGCGCGATCCATTGGGCTCGATGGGCAATGACGCCGCGCTCGCCGTCATGTCTGACAAACCACGCATGCTTTACGACTATTTCAAGCAACGCTTTGCCCAAGTGACCAATCCAGCAATCGATTCGATTCGCGAGGAAGTCATCATGGCACTGGAATGCTACATCGGCCCCGAGAGCAACTTGCTCGAGTCCGATGAGAAGCACGCCCACCGGCTACGCATTGCACATCCGATCTTGTCCAACGATGAACTCGCATCGCTCAAGTACATGGACTATCGCGGGTGGCGCAGCAAGACGATCGATATCACTTATCCGGCCAATTCGGGTCGTGAGGGCATTCTCGCGGCGCTCGACCGCGTAAACGAAACGGCACGCAGTGCGATAGACGACGGCTATAGCCTGGTCATTTTATCCGACCGCGCCACCTGCCGAGAGCGTGTACCTCTTAGCTCACTACTTGTCGTCGGCAGCGTTCACCAGCACCTCGTAAGCGATCATGCCCGTACCCAGATTGGTTTAATCTTGGAGACCGGTGAAGCCCGCGAAGTTCACCATCACTGTCTGCTCGTCGGTTATGGCGCTGACGCAATAAGCCCGTATCTCGCATTCGAGGCATTGTGGGAAGCGCGCGCGAATGGTTATTTAGACGATGCACCGGAGCTCAAAGATGACGCGGACGTTGTTTACAACTACAAAAAAGCCGTCGCCAAAGGCATGCTCAAGGTCATGGCGAAGATGGGCATATCAACGCTACAGTCCTACAAAGGGGCGCAGATTTTCGAAGCGGTCGGTCTAGCCAGTGAAGTCATCGCCAAAGCATTCACAGGCACGGCCAGCCGGGTAGAAGGCGTCGGTTTCGAAGTCCTCGCCGAAGAAATGCAGCGCAAGCATGCGTTGGGCTTCCCGGCCCGCGACGTTACGCCAATCGACGTATTACCCAACCCCGGCGATTTCCATTGGCGCCGCCATGGCGACGCCCATATGTGGAACCCCGAAGCGATCGCCAACCTGCAAGTTGCCGCTCGACAAAATAACGAAGATGCGTATTGGGCATTTTCCAAACAAACCAATGAAGAAAACACCAAGCAAGCCAGCCTGCGCGGCCTACTGGATTTTAACCGGCTGAGCACTCCACTAGACCTTGCCGAAGTCGAAGAAACGAGTGAGATAGTCAAGCGTTTCGCGACTGGCGCGATGAGCTTTGGATCGATCAGCGCAGAGGCTCACGAAACCCTTGCCATCGCGATGAATCGAATGGGTGCAAAGTCCAACACGGGGGAAGGTGGCGAAGATCCCAAGCGCTTCATTCCACTCGAGAACGGCGATTCGAAACGTTCCGCAATCAAACAGGTTGCGAGCGGACGTTTCGGTGTGACCATCAACTACTTGGCCAATGCCGATGAGCTACAGATCAAGATCATCCAAGGCGCCAAGCCAGGCGAAGGCGGCGAGTTGCCTGGACCCAAGGTAGACGACTTCATCGCGTCGATTCGACATTCGACGCCGGGTGTCGGTCTGATCAGTCCACCCCCGCACCACGATATCTATTCCATTGAAGACATCGCGCAACTCATCCACGACCTCAAGAATGGCAACCCTGACGCGCGCATCAGCGTCAAGCTCGGGGCAGAGATCGGAATCGGCGCGGTGGCTGCGGGAGTGACCAAGGCGCGCGCCGACCACCTGGTTATCGCCGGCGACACTGGCGGAACTGGCGCCTCGCCGCTCACATCGATCAAACATGCAGGCGTGCCTTGGGAATTGGGAATCGCGGAAGCGCACCAGACCCTGGTCATGAACAACCTGCGTTCGCGCGTCGTGTTGCAGACCGATGGCCAACTCAAAACTGGACGCGATGTCGCCATCGCTGCTTTGCTAGGTGCGGAAGAGTTCGGCTTCGCCACCGCTCCCTTGATTGCCCTAGGCTGCGTCATGATGCGCAAATGTCATCTCAACACCTGTCCCGTGGGCATTGCCACGCAAGATCCGCAGCTACGCAAAAAATTCACCGGCACACCCGAGCACGTCGTGAACTATCTATTCATGATTGCTAAAGAACTGCGCCAGATCATGGCGGAAATCGGGGTTAAAACGATCAACGAAATGATCGGTCGAGTCGATCTGTTGAATGTCGATACCGCAGCCGATCACTGGAAAACGCGTGGGCTGGACCTCACAATGATCCTTACGCCCGCGCAGATACCGGCAGAATTTCTCGGCTCATACGCCATCCATAGCCAGGACCATGAGCTGGATCGAGCGCTCGACAACCAGCTCATCCAACTCGCACTACCTGCAATCGACAACGGCGACAAGGTCTATGAGGAGCTGCCGATCATCAACACAAATCGTGTTGTCGGTGCCATGTTATCTAATAAGATCATTCGCGAGGTCGGCCCGCAGATGCTCGCAGACGACACCATCCACTTCAAGTTCAACGGTAGTGCCGGGCAAAGCCTAGGCTGCTGGCTGGCCAAAGGCGTCACGCTCGAAGTGGAAGGTGATGCAAACGACTACGTTGCCAAAGGCTTGTCAGGTGGTCGGGTTATCATCTATCCACCGAAAAACAGTCAGTTCGTTGCCGAAGACAACATCCTGATCGGCAACGTTGCTCTATATGGCGCGACTTCGGGCGAGGGATATTTTCGCGGCGTCGCGGCAGAACGATTCTGTGTGCGGAATAGTGGCGCAATCGCAGTCGTCGAGGGTGTCGGCGACCACGGTTGTGAATACATGACCGGTGGCTGTGCCATCATCCTAGGCCCAACCGGGCGTAATTTTGCGGCCGGAATGAGCGGCGGCGTTGCCTATGTCTGGGATCCGGACAACACTTTGTCCACGCAATGCAATATGGAGATGGTAGAACTCGAGGACTTGCAAGATGATGCGGACATCGATCAGCTGCGGCAGACCATCAGCAAACACTTCGAGTACACCGGATCAGCGGTAGCCGAGCGGATCCTCAGCAATTGGGTAAGCTCGCTGGGCCAATTCGTCAAAGTAATGCCGACGGACCACAAGCTTGCATTGCAAAAACGCAAACAACAAATCAGCGCCGGTTAGAACACTTCGGCGACTAATTTGACAGAATAACAAGAACGGTTACACGAAATATATGGGTAAGCCAACAGGATTCATGGAGTTCCCCCGCAACGCAGCGCCCTACCGCGATGCATCGGTGCGCCTGCTGGACTTCGATGAAATCTATACAGAGCACGACAACGAACGCCTGAAAACCCAAGGCGCGCGTTGTATGGACTGCGGCGTGCCCTTCTGTCAGTCCGAAGACGGTTGCCCTATTCACAACTTGATCCCCGAGTGGAACGATCTCATCTATCGAGATCAGTGGCGCGAAGCCCTCGACCGGCTCCACAAGACCAACAATTTCCCCGAGTTCACGGGCCGCGTGTGCCCCGCGCCGTGCGAAGGTTCTTGTGTGCTCGGCATTGCCGATCCAGCCGTTGCGATCAAAAACATCGAAATGGCAATAATCGACCGCGGATTTGCCGAAAGCTGGGTCGAACCACAATCACCAAAATCGCGAACCGGAAAGTCCGTTGCCGTTGTTGGGTCCGGACCGGCAGGGCTCGCGGCGGCCGAGCAATTGAACCGCGCAGGGCACACAATCACAGTTTACGAACGCGCTGACCGCGTGGGCGGGTTGCTTATGTACGGCATACCGAATATGAAACTGGCTAAAGAAGAAGTCGTGTTGCGCCGGGTTGAGATCATGCGCCAGGCGGGCATCGACTTTGTCGTCAACGCCAACATCAGCGACGGCCGCGACGGCCGCCTTTCGATCCTTGAGCTTAACGAAACTCACGACAGCCTGCTCCTCGCGACCGGCGCCACAGTGCCGCGCGACTTACCTATCCTAGGTCGAGAGTTAAACGGCATTCATTTCGCAATGGATTTTTTGACGCTCAACACTAAAAGCCTGCTCGACTCAAAGCTCGAAGACGGCGTATTCATCTCTGCCAAAGACAAAGACGTGATTGTGATTGGCGGCGGCGACACTGGGACGGATTGCATCGGCACCTCGATGCGCCACGGCTGCAAAAGCCTGGTGAATTTCGAACTATTTCCTCGGCCTCCGGATGATCGGGCCGCGCACAATCCGTGGCCAACCTGGCCCGTTATTTTCCGGACCGATTATGGACACGAAGAGGCCGCGAGCGTGCAGGGTGCAGACCCTCGTGTGTACTCAATTTCATCCTTGAATTTCATCAGCGATGGCAATGGCAACATAAAAGGCATCCGCACCGTTCGTGTTGAAATGAAAGAGGGCAAATTCGAGAACGTTCCAGGTACCGAAAAAGACTGGCCCGCAGACCTGGTACTACTCGCAATGGGTTTCTTGGGTCCCGAGCATGATGTCAGCGACCCGCTGCAGCTCGCGTACGACCAACGTTCTAACTATGACGCGACCTATGGCCAGTACAAAACCAACATCGACAACGTCTTTGCCGCGGGAGATTGTCGGCGTGGTCAATCACTCGTCGTACGTGCGATCAACGAGGGCCGTGAAGCGGCGCGAGAAATCGATCGGCACCTGATGGGAACAACCCAACTGCCCTAAGACCCAGCTGTAGAAGGGTGTCTTGTGGGGGCCGTTGTGGGAGGGGCTTCAACACTTTTTCCCGCTGCGCTCCGCACTCGCACATCCATGTGCAGTTTACTCCCGGCACGCTGAGGGCTCATTTAGCCCAAAATCAACCACTTACAGTGGTCGGTCTTGCTTAGCCATCCTCCTGTGGTCATAAGGAGGCTAGAACTCAGAGGCTGTTTTACAACAGCCTCTTCAGCCCCGATCGCTCTGGGCCAACACGTCGGTCGTAGCCGTTGAGCGCACCGTGTCCTGCACCAGGTCCAACTGACGCACCCAGGCCGCGACGCTGCCGAGCTCGCCTGGTAGCTGATCGGCGACCCTTTGTGCGGTGCCCGCGCTCGAAAATACGCCGTAAATCACAACATACAGCAAACGTTGATCACGAATAACGTGATAGATGGCAAACTCTTCGGGGTCGGCTTGCCGATTGACCAACGATTCCGCTCGATCTCGCGAGGAATAGGTGACCAACTGTAGCGTATAGCTTTGCGGGTCCTGACGCAGTATCCAACGGCTACTGTTGATGTTACTCAAGTTTGGCACTGGTGTTAGCGCGACAGATTTTGCCACGTCGGTTGTCTCGACCGACCTTCGTGCGTTGGCCCTCCTCGTTTTGACTGCAAGGGCGCAGGTGGCGAGTTGTCTAGCACTTGAGCCAACGTGCGTTCTTCATCTACGGGTGTCGCTTCGGTTTCTAGTTGAGTCGCCAGTCTCGGGGTGGGCGCCCCTGCCTGCGAGTCGACTTCTATGGAACCGATATTTGGGGGTAAGCTTTCTTGGCGAGGCGATTTGGGCGTTGATCGGCGGACCTTACCTGCCTCGCTCACCCCGGGCCTTGCAGTTTGCGCGGCATCAATACCGAGTGCGAGACCCGATTCCTTCTCGGATTGCCGATCGACTCTCGCCGTCTCCCGCGACGCTACTTTCGTCTTGGATAGCGCCGGGCTAATCTCGAGCTCGCGTGGCTCGGGCTTGGTTGCGTCGACCGCATAAGCGATCGGTGGCACCTCCGTTTGCTATGTGAGAGGTTGCTCTTGCAACGTTTGCTCTTTCGGCTGTGCAAGCGCATAGATCGAGGCAACCCCACACGCTATCAACCCGGCGAGAACGACGTGCAAGCCGGGAAACGCTGCTTCCGGCTTCTTTATGTCACCGGTCTGCAACCGCATAAGTAGCTCGCTAGCCAGACTATCAATCTTGCCTGGATTGCCCGCCGACCTAGTGGTGATGTCGTGCACTTGCTCGTCTGTGAAAGGCAATAAACCGCGATACTGAGCTTGGTCAAAGCGCCACTCCAGATACTGACGCGCATCTCTCTTTGGGTATCCGCTGAGTCGATACTCGAACCATGCGACTGCATGCTTCTCGACGGCTCGCGCCAGGGTTGGAACAAAGGCCGGTTCGGCAAACATCACAAGCCGCATTGGCGAGGTCAATACAAGCTGTATCAAGCGATTTACCGAACGGGTGTCCAGCAGATGCGCATCGTCCACCATACAAACGCATAAGCGCTCTCGCGCCTCCTGGCCCAACACATGTTCCACGACCAGATCTGCCATTTTTTGCGATGTCGCTTCGGCGGACGCGGCGATGCCGAACCCGTGTATGAGGCCAACCAAAACATCTCGCTCGCCAGTCGCCACCAAGCCTGACAATCGAGCGGCTTTTGCCTTTGCGTCGACGGTATTCGACAGCTCACGGAACAAGGTTGATTTGCCGATCCCGAATGCGCCGGTGACCAACATTACACGTCGTGACCACTCGCGAATCTTTTGTAACTGCTCCAGGGGTGTTTTGCGGTCTGCGCCCGGATAGAACCCTTCACGCGGAGGCGCGAAAGGATCGTGGGTCAAATTGAGGAAATTTCGCTGACTCACATATCTCCCTTACGCGAACACTTCAAGCGTCTCAGTCAACAACGGCAATGCAACATCATCTGTGATTTCTACTGTGCCTAAACTCGCCGGTAAAACAAAGCGCATGGCCCCATCGACAACCTTCTTATCCATTCCCATCGCATCCAGCATATCGGCGGGTGCTAGCTTATTGTTGCTCGACAGCTCAACCGGCAAACCAAAGGTAGTGAGCAACCGCGTGATGCGCTGTGCGTCATCCCGGTGGAACAAATCGGTTCGTACGGCAAGCTCAGCGGCCATCACCATACCTATTGCAACGGCTTCACCATGCAAGAACGTACCGTAGCCACTGAGTGACTCAATGGCGTGACCGAAAGTGTGGCCGAAATTAAGAATCGCGCGCAACCCCAACTCACGCTCGTCCTGGGCCACAACGTCGGCCTTGATAGCACAGGAGCGCGTTACGGCCATGGCAACGGCCGCCGGTTGTTTCATCATTAAGTCGTGTGCATTTTCCTCAAGCCAGGCAAAGAAAGCTGCGTCTGCAATGACGCCGTATTTGACCACTTCTGCCAAACCAGCCGAATACTCACGGGCTGGGAGGCTATCGAGCGTCGCGGTATCCACTAGCACGCACCGTGGCTGGTAGAAGGCTCCAATCATGTTCTTTGCCACAACGTGGTTGATCGCTGTTTTGCCTCCAACCGAGGAATCAACTTGGGCCAACAAGGTGGTAGGGATTTGAATGAAATCAACGCCGCGTTGAAACGTCGCCGCTACGAATCCACACAAATCGCCGACCACACCACCGCCCAGGGCGATCAGGCAGGTAGTCCGGTTGTGCCTTTGGGTTACCAGGAAATCCAAGACCGCCGCATAAGTGGCCATGTTCTTGTGACTTTCGCCATCATCCATTTCGAAGACATCGACGCTTGCGGCGCCAAGACCTTGGGCAAGCAAATCACCATACAGCGCGTTCACGGTCGGGTTTGTGACTATGCAGACTTGATGCCCGCGTATGTGCGCGGCGAGCAAAGAGGTAAGTGCCACCGGATCGCGCAAGAGGTTGCTGCCGATGTGAATCGGATAGGACCTCTCGGCGAGTTCTACGTTTAGCGTGTTCAACTCATCGCGCTCTAACTAATTCCTGTGCAGAAATTGCAGTCTCGCCAATCTACGATTGGCGCAGGCAATCTTCTTCCCAACGGCTTGCTTTGCAACCCTTTCATTTTCCCGTACATGCTTGCCCGGAGGGAAAATGGCTCGCGGAAGCAACTTCTGTCGCACCCGACTCCTGTCGCGACCCTGCGCTCGAAGTCTCTGTCCCGAAATTGCCATCCTGGCAATTTCACTCCAACGGTTTACTCCGCAAACCTCCCAATTCCCTAAGGAACTGACTCGGGCATCCATGCCCTCGAGTGCGCGACACCAAATACTTCGCATTCGGGACGCGCACTAACTAATACCGTCCTCACGGAGCTTTTTCGATATGGTTTGCACAAGCGTGTTCGCGCTTTGCTTGTCCGTCACGAATCGGTAGTCCGCAATCTCCGCATAAAGTGGCCCACGTTCACCCATCAGCTTATCCAAGATCTGTTTCGTATTGCCGCCTTGAAGCAAAGGACGCTTCTTATCGTGCTGGGTACGCGCGACTAACCGATGCAAAGTACAGTCCAAATGAATCACCACCCCGCGCGAAGCCAGATTTTGCCGATTGATGGGGCTCTTTACCACACCGCCGCCGGTCGCAACAACGACGCCAGACATCTGCGTCAAATCATCGATCACCTGCTCTTCGCGTTCGCGAAATCCGGCTTCCCCTTCGACATCGAATATCCACGAGATCTCAGCGCCTGCACGCTTTTCAATTTCTTGGTCTGAATCGTAAAAAGGCATGCTTAGCGTATCGGCCAACAAATAGCCAACCGTGCTTTTACCCACGGCCATAAGGCCAACGAGGAATATATTATGCTGGTTCATGAAACAAAAACGGCGCCATGCAGGCATCGCTAGTGTAGCTCATCTATTGCGATCTAACGATCGGCTACCGAATTTAGAGCCCTCAGCGTGCTGGGCCCGGGCACGCGTAATCACGCGTGAAACATCGCGGGGACCACCAAGGTGGCGAAGCGTTGTTCCATGAAAGGCTGTTTTACAACAGCCTTTTTAGCGGTGCCTATCGGTCGGTTAGCGTATCCGCAATAATTCGTGGCGTGATAAATATCAGCAATTCCTGTTTATCATCACGTTCGATGGTGCGCTTAAAGAACCGACCCACATAGGGGATGTCACCAAGGAACGGCGTCTTCGTCGTAGAAATGTTTTTGTCCGTTTGGAACATTCCGCCCAGCACGATCGTTTGCCCATTATCCACCAGCACTTGAGTCTGGATTTCGTTGGTGTTGATCGATGGAACACCGTTGAAGATCTGGCCAACTGTGTCTTGTTTGACGCTCAAATCCATGATGATGCGGTCATCTGGCGTGATTTGCGGCGTGACCTCCAAAGAAAGCACAGCGTCTTTGAACGATGTCGACGTTGCACCACTACTGGTGGCTTCCTGATAAGGAATCTCCACACCAGACTCGATAATCGCTGGGCTCTTATCGGCGGTAATCACTTTCGGACGTGCAACGAGCTCAGCGTGACCATCGGTGGCCAACGCGGACAGTTCAAGGTCCACTAGGTATCCGGCGCGGGTTATGCCGAAACCGAAGCTCGTGGCGCCTCCACCGGATACACCGGGATCGGCCACCAGCGCGCCTGGAAAGGTGATATCACCGCTGCCTGCAACGGCCATATTCTGTTGTTCGTTTAGTGTATCCAACGAGCCACCTATTCTGCGCGTGGTGTCGCCTCGAGTTTGGATGCCACCACCACCCCAGCGAATGCCTAACTGCTCGGAAAAGTTAGCGTTCGCGGTTACGATACGTGCCTCGATCAATACTTGTCGCACCGGAACATCGAATTGCGCTATTACGCGGCGGAATTGCTCCAGCTTCTCATTGGTATCCGTCAAAATGATCGAGTTCGTGCGCTCGTCGACGATCACACTCCCGCGCTCAGACAACATCGAAGTGCCACCCTCACCTGCGGAGGTGAAAAGATTGAACAGTTCAGTTGCCGATGCATAACGGATTTGCACAAACTCGGTACGCAATGGCGCAAGTTCGGAAATCTGTTTCTGGTTTTCGAGCTCTAACTTTTCGCGCGCTGCAATTTCTGCTGCCGGGGCGACTAAGAGAACATTACCGACTTGACGCTGATCCAGACCCTTGGTTTTCAAGATCAGTTCAAGGGCTTGGTCCCAGGGAACGTTCTTGAGGCGCAAGGTGATGCGGCCACTAACGGTGTCACTCGCGACCAGATTGAGGTCGGTAAAGTCCGCGATCAACTGGAGCACCGAGCGCACTTCTATGTCTTGGAAATTGAGCGACAGCTTTTCACCGGTAAATTTAAATACATCGTTGCGTTGCGCCAACTCTTCTTCTGTGGCCGGGGTGACATCGATCGACATCGTGTTGTCGGCTTGGTAAGCCAGGTAATCATAGTTACCGTCAGCAACAATCGTGAACACCGTATGCTCGCCTTCTTGCAGAGCATCGATCGATTCAACGGGCGTTGCGAAATCCGTAACGTCCAATCTGCGTCGCAGATCCCGTGGCAAATCGGTATTGCGAATTTCGAC
>Ga0209403_10004050_pt1 | contig 16090 bp, 16 predicted proteins | sample ArcticOcean_MG_C_8_FD_187440 | JGI IMG/M metagenome (GOLD analysis project Ga0209403, IMG submission 187440) | Marine microbial communities from western Arctic Ocean - ArcticOcean_MG_CB11_86 (SPAdes) (version 2) | ecosystem: Environmental > Aquatic > Marine > Oceanic | place: Arctic Ocean... | reverse complement strand
GTTTGAATTGCAAATGGCAAATGGCAACTGGATCAAAAACAGCGATCATGTTCTGCCGGACGGCGGCATCGTCAGCGTGCGCACCGACATCACTGACCTCAAGCGGCGCGAAGCTTATTATCAGGCGCTGTTTGACAGTGATCCCATCGGCGTCACTATCACCCGCGCCGATGGCAGCTTCGTCGCCACCAACAACGTCTACCAACGCATGGTCGGCTATAGCGGTGACGAGCTAAAACACATGTGCTGGCAGGATATCAGCCATGTGGACGAGTTCGAGCGCATTAAATCTGATATTCAAGACATGCGTACTGGCGCCGGCGGTGGCCTGATATTCAAGAAGCGCTTTGTTCCCAAAGAAGGCGCCATAGTGTGGGGACGCTTAAACGTAGCGTTCATTCGCGACGGCGCGAGCGATAGTACACTCCAGATCGCTCTGGTCGAAAACATCACGCAACAGGTCGAGGCAGAGCAAGCCTTACGCGACAGCGAAATGCGCTTTCGCACCATATTCGAAGGTGCCGCAATTGGCATCGCCTCGGTGCGCATCGACGGCCTGATGGTTCAGTGCAATCCGGCCTGGTCGAATATGCTCGGCTATGGCGAAGGGGAACTCGACAATCAACATTGGTCGATCTTTACCCATCCGGACGATATTGCCGAAAACAAAAGAAAATCCGATAGCCTTCTCAGAGGCGAAGTTACCAGTTTTCAGATGGAAAAAACGCTTTATCCACAAAGATAGCGGCGTGCTGTGGGGTCGCTTGACGGTTTCTCTGGTCGGCGAAAATATTGAGCATGCCCGCATTCGCATCGCCATGATCGAGGACATCACCGAGCGCAAGCGTCTCGACGGTCGCCGAGGCCATCCATCCGGAGGATAGAACACTAATCGACGCCGCAGTACGCCGCAAAGTTGAGAATGGCGAGCCGTACACTGTCGACTACCGGGTGGTCTGGCCCGACGGTTCTAATCATGTGGTCTATGATCGTGGTGAGGTCACTTATGATGCGGCGGGCAAGCCTGTGCATATGAGCGGCACGGCGCAGGATATTACCGACCGCAAACATATCGAAGAGCAGCTGTTTCAGGCGCAAAAAATAGAAGTCGTCGGCCAGCTGACCGGCAGCGTGGCGCATGATTTCAGTAATCTTCTTGCCGTAATGATGGGCAATCTTGAGCTCATCGGTGTTCGTGTGGGCACTGAAGGCATTCTCGGCGAAATGGTGGAGCGCGGCGTCAAAGCGGCCGAGCGCGGCGCGGCATTGACCCACCGCCTGCTTGCATTTTCACGCAAACAGACATTGCAGCCGACCAAGATCGACCTCAATGAGCTGGTCGCCGGCATGGCGTACATGCTGCGCCGGACACTCAGTGAGACCATCGAAATAGAATTTGCCAACGTGGAAAATTTATGGCTCTGCATTGCTGACCAACCGCAATTGGAAAACGCGCTGCTAAACTTATCGATCAATGCTCGCGACGCCATGCCGCTTGGCGGGTGCCTGACAATCGAAATGGCCAACATATCGATTAATGACGAAATCAGCGCCGGGCAAAGCGATATCGAGCCCGGCGATTATGTCATGCTCGCCGTTTCAGATACCGGATGCGGCATTGCCAAAGATACGATCAAACATGTGTTTGAACCCTTCTTTACCACCAAGGACGTCGGCAAAGGCTCGGGGCTCGGCCTGAGCATGGTCTATGGCTTTGCTAAACAATCCGACGGCACGGCAACGATCTATAGTGAAGTAGATGAGGGTACCACGGTCAAACTCTATTTGCCGGTACGGAGTGGACAGGAAGCTGAGCTTAAAAAAGCAGCGGCCGTGCCGTAGATTTTACCTTCGCATGGTGAACAAATTCTCGTGGTCGAGGATGATGAAGAGATGCGCACACTTGCCGTCGCCCTGCTTGTTGATCTCGGCTACGCCACCATGGCTGCAGAAACTGCACCCGCCGCGCTCGATATTTTGCAACACACCGGTACCATTGATCTGGCGCTCTCCGACGTAGTGTTGCCGGGCGCGGTAAATGGGCCGGCGTTGGCCATCGAACTTCAACACCGCACCCGCAGATCAAAATCGTCTTCATGATGGGTTATGCGGAAGAGGCGTTTAAAAGCCATAGCGATCTCAGCGCGCTCAGCCCCGCTATTCACCATGTCATCCACAAACCATTCAAGCGATCTGATTTTGCCTATGCGATTCGCCAGGCATTGGACGAAGAGCAATAACCCTCATAAATCCTTTGCTGCAAATCGGCTTGCATTTTAGGGCGCCATCTCCGTCAATGCGTGACGTTATAGAATATTGATCAGCATTAGAAAGAGAGACGGCGATGGGTGCGACATCAGATCAGGATTGGCCTCGCGATTATATCGGCTATGGCGCCAATCCACCCCACCCGGAATGGCCCGACGGTGCGCGCGTAGCGGTTAATTTTAATCTCAATTACGAATGCGGTGGCGAGGCCAACATTCTCGATGGCGACGACGCCTCAGAAGGCATGCTCAACGATATCGGCTTCCCGCCGGTGCCGGGCAAGCGCAATCCGCTCGCCGAATCTGCGTTTGAATATGGCTCCAGGGTCGGCGTCTGGCGGGTGCTGCGCATCTTCAAGGAGTTTGATGTCAAAATCAGCGTGCTCGGCGTCACCACAGCGCTTGAGCGCAACCCAGAAGTTACCCGCGCCTTCATTGAGGGTGGTCATGAGGTGGTCAGCCATGGCCTGCGTTGGATTGATTATCACGGCGTCGATGAGGCGGAAGAGCGCGTCCATATTCATCAAGCGGCGGAGCGCATCGCGCGCCTAACCGGGGTCAAGCCGGTCGGTTGGATGACCGGGCGGCCCGGTCCCAACACGCGCCGCCTGTTGGTTGAACATGGTGGTTTTCACTATGACCGCGATGCGCTCAATGATGAGCTGCCCTATTGGGTAACGGTCGGCGGCATGCCCCACCTCGTCATTCCTTATTCCTACGAGACCAACGACAATCGCTGCGATCAATCAAACGGCTTTGCCCAATCGGATGATTTTTTCCAATATATGCGCGATGCCTTTGATCTCCTCTATGAGGAAGGCGCAGATCAGCCAGGCCTGCTGTCGATCGGCCTGCATGACCGCTTGATCGGCCGCCCGGCCCGCGCCGTCGGTTTGATCAAATTGCTGTCACACATGCAGAATAAGGGTGATGTGTGGTTTTGCACCGGCGCCGACATTGCTTCCCACTGGCGCAAAACTCATCCCTACCAAAGCGACTAAAGCGCTTTATATTTTAATTCGCCCCTCAAACGCCGGGCGGTCGCATCCGCTCCCTTGGCTACCTCGTATTAACTCGGTCGGCATTTAAGGGGAAAAAAAAGAGCGCCCGCTTACTTAGCTGCGTCCCTCGACGTAAGCACCGCGGCGAATTCTGTTCGCCATGACCGACATGCGCGTGCTCACCAACATTGAAAGTACGATGCCCGCGGAGAGCACATAGAGCCCCCAATGCAGATGCACATCGGCAATCAGGCTGAAATTGACCGCTGCCACAGCGATCGCCATGAGGAACACATCGAGCATCGACCATCGCCCGAGAATCTCAGCCCGCCCGAGGCGACGTTCAAATTTCTCGGCAAACGCATCCTGGCCACGCCAAAGGCGCCAGGAGAGCAGGATTTTCACCAATGGAAAAATCATCGAGAAAATCAAAATAATGAAGAACAGTAAATATTGACCGCGCTCTAACAATACTTCAAGCGCCTGCAACACCGAGACATGATCCTCGAAGAAAAACAGCCGGCGCACCGTCATGATGGGAATAAGCCACCCGCTAATCAACAGACCTGCGGCCGCGAACAGGGCAAAGCCAAGCAGCCGATCAACGCCCCGAGCATGCGCCGCGAGGGCATTGTCCGCCCGCGGCAATAGGCGGGCGGCGATTGGTGACAGACGGTGCATAGCGTTACTCCGCTGGTGAACGGTCCCTTTAATATGGGGATGACCGCGCGCCTTACCAGCATCTGACCGCACTAACGAAATATATCCCGACGTTATCCGGCAGAGGCGCTCGCGCAGGCGATCCAGCACGCTGATTTCATGCGAACGCCGGTGCCATCGTAATAGGGCGTGAAGGTGGCTTTGAGTGCGGCTTCAACCCGCTGGCGGGTCTCTTCGTCGGCATCGGCCAGGACGCGAGCGACCGGCCCCATGCGGCAGGTGTGCGCGGCGGCTTCAGCCACCGTGCCCGGGCCGCTCAAATGAATTTCTTCATCGAGGGCAACGATAGAAATATTGCCATAGCCGGCGCGCGCAAGAATATTCTTTAGGTGATCCGCATCGGCCAGCGCGAACGGGCCGGGGGCGCCCGGCGGTGTCGGCTCCGGCGGCGCCACGAAATCAAAGGCAATATTAAGCGCCACCGACATCCAGGGATTTTCCTCAAACCCGCGCCAGCAGATAAAACTTAGCCGGCCCTCCGCCGTCAGCGCCTGGCGAATATTGGCGAACGCCGCGATGGAATCATCGAAAAACATCACGCCAAACCGTGAAAAAGCATGTTCGAAACCGGCTGGCGGTAATGGCGACGTCTGAACATCGGCCTGTTCAAAACTCAGTTCGAGCGCCGGCTCCAGGGCAGCGCGCTGGCGCGCATGGTCGAGCATGGGCGCCGAAAGATCGATGCCGCGTACGAACCCGGCGCGCGCACCGGCGCCCACCCGGCGCGCCAGTTCAAGCGAGGTATCGCCGCAACCACAGCCAATATCGAGCACCCGCTGGCCGGCGGCGATGCCGGCATGATCCATGGCCATTTCGCCAAGGATACGAATCTGGCCGTCCAATTGCTGCTGATAAGTTACCCAACTTGGCCCCGCCCGATCATTCCAATATTCGGCCATATTTTGGTTGGCCGGGCTGTGCCCGGGAGCTTCTGTCATGGCTGCGTGTCCGGGACAGCCGCACCGCGCCCGGCAAGTTGGTATGCGTCGCCAGATCGCTTTTGCAACAAATCGCTCCAGCCATAGGCGGTTTCATTGAGAGCCACGCCGAAATGCCGCTCACGCCGTTCTGCCGCCACCACGCCACCCATGGCTTGATAAAAAAAGCGCGCAAGATTGGCCGCCAACACCCACAACATGGCCGAGCCATGGCCCTGCGCCTGCAATTGTTTGAGCATCGCAGCGAGCAAAAGCCGCCCGCAGCCCTGGCCCTGATGGTCGGGCGCGACATAGAGGGTATAAACCTCAGCACTGAAAGGCAGGCTGCTCTCGCGCGTTGGCCCGGCGCTGCCATAACCAATCACTTCGCCGTCCGCCGTCTCAGCCAATTGCACCACGAAGTCACGCTTCGCGATGGCGATAACACGCTGCCAGTGGCGTTGCTCGCCCTCAGAGGTTATGCCCAGCAACACAGTATCGGGCAGCAGGCCAGCATAGGTCGTGCGCCATGTGGCGACATGCACATCGGCAATCGCTTTGGCGTCTGAGGTCTCGGCTGTACGAATTAAAATCATCTTCTCAAGCTTAGCATCGTTGGTGCTGCAGCCCAATCTTCACGCCCGCAACAAGCTGTTGGGGCAAAGAAAAAGCCCGTCATTACGGGCTCTCTCCATTGACCTGAAATAAGTGAACTTCAGGCTGGCTGAGCGACTTCTTGAACGCTCTCCACCGGCGGCGTGCTGCGGCGGCTCAGCACAAAGAGAATCGCCACCGCGTTAATGCCGCTATAGACGAACAAGAGGGTCGATCCCTCGGGCGTCATGGCGACAAGAACGACGACGCTGAACAGGATCCCGACCACTGTGCCCACCTTGGCGCGCATGGGAATAACCCGATGCTCGCTCCACAGCCGAAGCGGCGGGCCGAAGATTTTATGCTGGTACAAATAGGTGTGAAAGCGCTCCGACCCCTTAGAGAAGCACCACAAGGAGAGCAGGATAAAGACCATCGACGGCATCACGGGCACGAAAGTGACGATCATTCCGAGAACGAGGTTAAGCCAGCCGAAGGCGACGAATGCGGCCCGGGCTGAAGGGCGGGAATTTCCGTTAAATTCTTTCATGAGCTGAGTATGCCGAGCGCCCCTCAACACGGTATTAATCACATTGGATAAAGGAATTTAACCAATCGAATAATTGTGAATTTCGCCATAATTCTTGCCGTTTTTGAAATAGTTCGCGCTTGGGATTCGCCGCAAACAATATTCTAACCAATTGAAATATAACAAATAATTTGGCAGGACGCACAGTGCTGGAGATGCGCTTGAATTTTCCCTAAATTTATTTGATATTTTATGCGATTAGAGCTGTTGCAGTCGCTGGCGGGAGCAATCCCAGCCAATTTTCCCCAGCTTTAGAGATCGCAGATGGACGGCGCCGAATCCTCAATTTACTTGATTCGATTGATGCCGCTGCGCATTTGCGTGGCAATAAACTCGGCGCGCTTGATCGGTGAGGTGTTTTTCCAACCGACCTCGCGCTCCCAGGCATCTATTTTCATCAACAATTCGCACAGCACGCCACCCACTGTGGTGTAGTGACTCTCAATCAATTTACGCACGCGGCGGAACGAATCACCGTTTAAATCATTCCACATATCTTTTGAATGGCGATCAAAGCTCTCGAATCGCCCCGCCAGGGATGCCGTGACGTCGTTCCGGCGCTCGCGCAAAAAACCGCAGACATTCATAAGAATGGGATCGCGGCTCATATGATAATTGCCTTCCAATTCATCCATGACTTCGATGAAACGGAGAATTTTGGGCACCAGGCCGTCCAGGGTGTTTTTGAAATAAGCCAACGACAGAAAGATATAGGCATATTCTTCCAGGAAGCTCGGCACTTCCATAATTTCGATATCGAGCTTTTCCGCCAGTTTGCGCAGATTGCGCATTGCCGAGCCCTTGTCCGGGTTGGCAAACATGCCGATGAGCTGATCGAAATTTTTGATATCTGCATTAGAATCGCCATACACCTGAGCCAGCAATGGCGACGTGAAGACGCGCATATATTCAGTCAATTCCGCCTGTTTTTCTTCCGACAGACTCAGCGCATCAACTTCCGTCAGCTCGATCCCCGCCCGGCGTATTTCAATGCGCAGCGAATAGATATCATAGCTATTGAGCAGAGCAAGTTGCTCAAGGAGCCGCTGATCCTCGAAATCCTCAGCACTATCCCAACGGAAGTGCGCTTTCAGCGCCTCCGGCGCAATTTGCCCGCTGCGGGAATTGGCGTCTTTATAAATCTCGACAACGGATTGGGTATTATCTTCCAACACCTTGAAATATTAATACTTTTTCCCGTAAACCGGATGAATGCGTTACTGACTGCCAAATAGTATTACCCAAGCCTATTAACAACGAATTGAAATCCGCTCGAAATATCGGCGAAAATAAAAAAAACTTGCCCTACACCACCTGCTGCAATTGGCCATGTTCAGCTCGATCCAAATGGGATACGACAAGCGATATGAAAGTTGAGATATGAAGGCCGGCACGCCGGTTGCATTGCCGCGATATGGTTTTGTTTTGCTGGTATTGCTGACGCTCTGTTGGGGCATCAATTGGCCGCTCATCAAGATTGCGCTTGAAGACTTGCCGGTTCTCACTTTCCGCGCCGTGTGTCTGGCCGGGGCGGCCCTGGTGGTATTGGCTCTGAGCAAGCTGTTCGGCCTTCCACTTGCCGTTCCGCGCCGCCACTGGCCGATGTTATTGCTGTGCGCCCTCTTCAACATTACCGGCTGGCAGCTCCTGACCGGCTATGGCGTTGACCTCACAAGCTCGGGCCGGGCCGCCATTATCGGCTATACCATGCCTTTTTGGGCCGCGCCGCTTGGCTTTTTGGTGCTGCATGAAAGCGTAACGCTGCGCCGCCTTACCGCCCTCATACTCGGCACCGCCGGGCTCTCTATTCTGATCATCAGTGATTTCGAGAAACTGGGCGAAGCGCCACTCGGTCCGCTTATCATGCTGTGCGCCGCCATCTCCTGGGCTGCGGGCACGGTGACCCAGAAGCGGGTTGAATGGGGGGTTCCCACAATCGTTCTGGTGGGCTGGCAATACTTTATCGGCGGCATTCCCATTTTTATCGCCGCGGCTGTCTTCGTCGATTACGAGACCGTATCCTTTCCCACCCTGTGGCCGCTGCTCAGCGTCATATACAATATCCTCATTGCGTTCGTTTTCTGCTACTACGCCTATTATGAGGTGGTACGCATCTTTCCCGTCGGTATTGCCACTGTTGGCACGCTGGCGACACCAATCGTCGGCGTCTTCAGCGGCGCGATTTTGCTCGGCGAAAAATTGGCGTGGCAGGAATATAGCGCACTCTCCCTGGTTGTCCTGGGGCTCGGCCTGCCGCTGCTGTGGCGCTCCTCACGGGCTCAGTTGAAATGAACGCATCACCGCAGGCAGCATCGCCGCCGAGCGGCCTCACCTGTTGGGTGCTGAGCGAAGGTATGGCCGGCACCGAAAATCAATGTCTTGCCCTGGCCACCGCCCTTGGCCTCGAGCCGGAGGTAAAGCGCGCTGTGACAGCGGCGCCCTGGCGTTGGTTGAAAGGTGCCATGACCGGGCTGCCGCCAAGCCTCACGGCGCACGGGCGCGACCCTCTGGCGCCGCCCTGGCCCGACCTGCTCATTGCCAGTGGGCGAAAATGTGTCGGCCTGGCACTTGCCATCCGCCGCGCCAGCCGGGGCAAATGTTTTACCGTCTTCGTGCAAAATCCACGCTGGGGCGGCAATGATTTTGACCTCATCGTCGCGCCCCGCCATGACAGTATCGTCGGCGCCAACATATTACACACCCGGGGCGCGCTCAGCCGTGTTGATGCGCCCCGCCTGGCAGCGGCGGCAGAACATTTCAAATCCACCTTCGAACATCTGCCGAGGCCACTTGTCGCCTGCCTGATCGGCGGCGCCTCGCGCCGCCACCGCCTGACGCCGGCTGGCGCACGCATCATGGGCACAGCGCTGGCCGAATTTGCGGCCGAGAGCGGTGCCGGTTTTCTGATCACCGCATCGCGGCGTACTGCGCCGGAGAGCTTTGCGGCGTTTGAGGCCGCGCTGGCTGACACACCGACCTTTATTTGGCGCGGCGAGGGCGAAAATCCTTATCTCGGATTCCTGGCGCTCGCCGATGGGATTCTTGTTACGGCCGATTCGGTGAGTATGGTTTCCGATGCCTGCGCCACCGGCAAGCCGGTCCATATCCTTCCCATGGAGGGCCGCCAACCAGCGCAATTCGAGAGATTTTTTGCCGCCCTGCAGGACGAAGGCACGGCGCACCCCTTCACCGGAACTCTGCCGCCAGCAAATTACACAGCGCTCAATGATTGCGCCTTGGCAGCGGCTGAAATTGCCCGCCGAATGGCGGCTCGTAATATATCGAATGGCGACGCGTAAAACGCCACACCAAAGCGGGCGAAGTGTGTAGTCTAGCACCTCAATTAGGCGAGTCACCTCGCCGCACGAATCAGAGGAAACTATGTCCGCAAGCCATCACAGCAAAGTACTTATCATCGGCTCAGGGCCGGCCGGTTATACCGCAGCGATCTATGCCGCGCGCGCCAGTTTGGAGCCGATTGTCGTCCAGGGCCTGGAGCCCGGCGGGCAGTTGACGATCACCACCGATGTGGAGAATTACCCCGGCTTCGCCGATGTCATCCAGGGCCCGTGGCTGATGGAGCAGATGAAGGCCCAGGCCGAACATGTCGGTGCGCGGCTGATGCATGATCTGATTGTGAGTGTCGATTTTTCCAAGGCGCCGTTCACCTGCATCGGTGATTCCGGCGATACCTATACCGCCGACAGTGTGATTATCAGCACTGGCGCCCAGGCGCGCTGGCTCGGCCTGCCAAGCGAGGAGAAATTCATGGGCTTCGGCGTCTCGGCCTGCGCCACCTGCGACGGCTTCTTTTATCGCGGCAGGGAAGTGGCGGTCATTGGCGGCGGCAACACCGCAGTGGAAGAGGCGCTTTATCTCACCAACCATGCCACCAAGGTGACCCTGGTGCACCGGCGCCACAGCCTGCGGGCGGAAAAAATCCTCCAGGAGCGATTGCTCGCGCATGACAAGATCGAAATTCTCTGGAACCACAAGGTGGAAGAAATCAGCGGCGGCGAGATGCCACCCTGCGTCACCGGTGTCAATCTGACCAACGTCAAAACCGGCGAGCCGCGCCTGCTGGCGACAGACGGCGTGTTCGTCGCCATCGGCCACACCCCCAACACGGCAATATTCAAAGGCCAGGTGGACATGGATGATGAAGGCTATATAGCTACTCAAGCGGACAGCACTGCAACCGATATTCCCGGCGTATTCGCCGCCGGCGATGTGCAGGACAAAACCTACCGCCAAGCCGTCACCGCCGCCGGAACAGGCTGCATGGCAGCACTCGAAGCAGAAAAATTCGTCGCCGAACTCAGCAGCCAAAACGCCGCTGCGGCGGAATAGGAAACACAGAATATGGGAGCACCGGTCTGCCAAGTGGCACCGCCCTCCAGAATGCATCATGCATTCTGGCAAGCGTGACCACGCGCCCGAGTTAATACGAGGTAAGCCAAGGGGGCGGATGCCCCCCGCCCGGCGCGTGAGGGACAAATACAATGGCTCACTTTTATGAGCCATGGGTACAAGGAGTCCAAATGGACTGGGACAAGCTGAGAGTATTTCATGCCGTTGCCGAAGCGGGTAGCTTCACGCGCGCCGGCGACATATTGCATCTCAGCCAGTCGGCGGTGAGCCGTCAGGTCGCCAGCCTGGAAGAAAGCCTCTCCGTGGTGCTCTTCCACCGCCATTCACGCGGCCTCATTCTGACCGAACAGGGCGAGACGCTGTTCTCCACCACGCGCGATGTTTACGCCAAGGTGGCGATGACCAAAGCCAACCTCAGCAGTGGGCGCGATCATCCAGAGGGGCCGCTTACCATTTCCACCACCAACGCCTTTGGCACGATCTGGCTGACGCCGCGCCTCAAGGCTTTCCACCAAGCCTATCCAGATATCCAATTGCGGCTCAAAACATCGGATAATGCGCTTGATCTGAGCATGCGCGAAGCTGATGTGGCGGTGCGCATGGGAACGCCGACCCAGCCTGACCTCATCCAACGCCATTTAATGACGGTGCATTCCCATATTTATGCCGCACCCGGCTATCTGGCCGAATTTGGCCCCATAGAAAGTGCCGATGATCTACCGGAACAGCGCATTATCGTCTATGGCGAGGGGCCGCTCAGCGATATCGCCAGCCCCAATTGGTTGCTAACACGAAGCGGCGAATCCGAATCGCGCCACCGAGTGGTGCTCGAAGCCAACAACATTTATTGCATTCTTCAGGCGGTTGAAAGCGGTCTCGGCATCTCCGCCCTGCCTGATTATGTCGCCCGCGATCGCCCTACAATTCGCCAGATATTGCCGGATCTGCAAGGGCCATCCTTCGATGCCTATCTCGTCTATGCCGAAGAACTACGCCATACCAAGAGGATAGCCGTATTCCGCGATTATCTTCTGAGCCAAGTCGCGGCCTGGAATTATTAATTAGATTAGGTTAATTTTGCTATGCAATTAACGCATGGCAGAACTGTGATAACAGGCCTACCGCGCAGAGCCATTCAGCCTTATATACTGCATTGCGACATGCTGATGCGCCTTTTACCTCCCAGCGCAACGCATGTTGCTCCGTTCGGCCCCGGCCTCATACAGCTTGGGCGAACGGGCTTCAGAGCTTTTAGTTCTGAAGTTGGATTTTCGGATCCATTACGGACGATCCCATCGTTCGTTATTTACGTCTCCCAGACGTAATATCTCCCTGTTTGACTTGGCCGGGCCCTTTTAGGGTCCGGCCTTTTTTTCTTCGCACACCTACAAGCACGCCCTCAATGCTTTGTCGCTGCGCCGCCCTGAGCTTCGCCGCCGCGTCGCTGCGGATTTAAGCGCCAGCGATGAGCGCCGGCAATTGCGCCATATCGTTAAAGGCCTTCGCACGCGCAATAGAAAGAGTGTGATCACACAGTTCATCGGGATGCGCGTCAGGCGCATATCCAAATACTCGCATGCCCGCCGCGCGCGCAACGTTGACGCCGTGCAGGTTGTCTTCAACAACAATGCAGTTTTCGGGCGCAAAATTCATCGCGCGCGCGGCAAAGAGAAAAAGGTCCGGATGCGGCTTGGCGCGCCCGGCCTCGGCAGCGGTATAAAGTGCTTCGCCGAAAAACGAGATCAGGCCAACCGTGCCGAGGCTAATGCGCACCGTCTCCGCCTCACCGGTAGAAGCCACACAGAGAGCGCCAATCCGATCCAGCGCCTGAATTTCTTTTATCGCCGCATGCACGCCGGAAATCGCATCAAGTTCGTAGCGCATCCCAGCGTGGAGATCATCCAAAAATTTCTCAGCAAAGCCGGCATCCACCGGACGCCCCAATCGGAACGCCCAAATCTCAACCACCATCTCCAGCGAGCAGCCGAGGAAAACCTCATTGGCCTCTTCATCACCTATCGCCAACCCAAGGCCGCGCAGAGCCTCAGCCAGAATACGGCAGGCCAGCGGCTCGCTATCGATCAGCACGCCATCGCAATCAAAAATCATCAATGTATCGCTCATCGGGCGAACTTAAACTATTTCGTCGCTGACGCGATTTAGTTTTTGGTTGGCCCCTCAGACGCCGGGCGGTCGCATCCGCTCTACATCGCTCCTTTGTGGCTACCTCGTATTACCCGGGGCGCTCTCTTGTTTAGACCCAGCCGAGCGCGCTCTGAACTAGCAACGGCGGCGAGTATTTTTTTGGCACCAGCAAGCTTGTTATCCCTGCCGGCGACTTCGGCAAACGGCAGCTCCATTCCGGAATGCGACCAGCATTCCGGCAAGCGTGACTACGCGCCCGAGTTAATACGAGGTAGCCAAGGGAGCGGATGCGACCGCCCGGCGCTTGAGGGGCAAAACCAAAAAGAACACCCGCCCACGCTCACATATAGAGCGGTTCTTTTTCCAGGCTGGTGTAGATGTCGGCGACGAATTCGGCGTAGCCGTTGAACAGTTTAGTTGGCACGCGCTCGACCCCTTCGGGACCGAAAAACTTCTCTGATGCCTGAGACCATCTTGGGTGTGGAACTTCCGGGTTCACATTGGCCCAGAAACCATATTCAGCCGCCTGAATATCCTCCCAGAAGGATACCGGACGCTCCTCCGAGAAGGTCAGGCGGGCTAAACCCTTGACCTGCTTGAAGCCATATTTCCACGGCACCGCGAGGCGTAGCGGCGCGCCGTTTTGGCGCGGGAGCGGCTTGCCATAATAGCCGGTGGCGATGAAGGCGAGATCGTTGGTTGCCTCGGCCATGGTCAGGCCGTCGGTGTAGGGCCAGGGATACCAGAATGACTTCTGGCCGCGCGCTACCCCCGGCTTCTCGAAGGTCTGCATGACCAGATATTTGGCCGAGCCCAGCGGCCGCGCCAGATCAACCAGCGCCTTTAGGGGAAAGCCCGAATAGGGCACGGCAATCGACCAGGCCTCGACGCAGCGATGGCGATACAGCCGCTCTTCGAGCGGCATGCGGGCCAGAAGATCATCCATGTCCAGCGTCATCTCCTGCTCCACCAAGCCATCAATCTGGATGGTCCAGGGGCGAATCAGCAGTTCCTGGGCGAGCGTATAGATCTCTTTCTGCGAGCCGAATTCATAATAATTATTGTAGTGAGTGGCGAATTTCTCGGGCGTCAGCGGGCGGTCGAGCTTATAGGTCTCGTTCTGCGCCACCGGATATAGATGGGCGCTTGGGTCCACCTCATCCGATTCTTTGTGGCCCGCCAGTGCCGTGCCGGGTAGCGCCGCGCCAGCAGCAACCATGCCGCCAATCGCGCCCATACCTTTCAGCAGCGAGCGCCGGTTCAAAAACACCGATTCCGGCGTTGCCTGGCTCTCCCGAATTTCCCAGCCCTTGCTGCGCTTAATCAACATCGCCTACTCCCTACGCTTAATTCCTTGTTACGAGAGAAAATAGGGCGCAACACACGGCACGGCAAATCACACCTGTGTGATGGCAGGGTGAGACGGCCGGGCAAGCTGCTGCCTTTAGAGCAAAACCCGAGAAGGTGGAATCACCTGCGACGACGATTTGCTTAAATACCAAAGAGTTAAAGCATCTCGCGTGTGCGCATGCGAGATGCTTTAAACCAAGGCCGCCGCCGCGCGCTGGATACGCTGGCACGCCTCTGTCAACGCTTCGGTGGAGGTGGCGTAGGAGATGCGGAAGAACGGGTCGAGGCCAAAGGCGGTGCCGTGCACTACCGCGACGCCTTCGCCTTGCAGCAGATAGCCGGCGAAATCCTCAGAGTTTTCAATCACCACACCATCCGGCGTTTTTTTGCCGATCAGTCCGGCGCAGCTCGGGTAGACGTAGAACGCGCCTTCCGGGCTGTGACAGGTGATGCCGGTTGCCTGATTGAGCATGCCGACCACCAGATCGCGGCGCTCGCGGAAGGTTTCATTGCGGATGCTGATAGATTCCTGCGGCCCGTCGAGCGCCTCGATAGCGGCGATCTGGCTGATCGAGCTTGGGTTCGAGGTCGATTGCGATTGCATCTTGGCGATCGCCTTGATCAAAGCCGCATCGCCACCGGCAAAACCAATGCGCCAGCCGGTCATGGCATAACCCTTGGAAACGCCGTTCATGGTCAGGGTGCGCTCATAAAGCTCGGGCGCAACCTCGGCAAAGGTGGCGAACTTAAAGCCATCATAGACCAGATGCTCGTAAATATCGTCCGCCAGAATATGCACATGGGGGCGGCGCACCAGCACCGCCGCCAGGGCGGCGATTTCATCCCGGCTATAGGCCGAGCCGGTCGGGTTGCTCGGCGAATTGAAGATAAACCATTTTGTCTCGGGCGTGATTGCCACCTCCAGCTCCGCCGGCTGCAGCTTGAAACCATTGGCCTCACTTGCAGGCGCAATCACTGGCGTGCCTTCGGCAAGGAGAACCATATCCGGATAGGACACCCAATAGGGCGCCGGGATCACCACCTCATCGCCGGGATTGAGCGTCGCCATCAAGGCATTGAACAGCACATGTTTGCCGCCCGAGCCGACGGTGATCTGCTCCGGCGTATAATCGAGGCCATTGTCGCGTTTGAATTTTCGCGCGATGGCCGCCTTGAGTTCCGGCATGCCATCGACCTTGGTGTATTTGGTATGGCCGTCGCGGATCGCGCCGATGCCAGCTTGCTTGATGTTGTCCGGCGTATCAAAATCCGGCTCGCCGGCGCCGAGGCCGATCACATCGCGCCCCTCGGCTTTCAGCTCGGCGGCTTTGGCGGTGATTGCCATGGTGGGCGACGGCTTGATGCGTGACAGGCGCTTGGCGATAAATGACGCAGAAGAAGACGCAGGAGAGGACATGGTGACGAATTTCCAAATTTTGCTGTGATGGGTGCGGCTCAGCGTGGAATCAAATCTCCCGCATGCCGATTACAGGATTCTGTACAGTAAAAACGGCGGCAAGGAAATCACCGTGGCCGTCTTAAGGGACAAATTTACCGGAAATCTAGCGCTAATTCACCAAAATCTCGGCCAAACGCTCAAGCGATATGCTACCGACATGTTTTTCACCATTAATGAAAAAGGTCGGCGTGCCCTCTATGCCGAGCGTTTCACTAGCAAATTTATAATTCTCCAATATCTGGCTTTGCAACACACCGTCTTCCACACACTGCTTATATGCGGCGCGCTCGACCCCGTTGGCTTCGCCGATTTTAGCAATAGCCAGCAGCGCGGAATCGGAGCCGCTCCACTGGCTGATCGATGCAAACAACGCATCCTGCACGCTTAAGAAATCCTCAGGCGCCGCGCAATGGGTGAGCATCGCCGCCTCCAGCGCCGCCCAGGACAGCGGGAAATCGCGAAACACAAAGCGTATTTTGCCGCTATCGATATAGTCGGTTTTCAACTGCGGAAAAATCTTGCGGTGAAACGCCGCGCAATGGGAGCAATTGAGCGAATAATATTCGACCATGGTAATCGGCGCACCGGCCTGGCCGAGCACAACATCGCCGGGCCGCGCCGCCAGCTCTTCCGCCGCCGCCGGGCGCAGCAAGCAAGTCAGCAAAATCAAGACAAGG
>Ga0209403_10004046_pt1 | contig 16092 bp, 16 predicted proteins | sample ArcticOcean_MG_C_8_FD_187440 | JGI IMG/M metagenome (GOLD analysis project Ga0209403, IMG submission 187440) | Marine microbial communities from western Arctic Ocean - ArcticOcean_MG_CB11_86 (SPAdes) (version 2) | ecosystem: Environmental > Aquatic > Marine > Oceanic | place: Arctic Ocean... | reverse complement strand
GAAAAAATTGCTGGCGGAGAGGGCGGGATTCGAACCCGCGAGAAGCTTGCGCCCCTACACGCTTTCCAGGCGTGCCCGTTCGGCCGCTCCGGCACCTCTCCAGCATGGCGGGGAAACCCCACCCACAGGACCCGGATACGACGCGTGACCGGGAACCCTAGAACTCAGTTATTATAGGGAACGGGCTACCGGGCTGTCCACAGGCACGGGCATCAATTCTGGCCCGCTCCTCTTCAACTTTGCCCGGGTACTCCCCTATAATGGTTTCTAAAATCACATTCCCGATTAAAACCCAGATTAAAATTGAGTAGGAGAAATTAAATCATGGCCGACGCAGGCTTTGTAAAAGTTGCCCAGGTAAGCGAACTTAAACCCGGTGAGATGATGGCGATAACCGTGGAAGATGACCAGGTGTTGCTGAGCAACATTGACGGGAATTTCCACGCGATCGACGATGTCTGCTCCCACGCCTATGCGTGCCTCTCAGACGGAGACCTCAACGGAAAAGAAATAGAATGCCCGCTCCACGGCGGTTCGTTCAACGTCGTCACCGGCGTGCCCATGAACCCACCAGCCAACGAGTCGTTGCGCATATTCCAGGTCCAGGTTGAAGGCGACGACATCTTTGTTGCACCGCCAACAAGCTAGGGACTAAAGCCCAGACCCAAGAGGCCAATCAATAAAACCAGGTGCCAATCGCCTGGTTTTAAAATCCGGGTTTTAGAAGCCGGGTATCCGGTCCAGAACGTTCAGGATCTGGATTCCCGGCGCTGGCCAATAGATCATCCACACCTTGCCGCGCAGGTTCTCCTCCGGCACTGCCCCCCAGCTACGCGAATCGTTGCTGTGACCACGGTTGTCCCCCATCACGTAATATTCGCCCGCTCCAAGCTCTACCTTTCTGCCGTTGGAATGGTCTTTGGTCGCCAGGTACGATTCTTCCAGAGCAACGCTGTCCACAAATGGGACGCCGTCTTTCACTTCAATGGTCTCACCCGGCAGACCAATAACCCGCTTCACAAAGTCTTTCCTGGGGTTGGACTCGTTCTTGTCCGGGAACTCAAAGACGATTACCTCACCCCGCTCCGGTGGGTGAATGGCGTAGCGGACCAAATCCTCTTCTGCTCGCCAAAAGGGAACGATACTGGAGAACCGGTCCATCTCAATACGCAAGTAAACCAGGCGGTTCACCAGCAGAAACTGGCCATTCTCCAGGGTGGGGTCCATGCTGGAGCCGTCCACCTTGAAGTTGCGGACCGTGGTCTGCAGCAGCATGAACACCACCACGGCCAAAAGCACCGCTTCAATTATCTCTCTACCAACACGCGCCAAAGGAATCAGGCTCCATTAAATACGACTAGAAGTACGCCAAGAAGTACGACTAAGTAAGACGAATAGCAGTGGGACTTAAAAAGTATAGCACTCGCCCCTGGCTTAAATTGCGCCGTTTGTGCCTGAGTGCACCGTCTGCTACAATCTGCGGCTAGGTTATCCAGTCTTAAATTAGGTATAAATCACGGAGGAACCAGCCCATGAGTTGGCGTTTCGAATTACTGAACAAACCCTACGGCAGCGTTACAGAAGGCCCAGTTTGGGACGGCGAGAACCTGCTATTTACCCACATTTCGGCCAGCCGCATCTACCGCGTAGACCACAATACAGATGAAATCACGGTCTGGCGCGAGGGCACAAATCGCACCAACGGCCTGGCCCATGACGAAGCTGGCCAGCTCTTTGGCTGCTGCTCTGGTGGCCGCGCCATCTTGCGGTTCGATCCAGACGGCAACAACGTGGTCATCGCCGACAGATTTGACGGCCACCAACTAAACACACCCAACGACCTGGCCGTTGACCGCCAAGGCCGCATCTGGTTCACCAACCCCTGGAACGCCACCAACATTGACGCCACTGAGATCGAAGAACCGGGTCTTAGGGCGGTGCTCTGCGCAACTCCCCAGGAAGACGGCAGCTACTCCGTGGCCAGGGTTGAGACCGATAGCACCATGCCCAACGGCATCCTGGTGTCCAGCGACGGAAATACCCTGTACGTGGCCGAGAGTAACAGCGAGGACGCCAGCATTGACCGGGAATTGCGTGCCTACCCCATCAACCAGGACGGTTCCCTGGGCAAATATGAAACACTCCACGCCTTTGGCACCAACAAACGCGAGCCCCAACGCGGCATCGACGGCATGTGTCTGGACGCCGAGGGCAATATCATCGCCACTGCCGGCTGGCCATCTTCCGGCCCCGGCCCGCTGATCTACGTGTTTGACCCTAAGGGTCGTGTGATTGAGACGCACCCGGTGCCCTGCACCCGCCCCACCAACTGTGTTCTGGGCGGCCCGGGTCGCAACATACTTTACGTAACCAGCGCTGAAGGTCACCTATTCAAGGCCGAGACCGATTTAACCGGCTGGGCCCTATTCCCGTAGCCGGCCCAGCCGGATTTCCATACAGCTTGGTTTTCTACTAATATGGGAGAGACAACTGGGTAGTATGTCTTTAGGCATATCACCCAGTGTAATCAACCAGCGAGAGCTAACAACCATGACATTACGAGGACGAGGCAACCTCACCAATGCCGGGTTCACTCGGCAGCAATTGCGTCAGGGCGGAGGGCGCGGCAACGGCAACGACCACTTTGACGAGTTGATTGGTGCCACAGAGCTTGTCGTTTACCAAACGCCCAACAAGAAACCCAAGGGCTTTGAATCACTGAAACTGTTCTTGGCCGCGTCGGATTGCGAGATGATTTTCACCCTGGATATACCCCCAGAGTTGAAGAACTACGAGGCCTTCCGCGTCACCTATAAATCCAAAGAGAAGATACCAGACGCTGTCCTGCGTCGATGCCACGCTTGGGCTCACGGACGCAACTTCATGCACAGCTTCTTCAAGCCAATGTACGGCAGCAAATAACAACCACCAACTGATTGAGCACAAAAAGAGACCCGGCGGTAAATCCGCCGGGTCTCTTTTTGTGTCTTATTGCCACCGTAAACCGTGCTCCCCGCCCAACCTGTCATTCTGAGGCGACAGCCGAAGAATATCGTTACCAGCAGAAAAGTCTTTCCACAGAACAACGAGACCCTTCGCTTCTCTCAGGGTGACAGTTGGGGACTATGGAATTTGCGATGGGCTACCGCCAAAACCTACTGGCGTGGGTGGTTGGTCAGGTGGTCGTCGGCTATCTCGTTGAATGTCTTGAACTGCACACCATCGTGCGACATGATGTACGCCGCCAACCGCTCCAGCATCAATAACACCTGGGGTCGGCCACTGACATCGGGGTGAATTGTTATCGGAAACACTGCCTCATCGTACTCGCGGTAGACGAAATCAAACTGATCACGCCACATCTGCTCAATATCCCTGGGATTGACGAATCCGTGGCTGTTGGGCGCGCCCTTGATGAACATCATGGGCGGCAGATCATCCAAATACCAGTTGGCCGGAATCTCAACGAGGTCCGTCTCTTCACCGCGGACCAGGGCGTGCATCCAGTGCTCGGCGGGCTGAGTGTAATCAATTTTGGTCCACCGGTCACCCTTCCGCACGTAGTAGCACTCGAAGTCCCGGTGCATCAGGCTGTGGTCATACTTGATGCCATGCTTCTGCAGCAGTTCATTGGTGATGTGGCTAAACTCCCACCACGGGGCCACGTAACCAGTGGGCCGTTGGCCAGACACTTTGGTGATTAGGTCGATACACCGGACTAAAACTGCCTCTTCCTGCTCTGGAGACATGGCGATGGGGTTCTCATGGGAATAGCCGTGCATGCCAATCTCATGGCCGTCGTCCACGATCATCTGACATTCCATGGGGAAGGTCTCGATGGAATGACCGGGCACGAACCAGGTGGTCTTGATGCCCAACCGTTCGAATAGCTTTAGTAGGCGGGGTGTGCCGACTTCACCGGCAAACATGCCCCGCGATATATCGTCTGGCGAGTCCTCGCCTCCGTATGAACCCAACCAACCACAAACGGCGTCTAGATCAACTCCAAACGCACAAGAAATCTTCTTATCGGCCATTGCGCAGCCCTCCTAATCCGGAAATATGCTTAATCGCTGTAGTTCGCCTTGCGTCGCTCGGCAAACGCGGTCACGCCTTCTCTGCTGGTATCTGAATCCCGCAGCGGGGCCGACAACGCTCTGGAGTACAGATGAGACTGCTCTGCCGTTAGGTCACGGCCCACAAATGCTGCCTTCTTGGTCGCAACTAGAACATCGGTGGGATACTCACCCATGCGGGCCGCCAGCTCTTCCACCGTGGGAATCAGCTCTTTGGCCGAGACCACCTTGGTAACGAGTCCGATGCGAAGAGCCTCTTGGGCATCAATCAAATCGCCGCTTAAGAGCATATGCAGGGCCGGTCCAAAACCGACCAACCTGATGAGCGGGTCTGGCGGGTTTGGCAGACCACGCCGAATCTCAAAGCAGCCGAATTGGGCGTTCTCTGAGGCGATTCTAATGTCACAGGCCAGCGCCCGTTCTAGCCCTCCGGCCACCGCGTAGCCGTTCACCGCAGCGATGGTCACTTTGTCGGTCTTCATGTAGGGCGGCACTATGTTGCTCACCGGGCCACCGGCTGCGATACGAGCCGCCGCAGCCTTCAGGTCCATGCCGGTGCAGAAGGCGCGTTCGCCTGCTCCGGTTAACACCAACACCTTCAAGCTCGAGTCTTTGTCGAAATCCTGCTCGCACTCGTAGATGTAGTCCGTGGTTGGCGGGTCACAGGCGTTCATCACCTGGGGACGGTTGATGGTGATCCAGGCAGTGGGACTCTTCTTTTCGTAGTTAACCGTATCCATGTATGGCCCTCCATATAAGTTGATTGTTGGAGTTTAATCGGGGCTTGTTGATCGCTTAAATGCCAAGTCGGGACTTATATTCTGCGTCACGTTCGGCCAGAAACCCCATGCGCAGGAGGCCCGCTGAATCTGGCGGCGGTGTCACACCGGGATTGGCTGGTATGTCGGCAATCACCTGCTGTTCCAACAGGTCGGCGAATTCGCTCTCAGACTTACCAAGCAGATTACAGAAGACTTGGTGGTTGTACTTGCCAAACTTGGGTGCCAAGGCCTCTAACGGCTTGGGCACTCCGGTCAGGCCAAATAAGGGTGCCGAATGCGGACGAGCGCCCACAGGCTCCGGGTGTTGGGAGATGGAGAAGAACCCCCGGTCGGCATGATGAGGATCAGTGGCAATCTCTCGGGTGTTATACACCGCACCGCAGGCCACGCCACCCGCCTGGAGCAGGTGCATCACTTCAAGTTTGTTGCGTGTGGCCGTCCACTCGCCTACCGCAGCATCAAGACTTTCTCGCTGGTCCAAGCGGCCCTCAGACGTCTCCCAATCTGCATTGGAAGCCCAAGGTTCACCCACTGTTCGGACAAAGTTGGCCCACTCAGCGTCTGATGTGACTGTGATGGAGACCCAATCGTCATCTCCAGAGCAGCGGTAGATGTTGTACGGGGCGTGATCCGGGTGGGTGTTCCCTCGACGAGTGGGCACCTCGCCGTTCATGGCGAATTCCATGAACGCCTCCCCCAAGTGGGCCACTCCGGCCTCGTATTGCGAGAGGTCGATCCATTGCCCCTGCCCGGTGCGCTCCCGGTGGGCCAGTGCCAACAAGATGGCGTAGGTCGCGTTCAACGCTCCCAATGTGTCGTTAAAAAGTATCCCACCTTGTACCGGGCCAGAGTCCTCGTAGCCTGTGACGTAGGTCAGCCCGGTCACGGCCTGGAGGCTGGACCCGTAGCCGATATAGTTCTGCCACGGCCCGGAACTGCCATAAGCGGTCGAGTCCAAGACGATGATATCGGGCTTAATCTTCTGTAATTCTGGGTAGTCGAGACCAAAGTTCCGCATGACTCTGGGCGGGAAGTTCTGGGCCACTACGTCACTGACGCTGACCAGTTCTTTGAACAACTCTTTGCCCCGGTCGGTGTTGAGGTCCAGCGCGATGCCCAGCTTGTTGCGGTTGGCTTCGTGGTACATGCCGCCGTCGTTCCAGGGTTCATTGCCAACCTTGGCGTCCGGCTGGGGGCTGCCGCGAGACGAATCGGGCCGCACCGCAGACTCCACCTTGATGACCTCAGCGCCATAGGCCGCCAGCGGCGCTATAGCGTAGGGAAGAGCCCAGACTTGTCCTGGCTCAATAATTCGGATGCCTTTTAGCGGAAGGGCTTCGGTCACGATTTCTTCCCCCCAAACACTTCGCCGTTGTGCTGGCCCAAAGTCGGCGCAGGCATGGCCTGACGGCGCGGCGTCTCCGACATCCGGAACGGCCCGCCGGGGTAGCGGAGGGTGCCAATCGCCGGATGGGGGAACTCCACAAAATAACCCCGGTCGGCCAACTGCGGTGAACCGGATATGTCTTCCATGGTCTGCACTGGAGAGAATGGGAAGCGCCATTCCTGGGCGTGGTGGAACCACTCCTCAGCCGTCTTCTCCAGCCACTTGGCCTTCAGCAGGTTATCCACTTCGTCGGAATGCAATTGCCGATCGGCTGGCGTAGCAAACTTGGGGTCTTGCAGTTCTGGAACGTCGGCCATGGCGGCGTAGGTGTCCCAGTCGCCCATTACGCCGGGAGTCGGCAGGATGTAACCCTCTTTGGTGGCCGCCGGATAACGCAGACTGCTGCCCTCAGACGGCTGCCGTCTGGTGACGTTGCCCGCATAGGTGTATTCCAAGAAGGTCGTGAACAGTGTGCTGATGGCGCACTCCAGGATTGAGACATCCACCTGCTGTCCCGATCCCCCGCGCCAGAGACCCAGTAGTGCGGCAACGGTGCCCGAGGCTCCAGCCACGCCGCCTAGATACTGGGCCTGGCTATAGCCGTGCTTCACCGGTTCGCGGTGGTAGCCGCCGGTGATGTAGGCCATGCCGCAGAGAGCGTACAGAACTAGCTCAGAGGCTCGGTATTCGCTGTAGCGTCCGTTGCGCCCAAAGCTGGAAACCGAGGTCATAATCAGCTTGGGGTTCACGGCGCTTAAAGTCTGGTAATCCAGGCCCAGTGATGCCATAACCCTTGGGGAATAGCTCTCCACCAACACATCAGCATCGCGAACCAAATCAAGGAGCGCCGCCCGGCCATCATCCGATTTCAGGTCCAGGGTTATGCCACGTTTATTGGTGTTGAGGTATAGGAATATTCCGCTTTTTTCGGGGTGGGCTTCGTGTCCGGGGAAGGGGCCCATGCGTCGCGCGGGGTCGCCATCTGGCCGCTCGACCTTAATCACATCAGCCCCATAATCAGCCAGCAGCTTGGTGCAGTAGGGACCAGCGATGTTCTGGGTCAGGTCAATGACTTTGATATCTTGAAGGACGCTATCGTTCATCTAGCTCACGAAAGACGTTGATTAAGACCCGATTTTTAAACCAGTGGTAAAGATGCCAAAATCTAGCAGTGCCGTAGCTGGGTGTCAATGCCGGTCCAGATACTACTGGTTCTCGAGCTCACTCAATCACCAACAAGTCTTCCCCAAGTAGCACCTCGCCTTTGTAGTGTTGCCTAACTTCTTCCAAGATCTTGGCATCGCTGTTCTGTTCGATCGACGCACCCAGGTGAGTTAGCACCATTCGTTTCACCCCGGCTCCAGCCGCGATCTGGCCAGCTTGGGCAGTAGAAGGAAGAATCGACTCGGTGAGGTAAAGGCTGAATGGGTTGGCCAATGCACTTTCGGCAACTGTACAACATTGGACCAGCAAGTCCGCTTCGCGGGCCAGGCCGATAATCCCGGAGCAAGGGACTGTATCTCCACTGATAGTAACAACATCGTCCGAGCCCTCGATACGATAGCCCAGACAGTTCCAATCAAAATCGCGGGCATCAGGGAAATCTCCGTGCATCGCGTAGTCGGATATCACGCGCCAACCATCCCCTTCCGCTGCCAGACCCGAGCCTATTTCATGGACGGCAACATCCCGGATTGCTTCCACTCTTTTAAAAATATAGCCGCCATGGCGGCGCAATTCCAAATCTTCCTCAACACGGAAACGAATATCGTTGGCGTAAACACCATTGAGCAATGCATCAACAATCTTCTTGGTACCAATCGGTCAATATATTTGCAGCGTCTTCTCCCGCCCCTTCCACGCTGTTGAGATTATGACGTCGAATAGATCATTGATGTGGTCAAAATGATGATGAGTAATAAAGACCGACCAAACTCGGCTTACGTCAACTCCAGCCTGAAACATCTGGTGGACCGCACCCCTTCCCGCGTCGAACAGAAGGAGATCCTCACCTGCTTCAACCAACGCTTAAGATTGGAACCGGTCGACGGACATTGGAGTGCCGGTACCCAGCAATCTTACTTTCATGTCAGCTCCTATGCTCCTGTTGGCCGCTGATGTTTGGTCAAACCCCAGTCTCCCAGGTAATCAGAACCTCACGCATTTCTAAGCGCCACAGCGGCACAAACCCTGTGTCACTGGCAGCGAACAATTCGTCAAAGTGCGACTCGATTAATGGCCTGGCTCGGTCTTTGTCCTGCGGTTTTACCACACGGTCTTCTAGAACCATTTCCATGGCGGCTTCCCTGGTCGGCGGACGTTGGTTCTCCCACCAGGGCGACTCCGGCATAACTTGCACATCGGGCAGTATTCCCAGATCCCACAGCACCGGCAGCAGTTGGGCCTGACCGGGAAATATTTTCTGTTCCTCGCCGTAGATCAGGTGGAAAAGCTTGGCTCGGCGGTTTGGCGGAGGCTCGCTCCAGATGGTAATCATGACCCGACGTGCGGCTGCAGCTTCCATCTGACGCACAAACTCGGCGATGTTGCTGACGAAGTAGGTAACGTCAGCGGTGAACACGATGTCTCCATTTGGAGCATTAGCGTCTGCCAGGGAAGCTGAAACCAGACGAACGTTGGTGATTCCTGCTTCATCGGCTGACGACTGGAACTCTGCCCCCATGCCCGGCGACGGCTCAACGTTGACAACCTCTCGGCAGAGCCGGGACAGCGGAAGGCAAACCCGCCCAGCGCCGCCGCCAACATCTACCACAGCATCGTCTGGCCGCACATACGATGCGATGACCGCCAAGTTGCCGTCCATCACCCGATCGGGGTCAAACCGAAACTGCCGCGCCGACACTCCGCCCCACGAGTCGCCAGTAGTTGGCGGCCCATATATACGGGCGTTTTGAGCCTGTACAGCGGCCAGTTGGGCAGCGTAAATTTCAGATGATTCAGCCATTGTTCATCCCAAAATATGGTGCGTTGACCAACGGTGATTTACTTAGTCTAAGCTTGCAGCATCGGCCAGAACTTGTGGGCCGACTTGCCCATCATCCACTCTAGATCGTCATCAGATATCCAGGGCAGGGCGGTTTTGCCCATAGTTACCTGGCCGATGTAACCGCCGTCGCGGGAGGAGGGGAAATTGGAACCCCACATCATCCGTTGTGGCGTGAAAGCTTCAATGACGCGCCGGAAAAGGTCTCTGTCGGCATCGTTCAGGTCGGCGTACGGGCCAAGGCTGGTGCTGGAATAACGCAGGTGGGCGTTGGGCAGCTTGGCCATGGCCTCAAGCGCCGTGGTCATACCGGCCTTGTCGTCCGCGCCGCTCCAACCGGCAAAATGGTCCGGAGCAAAGAGGACGTTAGGGTGCCGACCGGCAATCTTGGTCATCCGATCAACGCGGTCTGGCTGGCCGCCCCCGCCAATGGAGATTGGCACGTTCAGTTCTTCGGCCCGTTGCCAGATGGCATCGCAACTGGGGTCATCGGCGTCGACCTGACTCTGCAGGCGGACGCCCAGCATGCCGTGTTCGTTGACCCAATAAGCGAGTTTGCCAGCGGCATCAGCAGCCGCCGGATCCAGGATGCCCACCGACACCGTGCGCGGGGCGTACAGCTTGGCACTATCACACTGGTAGGTGTTGTCCAGACCGTAGGTGGCGTTGGGTTGCACCAGGGTGGCGCATTCAACGCCGGCGGCGTCCATCTCGGCGATCAGGACTTCAACGTCATTACTGACCTCGGTGGACCAACCCCGTGCGCTAGGGTCGAGTGGGTGCTTGGTCTTATCGCTGCTGACCACGTGGGTATGTGTGTCGATAATCATGCGAAAGCTCCTGGAGGGAATTTACCGCACAGCCTAACACGCACCCACTTATGATGGAACTGCATTAATTCAGGTGAGTTACCCACACGTCTTGTCCATCTGTGGAATCAGGTGCACATCGAAAACGTGGTTCGACAGGTCCGATTCATTGAGACTCTCAACTTTGGTCGGAGCTCACCATGAGCAGAAACGCGGTGAGATCTGAACTCTTAGGAATCAGGTGAAAGAAAATACGCCTTCATGGGCTCAAAGTAGTGCTCGACCCAGCCGTCTTTGTATTGCATGCCGTGGTCGGGCAAGTTGGTGTGTTTCAGGGTTAGCCGGGTTCCTGTTTCTTCCAATTCCAACGTGATTGTCAATTCAGACTCGTCGTCGGATTCGTCAAATTCCAGGGTGCGCCAAGACTGGCGAATCAGCTTGCCGGATATAAGTTCTAGGTTCATGCCCGTTATATAACCGTCGCCAACGACGAATTCATTGCCAGTCTCTCCCTTGATCGAAGCGGGGAATCCAGTCATGGCCGCGTGGCCGTCGGAGTCAAGCCAGGTGTCATAAACAACCTGCGGGGAGGCTGGAAACAAGTCAGAAATCTCAAACTCTACGCTCATAAACCCTCTGTTGACTGAAGCCCAGAACTACACCCCAGCCAGGTAGGCAAACTTGTCATTGTAGGGGCTCTCGATGCGATGGTGCTCGATGAATGATGCGGCGTTTTCAGCCACTTGCTCGCCGTCTAGGTCAGCGACTAATGCCAGGGTCATGTCGATGCCAGCCGATACTCCGGCGGAGGTGATGATGCCCTTGCCGGTGTTCTTGTCCACCAAGTCCACCCAACGGGGCGTCGGGTCCCAGGCAATGTCATCTCCCTGGGTCAAGATCCAACTCCAAGCCGTCTTGTTGCTGGTGGCTGCTTTGCCCTCCAGGACTTTGGCCTGAGCCAGAAGCGCCGCACCAGTACAGACCGAGGCTACAACGTCGGCCCGGGAACAGGCGTCCGACAGCGAGTCAACAAATCCCTTGTCGGCGACCAGCGCTCTGGTACCACCGCCGCCGGGCACCAGCAAGATATCAAAATCAAATTTGTCGTCGATGCCATGTTCGGCCATAACCACCGGGCCAGCGCCGCCGGGGCCAGTGGCCACCGGGCCTTTCTCTCGACCAATAAAAATCACTTTATAGAGGGGTTTGGTGGTGTCCGGCTTGGTGCCGTCCTCGTCTCGGGGAGTGCAGGACGAGTTGAATACCTGTACGGGACCAAATAAATCCAACGGGGCCATACCCTCAAAAATCAGAGCAGCAACGGTTCTCATAGGTGATACCTCAGGAGTGATTTATAGCTGATTAAACGAAAGCAAATGCTCACGGAGAGCTTTCAAATGAGCAATTGTTGGAAGCTTATCACGCCAGTGCTTAAATCACTTCGGAGACGTAAAGCCGGTCACTCTTTTGATTAGTCTGGGCCGAGATTTTGGCCTGTCGCGGAAGTAGGTCTCGAAGAAATAAGCAGAAGAAAAAAGTGGTGGGCCCGGTCGGGATCGAACCGACTACCAGACGGTTATGAGCCGTCTGCTCTACCAGTGAGCTACGGGCCCGGTAAAAGGCGACTGCGCAGCGCGCAATGCCATGACTAGCTTAGCCTTGGGCTTTTGAGAGTGTCAAGGAAATTAGGGCGAGGCTATGCCAGACCCAGGTTTTGCAGGTAGTCCGGATCCCAGTCTGCCAGCCGTCCGCGCTGCAACGCCTCTTCCTGCGGTATACGCGGTGTGGCCTCTCCGGTCGTCGGTACTGTGGCGATCACAGCGTCCTTGATTAGGCTCTCGTAAGTGGTGCAGTCTACGCCCAACAATCCCTGCAACACATCTTCATTGTGCTGCCCAAATGTCGGCGACGGCCCCTGGATGGCCAAGGGGCTATTTGAGAACTTGTAAGGCCTGCCAATAAACATCCGTGACCCCATCTGACGCTCTTTGGGGTAATCCACCCGCTCCAAGAAGCCACGGCTCTTGAACTGTGGGTCGTAGTGGACGTCCTTGCTGTTCAGCACCGGCCCTGCAGGAATGCCAACGCCCTGGAGCGCGTGCATCAGTTCGTAACGGTCAACTCCGATGGTCCATTCCCCGATTATCTCGTCAATCTTATCGTGGTTCTTCTGGCGAGAAAGTAGGTCGGCGAAATCCGGTTCCGTCGCCAGTTCCGGCTTGCCCATCAATTGGCACAGGTCAGCCCAACCCTGGTCATCCCCCACAGAGAGGGTAATCCACCGGTCATCACCCAAGGCTGGATAGCAACCCTGGGGCGCACGGTACGGGTGGCGGTTGCCCATGCGTCCGCCCTCGCGGCCGTTCACCTGGGCGTCCATGATGTACTCCGACATGAACATGACGCCCGACTGGTACATGCCCAAATCAGCCCACTGTCCCTGGCCGGTCTTGTTTCGGTAGCGCAGCGCGGAGCCAATGGCAAAGAGGGCAGTCCAAGTGGATAGGAAATCAACAAAGGATGCGCCGGCCTTGGCGGGGCCTTCGCCCACGTGTCCCGTAATCCAACAGTGGCCGTGGGTCGCTTCCTGGGTGGTCGCCTGGGCTGGGTAGCTGGAATAGGGCCCGTCACCGTGCCCATAGCCCGTGTTGGAAACCATGATGATGTCTGGCTTGATCTTCTTCATGTTGGGATAGTCCAGATCCCAACTGCGCATCACCCTGGGGGTGAAGTTCTCCATTACAACGTCGCTGATTTTGATCAGGTCCCGGAAATAATCACGACCACGAGAGTCGGTCATATCCAGGGTTATAGAACGCTTGCCACGGTGAATCAGGTTGTAGGTGGAAGGCCGGTTCCACCAGTCGTCGCCCAAGTCGTTCTCTGGAAAGGCTCCGGCATAGCCGCCGGTGCGGGTAACGTCGGGACGGCCTGGTCCTTCAACCTTGATGACCTCCGCGCCAAAGTCAGCCAGCAGACCGCCAGCGTAGGGCAGTGCAAACACGTAGGTGGAGTCGATTATTCTGATACCTTCCAATGGTAAGCGGGCCATTTCGTTTTCCTTTTGTTGGTTCCGGCTCTTGCTTGAATGATGCTGGTTTTAATCTGCCTGACCTATGCTGGTCCTTCGACTCCTTCCGCGGAAGGACAGGACGAACGGTGGGTGGTCTTGCTGCCTTGCCCAGTTCCGTTCGTGGTGAGCTCCGACCAGAGTCGAGAGTCTCGATGAATCGGACTAGTCGAACCATCAGTTGAGTTAAGTCATTCTCAGGACGTCAGATAACATTTAGCTGTCTCAAGCGGACATAGTCCTCTGAACTGTATTCCAGGCCGTCTACGTATATCTCTGAGTTGTGCTGACCCAGGAGTGGGGCAGGTCGAAGATATTGGTACGGGGTCAGGCTTAGGTTGAAGAGTACCGCCGGGACTTTTACCTTGCCGATGACCGGGTGCTCTATCTCGCGGTAAAAATTCCGGGACTCGAGTTGCGGGCATTCCAGCAACTCTGATGGTGTCTGAACCAGGCCAAACAGCATCCGAGCTTCAGCGGCCTTGGTGAACAGGTCCCATTTGCCCCGGTCTTTGATCGACTCAAGCACAACCTGGTCCATCTCTGCGGTGTTTCTCAGGCGTTGGGCCGGTTCGGCAAACTTTGGTTCCATAAGTTGCGGGTCGCCAAAGAAACCTGCGATATCGGCCCAGCTAGCCCCGCCGCCGGTCTGGACGATGATCCAGCCATCTTTGCAGGGCATGGGGTGGCCAAAGTTGCTTCCAGTCGCCGGTCGTCTGGGCAACGTCCCGCCCATGAAGGGATACATGGTTTGGGTGGCCATGGCGCTGGAGGCGACGCACTCAGTTATCGACACATCAATGTGCTGGCCTTCGCCGATTTCCCCAGCCAAAAACAGGGCCATAGAGGTTGAAGCCGCGCCGTTGAGGCCGCCTTCGTATTGGGCCTGGAAGCCACCGTGCTTCAGCGGTTCCTTGCCCTGCACACCGCTAATGCTCATGATCAGCCCCATGGCGTAATTGACCACTTCCTCGCCCTTGTACTGGCTATAAGGGCCAGTCTGACCAAAGGGAGTGATGGAGGTCATGATCAGGGCCGAGTTTTCCTTTTTAAGGTCTTCGTAGCCCACGCCCAGGTCGGCTAGATAGCCGGGACGGTACGACTCTATGACCACATCCACATGGGGGACCAGCCGATTCAGGATGTTCCGCCCAGTGACGGTTTCCAGGTTTAGCGTTGCGCCCTTCTTGTTCAGGTTCATCAGAAGGTAGAACAGGCTTTTTTCCGGGTGCGGGTCATCACCGAAGAAGGGGCCCATCCGACGCAATGACGCCCCGGTGGGAGGCTCGATCTTGAGGACGTCGGCGCCGTAGTCGGCCATCAGCCGACCGCAGAATGACCCGGCGATGTCCTCGCTCAGGTCCAGAACTTTCACACCGTCCAGCGGGCCGTGGGTTAGCGGTGTGGGTAATGGCGAGGTCTGGGGCGATTGAGTGGATGTCAAAATACGCTCGTTACGCTTTAATTTAGCTAAAATCAGCCAAGCCAATCCCAGCCGGATTAGAACCGGGCCAGAGCCTGTTCTTGGGATTAAATCGGCTGGATTGTAGCCCACGACAGCAGCCTAGGCAATTGCCGTTTAGCTCCCAAAGTTCTCCGTCAATTTAGAGTTGAACTCGTCAATGGTGAAACTGTGTTGCTGGGTGCCGAGGATACGCACCGCGTAATGGCCCGCCACGTTACCCATCTGTACTGCCCGCTCAATGGGCAGATTACCAATCAAACCCTTGATCAGACCGCCTCTAAAAGCGTCTCCCGCGCCAGTTGGATCCACGGCATCGTCAGCGCGTACCACCGGGACTGAAACAGTGCCAGCGGTGGTGATAATGTCGCAGCCATCGCCGCCCTTGGTCACAACAATGGTATCCACGGTCTGGGCTACTTGGTCTCGTGACATACCGGTGGTGTTGGAAATCAGTTCCATCTCGTAGTCGTTACAGACCAACATCTTGGATTGCCTTATCGCCGTAGCAAGTGCTTCTGCTCCCCAGGCTGGCAGTGACTGGCCGGGGTCGAAAATGGAGAATATGCCGAGCTTTTCATGCTCGGCGGTGTAATCGGCCATGTCTCCCAGGTTGCCCGGGGCCACAATGGCCAGGCAATCTTTGGGATCAACCGACGAAAAATCAAAGCCAGACTGTTGTTTCATGGCACCCGGGTTGAATCCGGTTATCTGGTTGCTTGACGTATCAGAGGTGATGTACGCGCCAGCAGTGAGTTCTTCTTCAACTATGCGTATGTCCGCAGTGGGAACGCCAATCTTGCTCAACCACTCAAAATAGCGGTGGTAGTCCTGACCAATGGTGGCCAAGATGCGCGGCTTTTCGCCCAAGAGCGATAGCGAGTAGGCGATGTTACCCGCCGTGCCGCCAAAGTTCTCGGTGAGGCTGTTCACCGTGAAACTCACATTGATGTTGTCCAGTTGATCGGGAAGGATGTGATCGGAAAACATACCTTCAAAATCCATAATTCGGTCGTAAGCCATTGATCCGGAAACCAGGATATCCATTTGTACGGTCCCTCGCTCTTTCTATTTATGCGTTATGCGCTTTATTACTATTATTTGCAGGCTAGCAGTCGTACTTGCCCGCAATATCGTTCAAAAATTCCACTTGGTCACCAATACCCAAACCCAGCTCCGCCGCCTCGCCGCCATTGATCTCCAAGACAAATTTCGCACGGGACTCAGGGGAGTACCTGGGCAGGTCGTTTAGTGGTGTTTCAGGGTCAGGGAAGGGAACATTCTCTGAAACGTCCACAACCTCGCAGTTGGAGCCGATCCAGACTATATCCAAAGTTATCTCCATCTCCCGCATCCAGAAACGAAACCGTTCAGGCTTTTCAAAGACGAACAACATGCCCGTACCAGCGTCCATCGAAGCACGCCCGGAGAGTCCTCTGATGCGCTTGTCGGGTGTATCCGCCAACTCAACCGGGAAGACCAAATCTTCCACCCGGACCAGC
>Ga0209403_10004044_pt1 | contig 16105 bp, 18 predicted proteins | sample ArcticOcean_MG_C_8_FD_187440 | JGI IMG/M metagenome (GOLD analysis project Ga0209403, IMG submission 187440) | Marine microbial communities from western Arctic Ocean - ArcticOcean_MG_CB11_86 (SPAdes) (version 2) | ecosystem: Environmental > Aquatic > Marine > Oceanic | place: Arctic Ocean... | reverse complement strand
GAGGTCTAATTGGGAAATTGGAATGTGCACTTGAAATTTCAAAGTACAGCCAATGCTGGATAACAAATTTAGATTCATTAGAAATGGTTCTACGTGGTAAACCAAAGGGCAGTAAGGTATTACTGTGAATGAACCAGGCAATGGTGAATTAGCACAACTTTTCATTACCTTAATTGGAAAGGAAGTTACCATAGAAGAAGCTGCAGATATATCTGAATTGGACATAGATAGAATTGCAGAATTAATTTCAGATCAAGATACTTTGCAATTTTTTAAAAAAGAAGGTGATAAGGAACTCAAAATATATTGTGACTATTCTTGGGTTTCACGGAATTTATCTAAAAAAATACGAATACGCAGTAAAGAAATTAATGAAATAGATCAAATAATGGAAACTAAATTCTCAAAACACGCTACGAAATATTGGTCTGAAGATGGGAAAATTACCCGAGATTTATTGTCACGAACTGTAGGTGAATGGATTGAAAGTGAACTTAGTTTCTTAGCTGGTTTTTCATTATGGTTTAGAGAAAAAGAACTAGATGGGAGTTTAGATTTATCCACACTAATCTCTGATGCAGTAGGTGAAAATGTTTCAGCATCTGGAAATATTGAATTTGACCGAGATCGGCTTGAATTATTAAAAACCTTGACTACAAATGCTTTAACGGCCTTAAAAGATATGAGTCCAGCTGGAAAAATAGCATATCGGAGCATGGATGTAGCCATAATAAAAGGAATATCAGATGGCGACGATAATTATGCTAATAAAATGAAAGGTAGAACTCTAGTATCGAAAAATCCATGGTGGAAATTTTGGTAATTCTTAGATAATATTAATCTCTTGAAACTTGAGTTCCTGGTTTGTAAAGATCATTAGTGTCTTTATCTCTTTGTTGAATATTAGATTTTTTTGCTAGATCACCATTCAAATCTATAAAATATAAATATCCCTCTTCTCTCTCAATAGTCACTTCAGAAATCAATGTCTTCAACCCGCCTTGATGCTTCCATACTGTACAATCTTGTTCAACAAAATAAAGAAAACCATCTGGTTTGGGTAATCCTAACTTTTTAACGAGTTCAGCCATTATTTTTGGTCAACCACTATCTTACAAGGGGTTGGAAGCTTGTGGGAGGATTTTCTTAAAGCCTCTTTAGCCTCAAGTAAAAACTCATCAGAAGTACTTAGTGTAATTAATTTTTGACCTGATTTAACTCTAGCTGCAGTTCCAACTGTTTTACCAAAAGATTTACGCATACCCATGGAAACTCTATCAGCTCCTGCACCCTGAGCAATCTTGTTATGTCTTAATACATGATGAGGATATACTCTAATTTTTAAGTGATAACCCTCACGGCCGGCAGCTTCCTGAATATATCTATTTGCAGTTACCCTAGCTGATTCTAAAGCATTATGTCTTACAAGACATTCTTCATCTGCAGACAATGTAACTTTGACACTGAAATCAGTTGTTGCTGAACCTATATCAAACTTAGTTATGCGGCTTGCTGGAACGCCACCGATGTACTCTTTTCGAGTGTATGCTTTTTTCTTGCCCCGAAACATATGGGCAGGATTCTTCTTAGCCATTTATTAACCTACTTTTTGTGGCAGATTGTGTTCTATTTAAATCTTTACGTAATCATATGGTAAGATTAGAGTATTAAACCCCAATCTGTGTGTAATATGATATGAACATCCATGAATACCAAGCAAAAGGTCTTTTTGCGCAGTATGATGTAAAAACTCTTAGAGGCATTGTAGCGTCAAATCCTACTGAAGCGGCAGGAGCTTGTAAAGAATTAGGTGGAAGTATTTGGGTTGTTAAGGCTCAAGTACACGCTGGCGGCAGAGGTAAGGGAGGAGGAATAATACTATGTCGTTCACCTGATGAAGTTTATGAGGCTGCAGGGAAATTAATAGGTTCAAAGCTAATTACACCACAAACTACAGCAGAGGGCGTTGAAGTTAGAAAAATATATGTTGAAGAAGGTTGTAATATTTCAAGAGAGTTATATTTAGGAATCGTATTAGATCGAGAGAGGGATTTACCAGTTATAATGGCTTCAACTGAAGGCGGAGTAGAAATAGAGGAAGTTGCAAATAAGAATCCCGAAAAAATTCTAAAAGTTCATATTGATCCAATTACTGGACTTGGAGATTGGCAAGCCAGAAAAATCGCATTTGGACTTGGACTAGAGGGAAATCAAATTAAATATTGTGTTAAATTTATGAAAAGTCTATACAACTTATTTGTAAACTTAGATTGTTCTATCGTTGAAATTAATCCTCTTGTAGTTAGTTCAGATGATGAAATTATTGCATTAGATGCAAAAATAAATTTTGACAGCTCCGGTCTTTTCAGGCATAACGAAATTGAAAAATTAAGAGATGTCAGTGAAGAAGAACCTCTTGAGACAAGAGCAAATAAAGTTGGGTTAAATTATATTAAACTTAATGGAGAAATTGGATGCATGGTTAATGGAGCTGGGTTAGCTATGGCTACTATGGATATTATCAAACTTCATGGCGGCGAACCTGCGAATTTCTTGGATGTTGGAGGAGGGGCTGACTCTAAACAAGTGGCTGAAGGATTCAAAGTGATTTTATCCGATCCTGAAGTTAAAGCTATATTTGTAAATATTTTCGGAGGAATCATGAGATGTGATTTTATTGCTGAAGGAATTATAACTGCTGCAAAAGAAATCAATATGAGTGTACCATTAATCGTTAGGCTCGCGGGAACTAATGTCGAACTAGGCAAACAAATGTTATCTGACTCTGGGTTAGACTTAATCGCTGCAGATGATATGAATGATGGAGCCATTAAAGCAATTAACTCAATAGGGGGTAAAGCATGAGTATCTGGCTAGATTCAAATAGTAAAATTGTCGTACAGGGTATAACTGGGAAGAATGGTCAATTCCATACTGAGCAAATGCTAGACTATGGCACCAAAGTTATTGGAGGCGTTACACCAGGTAAAGGTGGTCAAGAGACTCAAGGATTACCAATATGGAATACACTTTCCGAAGCAACTGATGCTGGCGCAAATGTTTCATGTATCTTTGTACCGCCACCTTTTGCTGCCGATGCTATAATGGAAGCTGCAGATTCAGGTATTGAACTAATTGTGGCCATTACTGAAGGAATTCCGGCACTGGACATGGTTAAAGTAAAAAAATATATTGAGAATATAGATACACGTCTTATTGGACCAAATTGTCCCGGTATCATAACTCCTGGAAAAAGTAAAGTGGGCATTATGCCTGGTCACATACATAGAAGAGGAGACGTTGGAATTATATCCCGTTCAGGAACATTAACCTATGAGGCTGTAAATCAAGTTACGGAAATCGGCCTAGGTCAATCTACCTGTGTTGGAATTGGCGGAGATCCAGTAAATGGAACTAATTTTATTGATTGTCTAGAGGCTTTTGAAAAGGATAGTAATACAAAATCTATTATTATGATTGGAGAAATAGGAGGTAGTGCTGAAGAGACTGCATCTGAATATGTAAAGGAATATGTTTCAAAACCAGTTGTTGGCTTTATTGCTGGAAGAACAGCCCCACCTGGAAAACGCATGGGACATGCTGGCGCAATTATATCTGGTGGAAAGGGAACTGCTAAAGCAAAGATGAATGCTATGGAACGTGCTGGAATTCATGTCTCAGAAAACCCTTCTGAATTAGGAAAAACGCTTGAAGAGATACTTTAGTTAATGAAAGTATATTGGACATTAATTAGTATAGCTTATTTAGGTAAATCATATCATGGATCACAAATACAGCCTAATGTAGTTACAGTAGGTAGTATTTTAACTGAAAAACTCATCGAATGTGGGGCATCCAATCCTAAATTTGCTAGCAGAACGGATAAAGGAGTTAATGCAATTTCCAATGTAATCCTAACTAGCTCTGAAATAAGTAGTGAATTATTGGCTGGAAAATTAACTGAAAAATTAAGCGGTCATGATGTCTGGATTAATGGATTTTGTGAAGTTAAAGAGCATTTCAATCCCAGAAAAGCTAATTCAAGATTATATAGATATTTATTTTTTGAAGATGCCGATATCGAAGAATTTAGTAGAGTAATGAAAATATTTGAAGGCATCCACAACTTTGAGCAATTCTCAAAAAAAGATAAGAGAAACAATCCGAACCCTGAAATTGAAATATTCAATATCACTATAAGTAAAATAAAGAATGGTTTAGCCTGTGATATCAAAGGACGATCATTCTTATGGCATCAGATTAGAACTATGATGGGAGCGGCAAGTGACGTGTGTAGAGGTGCAAGAACTATAATGGACATAAGAAAAGCTTTAGCTGGAGAATCAATCTATTTTACAGTCTGCAGACCTGAATTTCTTACATTGTTAGAAGTCAATTATGAAGACATATATTTCGAAAGATTAAGAACCCCCCGTGAAGTAATTAAAAAACATAAATTGGTCCTTGCTGAAACTGCATTCTGGAATAACCTAGTAAGCTATTCAATAAAATAGTAAACTTTATATAGAAGTTTTGAAGAAGTTGCACATGATATGCCTTGGAAGAGTCTCACATCTTAATTCTCAGAATTTAGCAATAGTATTAGCTAAAGAAAAGGTAAACAAAAATACAAAGATTTTTGATTCCGAAATGAAATTAGTCGGAAGAGTTGTTAATATTTTTGGACCTGTAAAACAACCTTACTTAGCAATCTCAGCTAACAAAGGGTTCCGAATAACTAGATTAGTAGGCAGAGAGATTTATAGAAAATGAAACTAAAATGTCCTGAATGTGAATCTCAAAGTATCAAGGATGAAGGTGATAGCGTTATGTCTTGTAAAGACTGTGACTTAACTTTTGATTCGGGACCAAAATGGACCAGTTATAATCCTGAAACTATTGTTAAGCCAATTTCTCAAGAACAAAATATAGATTCTAGAACCATCAGGAAATGGCAACAGGAAACTCGAACTGGAAATTTAGCTAGTAGAAGTATTCTTCTAGCCTCTGATGAAATTGAAAGAATAGCCTTTGATCTGAAAGTAGAGAATAATATCAAAGAGTCTGCATTGGAAATATTTTCGAGCTCTTCAAAAGCCGGAATTGTAAGAGGAAGAAGTAGTGAAAAAGTGGCTGCAGCTGCAATATACACTGCATGTCGAATGGAAAATGTACCTCGAACTCTTGATGAAGTTTCAGATAAAACGAACTTAAACCGAAATGAATTGAGCCGATTACACAAATTAATAACCCGTAGGCTTAAACTTAAAATTAATATTACAAATACAGCAAACCTTCTTCCTCGCTTTTCAGATAAACTTGAATTAAATCAGAAAATAGAAATATATGCCCAAGAGATAATTAATACTGTAGAAAATAGCAATTATAGGCAAGGCATATCTCCAACTGCCTTACTAGGGGCAGCATTGTATTTATCTTGTAAGAAAAATAAGGTAAGAAGAAGTCAATTAGAAATTGCTAAAGCAGTCGGCACTTCTGAAGTAACTCTGAGAAATAGAGCAAAAGAAATTATCAAACTGATTTAAGAGATATAATAGAAATAGTTCTCTGGCAATTCTAGCTCTATTGCAAACATTGGATCAGTATTAGGATCGGTACTATCATGATAAGCAACTACAACACCACCATCAGGTAAAATCCCCATAGATGAAAAGTCAAATCTAACATCATTACCTGCTCCTGAAGTAGCATCTAAATCACCTAAACCAATTAAAGTAATTGAATCAGCTTCCATATTTTCCCTATATTCTCTTATATGAAAAACAAGATCAATGTCACTTGAAGTTCCATTAACCTCTGTTTGGACTCTCATTGAAATAACGGCTAAATCTAAATTACCATCAGCTTGAAAATCCCATTCAAAAGTACTATCTGAAACTGGTAAAGCTAAAGGCCATCTATGTGTTTGATTGACCCAAGTATATCCACCATCATAACTAACTTGATGTGTTAAGTTAAAAGAACCATCACAATTTTTAGCACCAGGATCTACTGTATTACAAGAAACACTATGCAATGCTCCAGAACTATCTATGACTAAGCTGCGTGAAGGTAAAATACTGCCATTAGGTAAAGTGTGCCTGTGCCAAGTTAATTCAGTATCCAAAAATAAATTACTCCCGTCTGCAAACCACCGAGGAAAAAGTAAACCTCCTGAGGGAATAGGTGAAGCTCTCATCTCACGATGTGGTTGCATATAATCCCATTCAGGCCCCAAATCTTCAAAATATAAATCAAACTCCAAATCAGGACCACAACGCGCATATTCTGCATTACATTCATTATCTGCACTATTTGGAACATCCAGTGGTCGATAATTCAATCCATCTACACTAATCTGATAACCTTGTTCATTATAACTCCAAAAATTTGAAACGACCATGCTAGCCCACGGGCAATTTGATGAACACAAATTAGTAGAAAGTTCAGGAGGTGGATTGATTGGGCCAACTACTGGAACTTGCCAGGAACGATCATAAAATGGTTCTTTGTCAAATGTATTCCAGCAATATTCCCATTCAATCTCAGTAGGACTTATCTTCTTTCCTAAAATAGCATAAAATTGATCTACACCATCAGTACTTGGATAAGGAAACCAAGTCATTGCCAAAATATCACCATTAGGGGCTTGGATAATGGAACCCTCGCCAAGCCCAGGGTCAAACGTAGGGTCCAATTGCCCCTCTTCACATCCTAAATCGGTATTGAAGGCAGGAGGTACCCATTCATCCCATGTAAGGCCTCTATCAGTACTCCACCAAGGCCATTCACCTCCAAGATTGTAAATTGTTCCATCCTGATCAGTTGTTAGATAATGCTCACAACAATTGCCACCATAATTATGCTCATCCCCTGAGCCAATTGCATCAGTACCAAAAACAGCCCATAACCTTTCAGAAACAATGGCTAGTGAAGAAGGATCAAGAACTGAAAAATTACGAACCGGATCCATACTATAAGGAAATTGAGATAACTCTTCTTCAGTAACTACTAACTTAGTAACTTCTATAGAATTCTCTTCGACTACAGTACGTTTATCTTCAGGAGTTAAACAACCCATAAATGATAAACTCACAAACATCACAGTTACAAGAAAAGCCAATCGCATTATTAGATAAGTGAGTCTACAGTATAAAATAGTTTATGAACATTCGATAACATGTTAGAAATACCCATTTCCCATAGCTAATTATTGAGTTCTGACACACTAGACATACCTTCTTGTTTTGTTCCTGTTGAAAAGAAGGGGTTATTCGCAACATTTAGAACTGATAAGTGGTGGATTCAGCCAGTTGTTATGGCTTCTATCTTAACTGCTTTCGGAATTTACACTATAATTGTGCTTCTCCTCGAACATGGTACTATTGGAAATATAGAAAACGATTATATTTATTACAAAGAGAATGGAGCTCATTATGTGAGCCCTATTTCATCTCCTGGACCAAATGCAATACCATCTGAAATACTTAGTGCATGGCCATTACCTGCAACTTTATTGTTTATATGGGCGCCACTTGGTTTCAGAGCTACCTGTTATTATGGTAGAAGAGTCTACTATAGATCCTTATTCGCAACCCCTGCAGGTTGTGCAGTAGATAAGCCAATTAAGAGTTATAATGGAGAACAAGGATTCCCATTTATCCTTCAAAATTCACATAGATATTTTCTCTATTTTGCAATCATACTAGCAGTACTACATTGGTATCATGCTTTTGAATCATTTATATTTCATGGAAATTTCGGTATAGGTTTAGGTAGTATTCTTTTGACGGCTGATGCCTTATTCCTTACATTATATGTTACATCATGTCATTCTCTTAGAAACCTACTCGGTGGAAATGTAGATTGTATCTCTTGTACTAATTACGTTAAAAGAAAAGGCAACTCTTGGATTAATTATCTGAATCAGAATCATGGATCTTATTTTTGGATATCTTTAGTCAGCATCATGATAGCTGATTTGTATATTCGAATATACTTAGGATATCTTGGTAATAATGAAGTATTTCAATGGAGTCTATAATGGAAGAGTTCGAAGAAAAAAAGTATGATGTGCTAGTTGTTGGAGCTGGTGGTGCCGGAATAAGGGCTGCAATTGCAGCTTCGGATGAAGGTGCAACTGTGTGTCTAGTTTCAAAATCATTACTAGGTAAAGCTCATACTGTAATGGCTGAAGGAGGGGCGGCAGCTGCGTTAGGTAATGCAGATGAAAGGGATAACTGGAAAGCTCACTTCCGAGACACCATTAGAGGTGGAAAACATCTAAATAATTGGAAAATGGCAAAAATTCATGCCGAACAAGCTCCTGAAAGAATAATGGAATTGGAAAAATGGGGTGCCGTATTTGACCGTACAAAAGACGGAAAAATCAACCAGAGGAATTTTGGAGGTCACCGATTTCCAAGACTAGCACATGTTGGAGATAGAACTGGATTAGAAATTATACGAACTGTGCAAGACAAAGTAATACATCAAGAAAATGTAGATATATTGATGGAATGTACTGTTTCAAAGATTTTAACTGAGAATAACCAAGCAATCGGAGCCTTAGCATATTACCGCAATAATGGTAAATTAGTATCAATACAAGCTAAATCTATAATTATAGCAACTGGAGGAATCGGAAAAGCATACCGTGTCACTTCAAATTCATGGGAATATACTGGAGATGGACATGCTTTAGCGTATTTAGCTGGAGCTGATTTACAAGACATGGAATTCATACAATTCCATCCTACTGGTATGGTTTGGCCTCCAAGTGTCAAGGGTACACTTGTTACAGAAGGTGTAAGAGGTGAAGGTGGAATTTTACTAAATAATAAAAATGAACGATTTATGTTTAATTATATTCCTGAGGCATTTGCAGCTGAAACTGCTAAGAATGAAGAAGAGGCAAATGACTGGCTAAAAGGAGTAAAAGGAGCAATGCGTCCACCCGAATTATTGACTAGAGATGTAGTGGCTAAAGCTATAATGAAGGAAGTTAAGGAGGGCCGTGGCAGTCCGCATGGTGGAGCTTTCTTGGATATTGCTAACCGTCAACCTCCCGAATATATTAAAAAGAAATTACCTTCTATGTATCACCAGTTTAAGGAACTAGGAGATTTAGATATTACTTCTGAACCTATGGAAGTTGGACCAACCACGCATTACATGATGGGAGGAATTCGTGTTGAGGCTGAAACCTGTGCTTCTACTCTAAAAGGGATGTATGCGGCAGGGGAAGCTGCAGCTGGCCTTCATGGGGCAAATAGATTAGGTGGTAATTCACTTTCAGATTTATTAGTATTTGGAAATATAGCTGGACGTTCAGCAGCTACTTTTGCATTGAGCAGTAAAGAACGTGCAATCAATAAAAATGATTTGAAAAAAGCCATCGAAGATACTCTGGAATATTTTGATAACGATAAAAAAGAAAATCCTTACCATTTGCATGAAGAATTGCAAGACATTATGGAAAACCATGCAGGTATTGTCAGAAGTGAAAAAGACCTAATATCGGGTATTGAAAAATTAAAAGAACTTGAAAAACGAGTAGAAAATGCAAAAGCTTTTGGAAGTAGATCCTATAATCCTAGTTGGCATCTCTGCTTAGACTTAAAAAATATGATTGTAACATCTTTAGCAGTTACTGAAGCAGCTAAAGAAAGAAGAGAAAGTCGAGGCGGCCATACTCGATTAGATTATCCCGACTATAATGAAGAACTGGGAATGTTAAATATAATAATAAGAAAAGGTCCAGATGGAATTAATGTCATTAAATCAGATAAAAAAATAATGCCTGATGACTTAGATGAATACGTCCACAAAGAGGCTATATGAAACGAAAAGTGATTATACAAAGAGGTGAAGAATCCGATTTCTTTATGCATGAATTTGAGACCGAAGGTGGACCTGGAATGGTAGTTTTAGATGCAGTACATCAAATTCAAGCAAACGACGCTCCCGACTTAGCAGTTCGATGGAATTGTAAGGCTGGAAAATGTGGTTCTTGTTCAGCTGAAGTTAATGGTAAACCTAAATTGATGTGTATGTGTCGAATGTCAGATTATGATGAATCTGAACCTATAGTAATTAAGCCAATGAAAGCATTTCCAGTCATTAAAGATTTAGTGAATGATGTTTCATGGAACTATGAAGTAAATAAGAAGATATTACCATATCAACATCCAGATACCGAAGACCCTCGCATGATGCAAGAAGATGTTGATAGAGTTCAAGAATTTAGAAAATGTATAGAATGCTTTCTTTGCCAAGATGTATGTCATGTTATTCGAGACAGTGATATGAAATCTGAATATGCTGGACCTAGGTTCCTGATGAGAAACGCTATGCTCGAAATGCATCCGCTTGACCAAGGCGACCGACTTGAAACTTTGAAAGAAGACAATGGAATTGGACTCTGTAACATAACCCGATGTTGTACTGAAGTCTGTCCTGAAAACATAGCTATAACCGATAATGCAATTATTCCAATGAAGGAACGTATTGTTGATGAGTATTATGATCCATTGAAATGGATTTGGAAGAAGTTAACGGGTTAAATTAAAAACAATTGTTACCCTCGCAACAGGCCTCAACTACAGTATGGCATTTCGGACACTCTCTGTGCTGTCGAGCCTCTACAGATAAACCTTGATAACCACAAATACACTGAATGAAATTAGTATAACTCTTTGTTTTACTAACATGTTTGACCATATTATACTCTACTAATTGGTAGTTTATTTATTTATTTATCAAATAATTTGTAAATTTAACAAGAAAGTAATTCTAGGGAAATGTGTTTAAATTAGAGTATATAGCCTACTATGGACATTGTAAAAGCACCGCATGGAAAAGAGATTAGTTGCAAGGGATGGCTGCAAGAAGCTGCCCTCAGAATGCTAATGAATAATTTAGATCCAGATGTTGCTGAAAAACCAGAAGATTTGATAGTTTATGGCGGAAGAGGAAAGGCCGCAAGAAATGTAGAAGCATATAATTCAATCGTTAAAGAATTAAGGAATTTGGAAAATAACGAAACGTTACTTATCCAGAGTGGAAAACCAGTTGGTGTCTTCAAAACACATGAAGACTCTCCACGAGTTCTCATAGCAAATTCTAATTTGGTAGGTAAGTGGGCCAATTGGGAACACTTTGATGAATTAGATAAAAAAGGATTAATGATGTATGGTCAAATGACTGCAGGATCATGGATTTACATCGGTTCACAAGGAATCCTTCAAGGGACATTTGAAACATTTGCTGAAGCTGCTAGACAACATTTTAATGGAAACCTAGAAGGAAGATTGGTAGTTACAGGAGGGCTAGGTGGAATGGGGGGTGCTCAACCATTAGCTGCAACTATGAATGGTGGTACCTTTTTAGCTGCTGAAATTGATCCCGATAGAATCAAGAAAAGATTAGAAACGAAGTATTGTGATGAAATATCTTATAATATTGATGAAGCAATTGATAAAGCACTGGAATGGAAGAAAAACAAAGTAGCAAAATCCATTGCTGTAGTTGCCAACATAATTGATTTATTAGAACGATTAATTGAAAGAAAAATAGTTCCAGATTTATTAACTGATCAGACCTCAGCTCATGATCCATTGATAGGATACATACCACATAATCTCAGCTTGGAAGAGGCAGATACACTCAGGGAAAAGAATCCAGATGAATATATTAAAAGGAGTTACAACGGCATGGCCACACATGTAAGAGCTATGCTAAAATTAAAAGATATGGGATCTCACACTTTTGATTATGGAAATAATTTAAGAGCTAGAGCCAAAGAGGCTGGCGTAGAAAACGCATTTGACTTTCCTGGGTTCGTTCCAGCCTATGTTAGGCCCTTATTTTGTGAAGGAAAGGGACCTTTCAGATGGGCTGCATTATCAGGAGACCCAAAAGACATCGAAGAAACTGACAAAGTTATCTTAGAATTATTTCCCGAAGACAAACCATTGGCCAAATGGATCAATATGGCACAGGAAAGAATACAATTTCAAGGACTACCTGCTAGAATATGCTGGCTAGGATATGGTGAAAGAGCCCGAGCTGGATTAGCCTTTAACGAATTGGTGAGGAGTGGGAAAGTGAGTGCACCAATAGTCATTGGAAGAGACCATTTGGATGCCGGATCGGTTGCATCTCCTAACCGAGAGACTGAATCAATGAAAGATGGAAGTGATGCTGTGGCTGATTGGCCAATCTTGAATGCATTACTGAATACTGCCGCAGGAGCAACATGGATAAGTTTCCATCACGGTGGAGGTGTAGGTATGGGATACTCACTTCATGCTGGAATGGTAGTAGTGGCAGACGGTACACCTGAAGCAAATAAACGATTGGAAAGAGTACTAACGACAGACCCTGGAACTGGTGTGATGAGACACGTTGATGCTGGATATGAAAAGGCTAGACAAGTTGCTAAAGAAAGAAATGTTAAAGTAGGTCTTGTAGAAGGTTTATGAATCTAATTATTGCTTCTAAAGAAGATTTAGCCTCTATAAATTTAAGAGAAAGACTACTTGAAATGTCAATATGGGAAGCTGATGGAGAATTCGATAGCAATACATTATGGAAACTTACACAAAATTATGGCGATTTTTGTAAGAAAGATACGAGATTAATTACAATAAATAAAATACATATCCATGCCGAGAAAATTGATGAAAGGTGGATTGATGAGACTGGTATCAACGTTGACAATATTATTTTCCTTTCAAGACACAGGGCTGCAAGTGGAAAACCTAGCCTAACTGTCCACCCAATTGGAAACTGGGGTGTTGCCGAATACGGTGGAGTTAAAGGTGAAGTTTCTGGAACTGCACCAAATTGGATGACTGGATTATTATTAAATATAAAGAAAAATCAAATAGAAGGATATGACGTCTGTTTCGAAGCAACTCATCATGGACCATTTCTAAAGACTCCAACTATGTTTCTCGAGATAGGATCTACTGAATCTGAATGGGAAGAAAAAAAACCTGCTGAAGCCCTAATAAAATCATTATTAGATCTCAAAACTGTAAATGGAATAAATGTCATTGGAATTGGAGGCGGACATTATACTCCAAGATTCACCGAAGCTGCATTAACGCATGAAGTATGCTTTGGACACATGATTCCGAACTATGGAATCCCTCATTTAACAGAAGAAATTATAGTCAAAGCGATTGAGGCAAGTAAAGCAAAAGGAATTTATTTTCACAGAAAGGGGATGGAAAAAACTAAATATAAAAAATGGAAAGAGTGGGCAGAAGAAAATGAAATAAAAGTTTTTAAGCAATCTGACTACAAAATCCGTAATTTATCGTCGTGAAAAGCACCAGTTTTATTAATTGAAACACCCGATACACTTAATAAACGATTCTGTTGTAAAGTTGTTTAGGTGTAATAACCATGAGTGACGACGACACAGAAAATAAGGATAGTGACACACCCACTGAAGAAGCTCCTATAGCTTCTGGTGGTGGTGGTGCAGAAGACATGTTAGAAGACATGTTTGATTTGACTGGAAATAAGACCAATATGAATACTGAGTTGATGGCAGGATTAACTTCCTTCCTAGCAACTTGTTACATCATATTTGTCAATCCCGCTATTCTAGGCGAAGCATTTGCAAACTATGGCATAGAAAATATTAATGCCTTAGTAACTGCAACTATTCTAGTAAGTGCTTTCAGTAGTATTGCAATGGGTATCTATGCAAAGAATCCTATTGTTTTAGCACCAGGTATGGGGCTTAATGCCTTCTTTACCTATACCGTTACGGCACCTTGGGGCATGGGAATACATCCCTATGTTGCATTAGGTGCAGTATTCTGGTCTGGTGTTATTTTTGTACTATTATCTGTCTTTGAAATACGAACTGAAATAATGAGAGCAATTCCCGTACAATTAAGATACGGTGTAGCTGTAGGAATTGGACTGTTTTTAGCCTTACTTGGGTTTGCAGACCACTCAAATTTCATTCAACACACTCCTGACGATGTCGGTGGCGTGCCAATTGTTGTATTAGGTAATATGTTCCCTGATGATGGAACTATAATAGAAAGATTGTTACATGTTGATCATGGAATGTTGGTATTTGTTTTTGGACTTATGACTACTGCTGCCTTGGTAGCTAGAAAACAAACCGGTGCATTAGTTATCGGTATTTTTGCAACTACGTTCTTTGCTTCCCTGTTTGGAAGATTTGGCTTTGCGGGACCGGTAATGGTAACTATGCCAAATGAGATAATAGCTGCGCCTGACTTTTCATTATTAGCTGCAATCTTTGTAAATCAAGACTACAGTTACGTGAACGCAGATGGAATAGAGACTAGTGTGACTGTTGGTTTGCCTATAGTTGAATCACTCAAATTTGCTGTCTTACCAGCAATGTTTGCTTTCCTATTCACAGATATGTTTGACAGTATCTCTACATTTGTAGGTGTATCTGAAGTAGGTGGCTTGAATGATGAAAACGGAGAACCCCGTAATATCAAAGAAGCTCTAATAGTAGATGGAGCATCAACAACCATTTCAGGTCTGTTTGGTACAAGTCCAGGAACTAGTTACATTGAATCTGCTGCTGGAATAGAAGCTGGTGGAAGAAGTGGACTAACTGCTGCGTTTGCAGGACTGTTATTCATTCCTTTCCTATTCCTATCTCCAGTAATAGGAATGGTACCTTTGGCTGCTTCAGCACCCATACTTGTCCTAATTGGTTTGTTTATGTGTAAACCTATAGCAAAGATTGAATGGGGTAACTTTGAAAACGCATTCCCTGCTTTCATGGCCATGATTTTGGTTCCTCTTACTTTTTCCATTACACAAGGAATAATTTGGGGTTTCCTATCATGGAGTGCAATCAAGATTTGTGTTGGTAAGTTTGATCAGATAACAATACCTCTCTGGTGTATCAACGTATTCTCATTGCTTGCATTGTTATACGCAGATTAGGAATAATTAAGAAATGGACGAGGATCCACAATAATGTGGATTCTCATACACCTATAACAAGGCTAAACTATGAATTATATTAAGGACCTAATTCGAGATGTACCTGACTTTCCTAAAAAAGGAATTGTATTCAAGGATATAACTCCAGTATTATCTGATATCAAGGCTCTAAGAATGTCTGTAGAAAAAATGGCTGAACCATTTATGAACCGAAATATCGATGTTGTCGTCGGCATTGAATCTAGAGGGTTCATATTTGGAGCTCCAATTGCAGATTGCTTGAATTGTGGTTTTGTACCAGTTAGAAAACCAGGTAAATTGCCATGTGATACTGAATCTGTGTCTTATGAATTAGAATATGGTAAAGACTCCTTGGAAATACACAAAGATGCAATTGTAGAAGGACAAAATATACTAATTGTCGATGACTTACTAGCCACAGGAGGAACTGCAGAAGCAACTTGTAAACTTATTTCTAAATTGAAAGGAAACATCGTTGGATTTACAGTCTTGATCGAATTGGAATTCTTACTGGGAAGAGAAAAACTAAACCAATATAATGTTCACTCCTTAGTGAAATATTAGCATGAAATTACTAATTTCAGAAGAAGACATCAAAAAACGAGTTAAAGTATTAGCTGAACAAATAAATAAAGATTATAAAGATAAAGCCCCTATATTTGTTGGAATACTAAACGGATGTTATGTTTTCATGGCTGATCTGTTAAGAGAAGTAACCATTGATACCGAGGTAGACTTTGTTAAAATCCGGAGTTATGAATCTGATAAATCAACAGGTACCATAAAATTTAGAAAAGATATTTCAGCAGATATAAATAATAGGCATGTTATTATTGTAGAAGATATCATAGATTCTGGATTTACAATCAATTTTCTTGTAAATAGATTAAAAGGTTCAGGACCTAAATCTGTAGCTGTAGCTTCTATTTTATTTAAGAAAGAAGTCGCTAAAATAGACTTCGAAGTAGATTATGTAGGATTTGAGATACCACCTGAATTTGTAGTTGGCTACGGCCTAGATTATGATGAAAAATATAGAAACCTGAAAGATGTAATGGTGCTTGAACCTAAAGATCTAGAATAAAAGCATAATATTTAATATAGCTTAATTAGACAAGCTAGG
>Ga0209403_10004043_pt1 | contig 16109 bp, 23 predicted proteins | sample ArcticOcean_MG_C_8_FD_187440 | JGI IMG/M metagenome (GOLD analysis project Ga0209403, IMG submission 187440) | Marine microbial communities from western Arctic Ocean - ArcticOcean_MG_CB11_86 (SPAdes) (version 2) | ecosystem: Environmental > Aquatic > Marine > Oceanic | place: Arctic Ocean... | reverse complement strand
AGCAGGGTTATGCGGTTGCGCAGAACTATCTTGGCGCGATGTACGACAACGGTGAGGGCGTAGAGCGGGACCATGAGGAAGCTGTGCGCTGGTACCGGCTAGCAGATGGACAGGAAAATGAAGGAGAAGACTATGTTAGCAATAGGTAAACAACTTACCGCAGAGCAACGACTGTCCAAAGCTGTCGTTGACATCATGGGCAACCCTAAATATTTCGCTCTCGCAGGTGTCCTCATGATCGGTGATCGTTCAGTGGTGGACAACATACCAACGGCATGTACCAACGGGCGTGACGAGACGTATGGGCGAGCCTATGTTGACTCGCTCAACGATGCAGAACTACGGTTCCTTGTGCTTCATGAGGTTTACCATAAGCTGTATAAACACCTTACTACATGGCGACATCTGTACGACCAAGATGGAGAGCTTGCCAATCAAGCGTGTGACTATGTAATCAACATCAAGATTACAGATGACAACCCAGATGGTTGGGCAGTCATGCCACAAGGTGGGTGTCTCGATGTGAAGTATCGACACTGGGATTCAGCGGCAGTCTTTATTGACCGACGTGATAACGGCTCACCACAAAACGGCAACGATGACACCTGTCAAGATAGCATAGTACCCACAGGTGATAACGGCTCACCCCAAGATGGCGACGAGGGGTCAGGTGATTCATCACCTAAAGGTTTCGACAGCCATGACTGGGATGGTGCCGCCGAACTTACACCAGATGAGAAGCGCGAGTTAGCACGTGATGTTGACGAGGCAATACGCCAAGGCGCGTTGATCGCAGGTAAGATGGGCAGTGGTGGTGATCGTGACCTTGAGGATTTGCTAGCGCCGCAGATAGATTGGCGCGAGGTATTGCGTGAGTTTATTCAGACCACATGCGCAGGTAATGACTACTCAACATGGCAACGACCTAACAGGCGTTACGTGTCATCAGGTTATTATATGCCCTCCGGTGTATCCGAGAAAGTTGCCTGTATAGCCGAGCACAACGACATGTCCGGTTCCATCGGTAAGCGTGAACAACAGATCATGATAAGTGAGCTGGTTGGTATCTGTGAGGCGGTTAAGCCTGACGAGTTACACGTAAGCTATTGGGACACCAAAGTGTGTGGGTATGAGAAGTACGCTGGTGATGAACTGGATACGGTTGCGTCTAAGACAAAACCTGTAGGTGGTGGCGGCACTGACGTGCGTTGTGTACCGCAGTATCTTCGTGAGAACGGTATCAAGCCGCAAGCCTCTATCGTGTTTACAGATGGCTACATCTACGGCGGTTGGGGTACGTGGGATCATCCTGTGTTGTGGGTGATCGTGGATAACAAGAATGCCAAGCCTGATACAGGTAAGTACATAAACATAACATCAAGGGAGATGTAACATGGACTACCAAGAAGCATTGAAGCTAATGGAAGAAACTGTAGCGCATAGGGTGCACCAGTTAATGACTGAAGAAAACAGAAGCAAAGCAGAGCAGGGTGAAATGAATAGACGCGCACAACAAGTACATGATGCGTTCAACAAAATCAGAAACGGCTAAGTTTAAGGAGAACGACAATGGCTGGATATGAATACAAACTTGTTAGTGGCGCACTAACAACAGACCGTACAGTTAGTGCGTGGGACGGTATTTCTACACCCTTTGCTGAGCGGGTATGTAAAGAGTTACGTGTGAAGATGCACCCACGTGACTCCCAAAGTTACTGGATATACCGAGACGATTGCCCCTACGTGTTGGGGTGGGTTGGATATGGTGACTACCAAAAGGCTGGTGATGGTACGCCCATGTATGTGGTGCAAGCACGCACGATTGTGAACGGTAAGTATGCTGAGTACCACCACCAACACTTCATGAAGATGTCTACTAACTTCAACGTGGCAGTACGTAATGCTAAGAAGTTTATACGTATGATGTCACCACACGAGCTAGCAGCCACACGTCTACGAGACGCATCCAATGCAGTAAATGATGTGGTGGGTACGGCCTACACTAGGTTCGCCGAGACACGTAACGTGCTCGACATCAACGGCATCCAACCTGCTTTACTCACTGAACTACGTCACCTAATGAATAGTAACCACAAGTTTATAGATGCCATGTTTGGTGAGAACCTAGCTACGTTCTTTGCTAAGCAAGATGAGTGGGTTAGATTGAAGCAACGCACCGTGCTAATGCGGTTTATCCGTGTGTATGACCGCGCGGATCAGCAAGTGTTTGACGTTATCGACATCGACCCCGAAGAGTACGGGTATCAGCCCCGCAGCATAGCGATCAGTGGTGAAGCAAAACGGTACACGGCAGACACGTTACCCGAAGACATCATGCAGAAACTTTCTGTGCTCAATATCCTGCAAGCCAATGATTACGTTGATGATGTTGGCTTCTCTGCGGGCGACGGTATGTTCTATGTCGTACAATAACGACTTACCACATGATGATAACGTATACCGTATTTACGTAAATCCACACACCAACACTATCGAGGTGTCATGTATTGGTATGGAAGTTGACAGTGCAGCCAGTGGAGAGTACCCTTCAGTGGATGACCTACCTTTGTGGATGCAAGAGAAGGTTGCCCTACTGATGATAACCCCATTGGATAAGCCAATCAGTGAGGTTGAAGGGGTAGGCAGACGGATTGATGCTAATGTTTATTGGGTGTTCCGTAGGTAATGTTAGTGCGGCACTAACAAGCGGGGGGTGGTTCGCCATCCCCCGACTTTGATTTTGATACCAGTTCCGAGGAAATCGCCCGATGACACCAGAAGCAAAAGTTAAGAAGAAAGTAACGGTGCACCTAAAGACGTTAGGAGCCTATTACTTCTACCCAGTTACAGGTGGATACGGTAAGAGTGGCGTTCCTGACATCATTGGATGCTACGAGGGTAAGTTCTTTGGTATAGAATGTAAGGCAGGTAAAAATAAACCAACTCCCTTACAAGAAAAGAATTTATCTGATATAAAAGCTAACGATGGCATAAGTCTTGTCATTAACGAAGACAATATAGATGACGTGTTGATCTATGTTGGCGGTAAGTACCGCGACCCACGACAGTTAGAGTTAGATTTTGAAGGCTCACCTGTTTAGACACTGCAAAAATTGGAGGTTGTTATGGGATACACCGAAGAAGGTATCGGTTATCAGCGTAGAGATACAAGTCTCGCCGCCGCTGAAGATAACGCAGGTAAGAAAGTTACTTTACGCGAACAAGTCTACACACTACTAACCAAATCACCTACCCCAATGAGCACTGAGGAAATCGCGCATCACCTAGAGCGTCCTTATGTTTCAGTCCAACCACGTCTATCTGAGTTATCAAATGATCTTCGTGTAAGAGATAGCGGAAGGCGCGGCAAAACCCGATGGGGTAAGGCGTGCATCCTATGGGAGGTGCCACATGGCGAAGCAACGCACCAAAGCTGAATGGATGGCTATCGCAAATCATTGCGTCGAGGCTTATCTGATTGCTCCGAAGTATTCGCCGATGCGGTTGTTCTTTTCGTGGGGTGAGAAGTACGCAAGAAAGCAAGCCGCACAATCCTCCAAATAAGCCAAAGGGTCGCGGAAAGATTTTGGTCGCTATGCTCCCTGCTGCGTCAGCAGGGTCCAGGGGCGTAGCGCAGGACGTAGATACAGGAGAACGAGCCGGACCTTAACCGTACGAGGGTCTTGTGGTCATTTGTTATATCGTACGTGCAATAGGAGAACGACATCATGGCTAGTAAAGCATCACCCAAAGCCGACAAGGTATGGGCGTATTTAGTTAAGAATAAAACAGCCACACCTGTGCAGGTCTCGAAGGCCACAGGAGTATCGTATGGCTATGCTTACAAGATAATGCAAAAGATTGGCACGCCGAAAGAGGTGTTTGTCGCAGAAGAGGAGGCGAAAAGCACTGGAAAAAAACTACGACCCTCTGGGGAAAACTCAGAGGGATTTTCTCGCGGTCAGATTCTTGATACTGCTAAGTTGTACGTAACTAAGGATCGTGCGGCTGACCATGGTGACATGAAGAATAATTTCTCTAGGACCGCTGGCTACTGGGCGACGTATCTTGCACACCCTGTATCAGCTACCGATGTCGCAGTGATGATGACACTTCTAAAAATAGCACGCATCAATTTTAATCCGAAGCATCCAGACAACTGGGTGGACGGCGCAGGTTATATGGCGTGTGGGGGTGAGTTAGCAGGGGGTGATTCCTAATGGACTTAATCACGATAGATTTTGAAACCTACTATGACAGGGATTTTTCCCTGTCTAAGTTAACAATAGAGGAGTACGTACGCGACCGCCAATTTGAGGTGATTGGCGTAGGTATAAAGGTGAACAATGAAGGAACTGAATGGGCAAGCGGAACACGTGAACAACTTAAACGATACTTACACACCTTCAACTGGGCAGAAAGCATGGTTCTCGCTCACAACACTTTGTTTGATGGTGCCATTCTCTCTTGGGTGTTTGATATTCATCCTCGCGTGTATACCGATACTTTGTGTATCGCCCGTGCTTTACACGGGGTGGAAGTTGGCGGCAGTCTCAGGGCGTTGTCTGAACGCTACCAGATTGGCACTAAGGGAACCGAGGTCTTAAATGCTTTAGGTAAACGTCGAGCCGATTTCTCTGAACAGGACTTGGCGCTGTACGGTGACTACTGCATCAATGACGTCGAGTTAACATACAAACTATTCAACATCTTCTTGAAGAAGGGCTTTCCGAAGCAAGAACTTATGATGATTGATCTGACGTTGCGGATGTTTACCGAGCCGATGCTTGAGTTGGATATTGGGTTGCTTGAACAGCACCTTGAAGCCACACGCGAACGTAAAGACCAACTACTTGAGGATGCAGGTGTAACTAAGGAAGACTTGATGTCTAACCCTAAGTTTGCCGCTGTGCTTGAGGGGCTAGGCGTAAAGCCGCCTATGAAAATAAGTTTACGTACAGGCAAAGAAACATTCGCGTTCGCCAAGAACGACGAAGAGTTTAAGGCTCTAGTTGACCATGAGGATGACAGGGTGCAAGCGGCAGTAGCCGCACGTCTAGGCACGAAAAGTACCCTTGAGGAAACACGTACTCAGAGGTTTATAGACATAGGTAAACGTGGGACTTTGCCGGTTCCAGTAAGATACTACGCCGCACACACTGGGCGATGGGGTGGTGATGATAAGATCAACATGCAGAACCTACCTAGCCGAGGCCCAAATGGTAAGAAGTTAAAGCGTAGCATCCTAGCACCAGAAGGATACACGTTGATTGACTGTGATAGTTCGCAGATCGAAGCACGTGTACTCGCATGGTTGGCAGGTCAGGATGATATTACTCAATCATTCGCTAATAACGAAGATGTATATAAGGTGATGGCTTCTCGCATATATGGTGTTACCGAAGACGAAGTAACTAAAGATCAACGGTTTGTAGGTAAGACTACCATCCTTGGCGCAGGTTATGGGATGGGTGCAGTTAGGTTTCAAGAACAGCTAAAAGGTTTTGGGTTTGAAATGGAACTGTATGAAGCGCGTCGAGTTATCAATATCTATCGTGAGGCTAATTGGAAAATCAATCAGCTATGGCGCGACTGTCAGAACATGATCAAGCACATGGTGAACGGCGATACCATACAGGTAGGTAGGGAAGGTGTGCTAAAAGTATTAGGATCAGAACGCGGTATCCTTCTTCCGTCTGGTTTAATGTTACGTTATGACGACTTATCAGGTGAGCAAGGTGAGCGTGGTGTTGAGTATAGTTACAAGACACGACGTGGGCGCACCCGAATTTATGGTGGGAAGGTAACAGAGAATGTATGTCAGGCGATAGCGCGGTGCATTATTGGTGAGCAAATGTTACAAATCAGCAAGAGATGTCGTATTGTGTTAACGGTGCATGATTCCATCATCGTATGTGTAAAAGACGAGGACGTGATCGAATCGAGAGCGTTCGTTGAGGAGCGTATGCGTTGGACACCCGACTGGGCGGCAGGTCTGCCTATCAATTGTGAAAGTGGACTAGGAAAATCTTACGGAGATTGTGAATGAGTGTAGCCCCGTGGTCGTTCAGCAAGATTAAAGCGTTTGAACAATGCCCTAAACAGTTTTACCACGAGAAAATACTTAAAGAGTATCCTTTCGTCCAGACCGATGCGATCTTATACGGTAACGAGTTTCACAAAGCCGCAGAAGATTACGTTAGCAGTGATACCCCTCTACCTAAGAGGTTTAGCTACGCGCAAGCAATGCTTGATTCCCTTAACGACAAACGAGGGGTCAAACTATGCGAACAAAAGGTGGGCGTAACCGAGAACCTAACCGCATGTAGATTCGACGATAAAGATGTTTGGTTCCGTGGGATCATTGACTTGCTAATTGTTGACACGTTGGGGGAAACCGCATGGGTCATCGACTACAAGACTGGTAAAAATGCACGATACGCAGACAAGGGGCAGTTAGAATTAATGGCGCTGTCTGTATTTATAAACTACCCCGAAGTAAAGAAAATTAAAGCAGGGTTAGTGTTTGTTGTTAGTAATGATCTTATCAAAGCGAAGTACCATGAGTACGATACCAGTTCCTTATGGGATAAATGGCTAGGCAAGTATGAAGCCATGAAGACCGCCGCTGATAAAAATGTCTGGAATCCGCGCCCGAATGGTCTGTGCAAAAGGCACTGCTCTGTCACCGTGTGCGCTCACAACGGGAGTAACTAATGCCATACAAAAATAAAGAAGACCGTAAGGAACAAAAAAACAAACCTGTCGATAGTAAAGAGTTTAAGGCGCGTATGGAAAGACAGCGTGCCAGAAGAAAGATGGATAAGACAGGTAAAGACGATAACAAGAATGGTAAAGCTGACAAGAGAGAAGGCAAGGATGTAGCACATAAGAAGCCGTTGGCGCGGGGGGGCTTCAACAAAGATGGCGTCACAGTACAAAGCCGAAAGAAAAACCGTACGGCAGGGGGGGCGTTGAGCAAAGGCTCTAAGAAAAAATAGTTAGTGACACACTAACACCGCGCCATGGGGCGTTGCGATGGAGAACGATGTGCAAATATTAAAGAACAAAGCGTTACTATTGCGCCTGAAAAACCCGAACAAAGTTACTACAGTTGTCGAGAAGAGCCGAGAATTACCAAACAATCAAGTAGTAGTTAACTGGGGTGTAGACGAAGCGCATACCCTAAAGAAGTTAAATATAAAGGTGCCATCACCCATTGAGGGGCGGTACGAGTGGCCGGGGCAGTACGCACCATATGAACACCAGAAGGTTACTTCCGCGTTTCTTACTCTGAACCGAAGGGCTTTCTGCTTTAATGAGCAGGGCACAGGCAAAACTGCGTCTGCGATCTGGGCATCCGATTTTCTAATGACACAAGGTAAGATACGGCGTGTGTTAGTTATCTGCCCGCTTTCGATCATGGATAGCGCATGGCGCAATGACTTGTTTAGTTGCGCCATGCACCGCACGGTTGATGTGGCCTACGGTGCTAAAGAGAAGCGTAGGAAAATCATCAACCAAGGCTCTGATTACGTCATCATTAACTATGATGGGGTAGAGATTGTAGCTGATGACATAGCCAAGGGTGGGTTCGACTGCATCATAGTAGATGAAGCTACTCACTATAAGAACGCGCAGACCAAACGCTGGAAGACACTCAACAAGTTGTTAACCGATCAGACTTGGTTGTGGATGATGACTGGCACACCAGCGGCACAAAGTCCTCTGGACGCATACGGTATTGCTAAGCTAATTAATCCCACTGCCGTGCCACGATTCTTTGGGTCATTCCGCGACATGGTTATGTACAAGATAACGCAGTTCAAATGGGTGCCAAAAGAAACTGCTTCGGAGACAGTCTACAACGCACTGCAACCGGCTATCAGGTTCACAAAAGACGAGTGTCTGGACTTGCCCCCTATGGTATATGCCAAGCGAGAGGTAGAACTCACGCGTCAGCAGACCAAATACTATAAGGAACTAAAGAATAAGATGGTGTTACAGGCCGCAGGTGAGGAGATCACAGCGGCTAACGCTGCCATTATCATGAGCAAACTCCTACAAATATCTTCTGGTGCGGTATACACCGATAAAGGAGAGGCATTAGAGTTTGACATCAAGAACCGGTACAAAGTTTTACGTGAGGTAATCGACGAGAGTAGTAAGAAGGTGCTTGTGTTCGTGCTGTTCAAGCACACGATAGACATCCTTACAAACAAACTACTCGACGATGGGATAGCTACTGAGGTTATTCGTGGTGATGTATCTGCACCCAAACGTACAGATATATTTCACCGATTCCAAACTACCCCCAACCCACGTGTGTTAGTAATCCAACCACAAGCCGCCGCCCACGGGGTCACGTTAACCGCCGCTAACACAGTTGTGTGGTGGGGGCCTACCAGTTCGCTAGAGACTTACGCCCAAGCCAACGCACGTGTTCACAGAGCAGGACAAGATCATAAGTGTACCGTCGTCCAGCTCCAAGGTTCAGCCGTAGAGAAACGTGTTTACACACTGTTAGATAACAGAATCGACGTACACACAAAAATGATTGATCTTTACAAAGAATTGCTTGACTAAGGTATTATACGCTAATAGAGTGCGCCTCCCGACACAGTTTGTCGTGCGATTAGGAGCAATAAAAATGAGTGAGGACAAGAAGTTAGCGGAGAAGCTGACACGTGTTTACTTAAAAATCCGAAATAAGAAAGCGCAGCTTTCGTCAGACTATAAGAAACAAGAAGACGATCTTAACCAGAAATTGGATAAGGTCAAAGCCGCGCTACTCGACTACTGCAAAGAGCAGGGCCTTGAGAGCGTAAAGACTTCAGAGGGACTTTTCTACCGTTCGGTGAAGACTCGCTATTGGACCAGTGATTGGGAAGCCATGCACAAATTTGTTATGGCGCATGGCGTACCTGAGTTTCTGGAAAAGCGGTTGAACCAAACTAATGTAAAAACTTTCCTTGAAGAAAATCCTGAGACTGTCCCTATGGGACTTAACGTAGACTCTGAATATATAATTTCTGTGAGGAATAAATGATGAATGGCCCTTTTGTACCAATCGAAGAACTGTCCAAGCACTTCTCTGTATCGGTTTCGACCATACGAGCATGGGTGCGCCAAGGACATATCCCAAAAGACACATACATTAAAGTAGGAAACACATACCGCTTCTCTGTCGATGATGTGTCTGTTGCCCTAGCCAAAAAAGATAACACCAAACCTACTGACAGTGCCTCTACACATGTAGAAACGCAGGTGGGTGGATTATCAGCAATAACTACCACGGCAGTAACCGGCATCGAGTTAGGGCAAGGTCATACCGACGAGGATTTGTGAGGAGATGCAGAACGTAGGTGAACGCCGCCGTATTAGTATTAGCGGCAGTAAGTTCCGTGAGTATGTTAACGGTCAACAAGACACGGTGCATGAAGGTGCATTGAACGTGGTAATCTTGAACGCCGCTAAAATCTCTCGCTCTTACTACGCAGGGGAGTATGATGCGAGTAGCCCTACAGGTCCTAAGTGTTGGTCAGCGGATACTAGCGCACCTGCACCGGAGGTGAAGCAAGAAGATCGCCAAGCCCACCGTTGTATGGACTGCCCCCAAAATATTAAGGGGTCAGGGTCAGGTACGTCACGTGCATGTCGTTTTGCACAACGGTTAGCCGTTGTGATAGAGAACGACTTTACAAAAGTATACCAACTGCAATTACCGGCAACATCGTTGTTTGGTAAAGCGAAGGAAGGCAAGATGCCTATGCAAGCCTACGCGCAGTACCTAAGTTCGCATAACACCCCTGCGCTATCCGTGATTACCGAATGCGCGTTTGATCGGGGGAGTGCGGTACCCAAGTTGTTCTTCAAGGCAGTACGTCCCCTTGGGGAAGAAGAAGTGAGTCTTGCGGCTTCAATGGCTGATAGCCAAGAAGCTAAAGAGGCTATATCAATGTCAACGCCCTCAAGGGGGTCAATCTTTGCGAAAGTGGACGGATTTGTCTACGCCGCAAATGCAAACCAAGGAGACTTTTATGTCTGAGCGATATGTAGTTAAAAAAATAACCGCCATGTACCCTAAACTGGATAAGACGTACAGATACGATAGCACGGAACAACGCTCCGTATCGTGTGGACCAACGGATGATGGTGCTGAGTATTCGGTAAACTTCATCATGGACGATGCAACAGCCAAGGCGTTGTGGTCATACATGAAAACAACTTATGCCGAGGAAAAGAAAAAGACTTGGCCCAGCATTAAAAACCCGTTCAAGAAAACAGATGATGGGATGTGGTCCCACAAGGCTAGTTTGAAGGGCGCATACAACGGCGATAAGACTAGGAAGCCGCCGCAGTTTGATGCAAAGACTAATGAACTGCCTGATGGTTTCCAATTGACAAGCGGTAGTATCGTGAATGTAGCAGTCAAGGGTATTCCTTACAGCGGTTCGATGGGTGCAGGTTGCTCCCTAAGATTGCAAGCAGTGCAGGTTCTTAAACTTGCAGAGCGTAAGCAATCGAATCCCTTTGGTGCCGAAGACGGATACAATTCTAAGGAGGATAACCCGTTTACAGCAGTGGTTGAAGACGATGAGCCAACTACCCCTGTTGTTAAAGAGCCTGTTGAGAAACCTATTAAGGAACCTACAAAGGTTGTTAAGAAGGCTGCATCCGCACTGCCAACGGATGACAGTGATTTGAGTTCGATTATTGATGACTGGGATGATGAAGACTAAGGAAATTGTCAAAGTAATCGAACTACGTCACGGTGAGGAAATATGCCCTCACCGTGGCGGTTATGGGTGGACCAATGGAGACAAAAACATTTTTGTCGAAGGCGCTAAGTAGTGGCGGCTACTACTGTGTGTTTTCGGCGCGATCAAGTGATGAACGCAAAGCACAGAAGTTCTACGACACAATAGATGCCGTTGTCGATGCCGCCCACAATTATGATAAAGAAGGATACGATGTCTATTACGGCCTAGCCACGTTTGATAAGGCAGGTTCACGTAAAGTCGATAACGTAAAGAGATTAAGCGCGTTCTTCCTCGATCTGGACTGTGGTCCAAGCAAAGAATTTTTAACTCAAGAACAGGCTATACAGGCGTTAAGGCGTTTCTGTAAGCGCAACAAACTACCGAAACCAACGATGGTCAATTCGGGGAGAGGCATCCATGTTTACTGGTTCCTATCAGAGTCGGTGTGCTTAGATGATTGGTTGCCTGTAGCGGAACGGCTTAAAAGGTTATGTGCACAGCAAGATTTTTACGCTGATCCCGCAGTAACCTCAGATGCGGCACGTGTGTTGAGAGTTCCTCACACACATAACTATAAGACCACCCCCCCATCAGACGTAGGATTTTTTGGCCTTACCGCCAAATTCGAGACGGTAGACTTTGATACGTTTTCAGAGTTGCTTGGGTCTGAGTCGATACCAGTTCCTACGAAAAACACACCAAGGGAACTAAGCACGACTATGCAAAACCTGATGGGTAATCAGGAAAACAAGTTTAAAGATATACTTATTAAGACCCAGAAGGGTGAAGGATGTGAACAGCTTAAATACATAGTCCGAAATCAAGAGACTATGAGCGAACCATTGTGGAGGGCAGGGCTATCTATTGCTAAGTTCTGCACCGATGGGGAGAGAGCAATACACCTCATGTCCAAAGGACATCCTGACTACACACCAGACGATACGAAACGTAAGGTGGAGCAAATAAAAGGGCCTTATACATGCGTACGCTTTGACGAATACAACCCCGACATCTGTAGAGATTGCCCCCAATGGGGCATCATAAAGTCTCCTATCGTGTTGGGTAAGAAGTTACGTGAGGCTGAGATTGATGACGAGGGAAACTATGTAGCGGAAAGCATCGAAGAAGACGAGCCGACCTACGTTATACCCAAGTACCCACCGCCCTATGTGCGTGGGTCAAACGGTGGTGTGTATATACGTACCGCCAACGAAGACGGCGATATAGACGAGAAGCGTATATACCATAACGACTTATACGTAGTTAAGCGGATCAGAGACCCCGAGATGGGCGAGTCACTGGTTATGCGTCTGCACCTTCCTCGAGATGGGGTGCAAGAGTTCTCATTGCCGATGAGTTCAGTCACGTCTAGTGAAGAGTTTAGAAAGAAACTTTCATCCCAAGGCGTAGCGGTTAAAAAGATGGATGAATTGATGTCATACACACTAAGTTGGGTGGACGAACTACAAGCCACCAGTACAGCAGACGATGCTCACGTTCAGTTTGGGTGGGTTAACGACAAGATGGATACGTTTATTCTAGGCAACCAGAAGGTCAAACCTGACTGCATAGAATTTAACCCCCCTGCCAATCAGACGGTAGGGTTTTTCCCCCACTTTGAACCCAAGGGTACATACGAAGTGTGGCGTGAGAACTTGGGACTATGGAACGATGATAAGTTTCTACTACAACAATTCGCGCTTGGTATGGGTTTCGGTAGTCCACTAATGGAATTGCTCAACGAAAGTTGCGGTGCAGTAGCGTTCATTAACAACGAATCAGGCACAGGCAAAACCATGATGATGTACGCCACAGCAGGTATTTGGGGCAACCCAAAGAGACTTGTTTTGGATAAAGCCGATAGCGTTGCGTTTAAGATGAACCGTGCCGAGGTTATGCACAGTCTCCCAACGGGTATTGACGAAATTACCAATTTAACACCTCGGCAAATGTCCGACCTTATATATCAAGGTACGTCCGGTAGGCAGCGAGGACGTATGACTGCTAGTGCGAACGTGGAGCGGCACCAAGGTAGGGAGTGGGGTTTGTTGATGCAGTACACAGCGAACGCTTCCGTTATTGAGACAGTCAGTCGTGGTAAGGCTATGCCGAAAGCGGAAGCACAGCGCATACTTGAGTGTCGGGTGGATCGTATATTCGACAAGGTGAAAGACAAAGAACTGCAAGATACGTTTAAGAGTAACGTCTTTGGGAACTACGGACATGCAGGCCCCCCCTACATACAGTGGGTAATGAAGAATTTAGAAGAGGCAAGAGCGATAGTAAAGAAGGTACAGAGGCGGGTGGATGAAAAGGCACAGCTAACATCTGAAAATCGTTACTGGTCGGACACACTTACTGCGACAATATCAGGGTTGATAATCTCAAAGAAGGTTGGGCTTCACGACTTTGATGTATCGAAAGTGTTTAACTGGGCGTGTACCGATCTTATAGCGCAAAACAAACGAGGGCTATCTGAAATGGGTGGCTCAGTACAGGATATTATGGGCGACTTTTTTGCAGAAAACATAAGTTATATTCTGCAAATCAAAAGCACCGCAGACAACCGTGGAACACATGGTAACGGGCTTGATGAACATGTTATCCCCGAACAGGTAGCGCGGGGCAAATTAGTAGCCCGATACGAAACTGACACCAAACTATTTTACGTCAAACCAAAACCCCTTAAAGAATGGTGTGGTGAGTTACAGATTAACTACGCGCATCTGAAAAGCGAAATCTTTGCTAAATGCGAGGGTAGAAGTAAGAAAGTGCGGATAACGAAAGGCACTCTTTTGGAATTGGGTTCCACTGATGTGATTATAATGAAGTTCGATACGGGTTCTGGTGATGAAGGTATTGAAGACGTATGATCTATCGCCAGATGGCGTGATGATAGAAGTTAGGTGGGAGAACATGGCTATCGGCTCTTCCATCTTTGTACCCTGCATAAATACCGACGAGGCAATAAAGCAGGTAAACAAGATATTCTGTGATAGACACTGGGAACTAGAGCACCGACTACGTATTGAAGGCGGAAATTTAGGGGTACGCTTCTGGCGCACAGTGTGATTAAGTCTTTAACTTTTTTATCTGGAGGACCGAATGGGACGAGTGAGCGACTGGTACATCGAGCTTGAGGAACGCGGCTTAATATTGGTTGACGAGGTTATGGAGCCGAATCTCCCTGAATCCGAACCCGAAGAGGAAGAAGAATGAATAAGACACAAGAATACAACGAGTTGATGCAGAGCAATTTAATGCAAGCGTACTCTAGCCACCCACGTAATAGGACGAGGGGCCACTTCAAAACAGAAGAAGAGGGCGAAGCGTTATGCGAACGAGCGCGTAGCAGCATAGAGGCTATACAGAGTTTTGTCAGGAGGAAGAAATGAAGCTCGCGTATAAGTTGTGGACAAAGAAACATACAGACCAACTACGAAAGCTACGTGCGACAGGACTTACGTTCAACCAGATAGGTGTAATGCTGGAGAGGTCTAAGAACAGCGTGATTGGCAAAGCGCATAGGCTCGGAATATTCTCCCAACCTGAATTTGAACCGGAACCGGAACCTGAACCGGAACCTGAACCGGAACCTGAACCGGAACCTGAAGCTGTAAAAACGAGCGTTTATGTAAAGCCGGTGGTGCGGGTAGCTAAGCCCGCAATCGCAGCCCGACACGTAGGCTTAGCAGAATTGGAGCGGGATGAGTGCCGCTACCCCGTGGGTAAAGATGTAAGCGTGCCCGGTGCACATTTATTTTGCGGTACGCCTACACGCGATAAATCTTCATACTGTAAGGCACACCACAATATTGTGTGGCAGCAAATGCCAACGCGGGTAAGAGACCGGGGGTATCGACTATGAAAAATTACGGGACGCTATACGAGACTAACGTACTTCTAAGTGTGGCGTCGTACTTGCTACAAGCCGCCGGAATGTGGCTTTTCGCGTTGGCGGTTGGTGTTTTTGTAACTGTGCGACCAAGCGATTGGACGTTTGGTCTTATCGCGTCATTTGGCCTGTGTGTAGTCGCGGCTGGTTGTTTTCGCGTAGCCGAAAGGTGGAGATAATGGATGCCGCGACAGCGATGTTATTGTTCGCTGCAGGATTTGCGTTCTGTATGTTCATAAATTGGTTAGGAAACGGTGGGCGTGGCGGCAAGGGCTGTGACCCAGAAGAAGGTTAAAGGAGCCTCATAATGGAGAAGACTTCTCATGTAATACGGGCGCGAGACCAAAATCGCGCGGCCAGGGGGGCTTTGGCTAAGAAGATAGCGCGAGCAGACGAAATGCGAAAAGCTGCGCTTCTCGACGAAGCTATCAATAGGTCAAACGCGGTACGGTATAACGCGGTGCTGACACGCGCGAAGCCGGGGAGTTTAGAACTACTCCTGCATAGCAGAGTGCGGGGTATGTCGGAAGCGAGCTTAATTCGGATTTGGGGTCGTGAATTAGTCTCGGCTGCACGGGGTTTACAAAAACCAAGCTGTAGTGTGTGAGGTCGTTGCTCGTATAATTGATCTTCGAGCGGGGTTACCTCGTTGGTGGCATGAATCCGTTTCTTAGCCCATAAAGCTGATCCTCTGCGACTCTACGCATCGCCGGGGACAGTGACATACCGTTATACATCTCTTCAGAACTTTTCATATGTTGCTTCAGTGAGCTGTTGATTGAGTCAGTAGTCAGTTCAAAGCTAGGATGCTCACTGTTAAACTTTTGAATTTCACGTTCTAACCGCCCAATCTCAGCCCAATCCATTTGTCGTGCGGCGATGTAGTATTTTCTAGTCAGGCTAGATCGTTGGTTAGATATTGCAATATCTATACGTTTTAGACGTTGATTCTCTTCTTGAATACGTATGTATTCTGCTGGAGCGAATCCTAGGAACTGTGTAAACAACTCACCACCTGTCATATCGTCATAGATAGGATCAGTACGACGTGTGTATATACCTCCGTCTTGTTGGTATCGCCCCAAAACCTTATACGCATTGGCGAAACCGACAGGTAGCAGGTTCTCCACCCCCCTCTGCATCTCACCATTGTATAAATCTACAAGGCCACGACCTGTGCGTTTCGCCACACTGAGTGCAGGGCCACCGATATAATAGCCAACGAACTCCTCGGCAGACGGGTCAGGGTTGAACCTGTTCTCCTGAAGAATCAAACCCGTTAGACGTATACGTGATGCCACGTCAGCACCCATACCAACTTCATCTAGTATCTGGTTAAACGCGCCTTTGAACCAACCTTCTCCGACAGCGTTGCGGACAATTGCGTTAGTGTCGTCTTTATCATCATCAAATAGGAGCAAGTCTGCTAGTAATTGCACAGCACCGTATAA
>Ga0209403_10004042_pt1 | contig 16110 bp, 12 predicted proteins | sample ArcticOcean_MG_C_8_FD_187440 | JGI IMG/M metagenome (GOLD analysis project Ga0209403, IMG submission 187440) | Marine microbial communities from western Arctic Ocean - ArcticOcean_MG_CB11_86 (SPAdes) (version 2) | ecosystem: Environmental > Aquatic > Marine > Oceanic | place: Arctic Ocean... | reverse complement strand
GTCACTTTTAACATCCTCAAGTTCCTCCTCGGTAAGACTCGGTGTTTTTTTCTTAGCGATCTTCTTCTTCGCTATTTTTTTCTTTCTAACGACCTTTTTCCTAACCGTCTTTTTCTTTGTAGCGGTTTTTTTCGATTTGGCCTGGTTAGAAGCTTCCTCATCCTTTATTTTTTTTTCTTTAGCCATAGGGCGAAATAATAAATTTGTTTCTCTAGTTGTTTTATCGAACCTGAATTCCATATAAGATGGTCAGCAAGTTCTATTTTTTTTTTGATTGGTAATTGTGCTTCGATCATTTTTCGAGCCATTTCTTCACTGATCCCCGGCCTCATCAATAGACGTTCCATTTGTGCTTTATCATCACTCGCAACGACAAGAGTCAAATCTTGATTGTAATTGTGTGACGATTCATAAAGCAAAGGTATATCAGCAATGAGGAATGGAACATCGTCTCGCTCAGCTGAATTTAGAGCCATTAAATATTCCTTATGAACCCCCGGATGCAAGATGCCTTCAAGTTTTGCACGCTGATCAACGCTATCGAAGGCCCGCTCTCGCAGGTAATGACAATCAATTTGACCGTCATTGGTTAGTGAAGAATCACCAAACTCAGTTGATACTTTCTCGCATATTTCTTCATGTGTCAACAATTCGCTGACGCATTGATCTGCATCAAATATTCGGGCATCTTCAATAATTGATCTTATCCCAGTAAGGACTACTGATTTTCCCATCGCAATGCCACCCGTTAACCCAACGACAACCATTTAGATACATTGGATCTTATCCAGCTTCACGCAAACACAAAAAACGGGGAAGGCCGTAACCTTCCCCGTTAATTAAATTATAAACTGGTCAGAGCCTCTCTAGTTATTAAATAACGCGTCGGAAGCTCCACCTCCTCCAAGGTCAATTGCTGCTCCATCTGCGCTTGTTCCTGAAGCAGGATTCGCACCTCCTGTGACATTTGAATTAATTGGTTGCCCTGCTGGGTCAATCAACCTTCCGGTTACAAATATCATGAGATTCTTCTTGAAACGCTGCTCTGAATTAGTTCTGAAGAATCTTCCAATGAGCGGAATGTCTCCAAAGAGTGGCACCTTGTCTTGAACTTTTTGAACGTCCTCCCGGATTAAACCTCCAATTGCTACGGTTTGACCGTCCCAGATTGTAACGGAAGTAGTTAATTTCCTAGTAGAAAAAACGGGCTGCTCAATGCGGTTCTCAGTAAGAACAATAGTCGTTGGCTGACCAAGAGCATCAACCGCTCCTGTTTGAATTGGACTTCCGTAGTTAATAAAGCCTTCAAACTCTGTGACCTCTGGAGCAATGTTAAGCTCTAGAGTGAATCCATCAGCTCCTACTACAGGATCAACCTCAAGAGTTACACCTACTGGTCTCATCTCAAATGATGTTGGGTTAGCGGGTGTTACAGGGAAACCACCTGCAGCGCCACCACCACCACCACCGAGGCCGCCGAGGGCACCGCCGAGGCCACCACCACCACCCTGAATTCCTCCACCGAAGAACTCCTGTGGAATTTCTGGCGGATCATATTCAGTTGGATAAATGAATTCTCTAATGATTTCGATTTTTGCTCTCTGACCTGAACGAGTCACGACACTTGGTGCCGTCATCAAATCGGCGCCCTTCTTCTGATTGAGTGCTCGTATTACTACCTGGAATTGCGGATCGGTAAGTACTCCACCCACACCAAAAATGGCAGGCGAAATATTGCTTGTCAGAAGCTTCTCCTGAAGTAACCCGTCAATCGCATTACTTTGAATTCCATCCAATCCAAATCTGAGTCCTGATGTTACAGGGAATCTACCTGTTGGTATTGGAGTCGCTCCACCGCCTGGTGGAACAAAAGTGTAATCATTACCTGGTGACTCACCACCTCGCTGGTTACCAAGCGTTCCGCCGCCTCCAAAGATTCTGTTGCTTCCGGGCATATTGAACTGACCCATCATCCAGTCAAATCCAAGCTCATCCAAATTGGTCTGAGTAATCTCAACAAACTTGGTAGTGATATAAACCTGAGAAGCTACTGCCTTTAACAGCTCTTGAACGAGGACCTCAATGAGCTCCATGTTATTTTGTGTGTTTCTGGCAACTAGTGTTGATGTCCTAGGATTAAAGAATGCACTGGCACCTTCAGGGAACGTGATTCCCTGTGACATGAGAATTTCTTTAGCTGTTTGACGTGGCTTGAGTGATGTTCCGCCATCGCCACCGCCAGTAGCGAATGGGTCATCAACAACGTCTCCTCCTCCTCCTCCAGCACCATCACTGGCAGATGAAAGGAAATCAGGAGGGACACGGAATGTCCTCGTATATAGATCGTTAGTTCCTTGCCAGAGTGGAACGATGACCACAGTGTAAGGCTCAATCTTGTATTTCATACCAGCACCTTCCGCAACGTAGCGAAGAGCCTCTGCGAGTGGCACATTGGTTAAGCGAAGGCTAATTGTTTGCTCCTCTGCAGGAACTGCTCCGTCAGGACCAGCTGCTCCTTGCCTGCGAACAATATTAACGCCCTTCTCTACCTCATTAGTTTCGAATGGATCATGTTCCCTGCTTTTCTGACGCAAAAACTCAATGGCCTCATCAATTGTAGCTTCATCAAAAAGAACTTGAGGAATTATCGTCTCACGAAGCTTACGTGAAATGTATTCACGACCAGTTGAATCATCACCGCCTCCGCCAATGTCACGGCCCTCGACTGAGAGAAGAGGAACCTGTGTTTCCCACGCCTCATCGACCTGCCGCATTAGGCGTCCGCGTGTGTGTGCTCTTGAACTCTTATGATAATCTATACGAGCTTTCTCGATTTCTTCCTGACCCCTACGAGCCGCAGTGTTGTAGCGGTCAATTCGTAATACAGAATCGTACTGCTTTTCAGAATTATCAAAGTCACCGAGATTGAAATATCCATTGGCCACTTTCAGCAAACGATCAACTTCAGTAACATTAGTAACATGTTCAGGAGTCAGTGCATGGTTATACCATTCAGGATCCTGCAAGCGAAACATGATCTTCTTAGCTTCGGAATGATCAGGAGCCACTTCATTTACAAGTACGGCATCAAGCAATTCTTTAGCCTCTTCCCGGCGGCCCTCAGTTGCACGTTGATGAGCCAACTTTACACTAACATCAGCGAAAAGTTTAGTTGCCCTGTCCCTCTTGGATTTCACGAGTGGTGCTCTCGGTATATTTTCAAGTGCTGATTTATATTTTGCACGTGCACCATCAAAATCATTGTCTGCTTCTAGTTCCTGACCTTCATCAAGTCGTATCTCAGCATCTTTGACTCGTTGCAAACGGCGGATCATTTCTCTTTCAGCAATGTCACTTAGAGTTGTTGCTCCGGCAGAATCTTCTTTAGATGAAGCAGCATCGCCAATCGGACCAGCATACAAATTCGCGGAACAAATCGCAGCTAATATAAAAGCAACACTAAACCCTTGTTTAAGGAACTTGGATAGGCGTGATGAGGGAATCATAGGTATTAGTTAAATTAAAAAATTCTGATATTGGGGTTCTTTAGCTAGCAAACGTAACTTATAGAGGTGATTTAGTCCATTTGGAAAGACGAAAATACTCAATTAATCATTTTTCTTTCCAGCTGAGATAGCTATGTCCTGTGGAGATGCTCCATCAGGGCCTGTTTTCCGGAGTTTTACACCCTTTTCGAGGGTTCCTTGGAGTTCAATAATCTCGTATTTTACACCTGCCTCAGTTGATAATTCAAAGCTTCCACCAACTTTGAACGGTCCTAGCTTGGATTCGCTACCAGACAATTGAAAATCTATTACAGCATAGTAAATAGTTTCCAACTTTGGTTTCTTATACTCAAGCTTGAACTCTTTTCCTGAAGTTTTATCAGCAATGGTGAGTAAATGCGCAGGAACAGGAATGCCTCCGGCCCCGCCTGCCGCTGTCTTCTTTTCAAAGGCAGTGATTTTATAACGATCTTCATGTCCTGGATGAGTTCCGAAATCTGTATTCATTTTAAGGAAATGTGACTTCCTTCTAGGAGGAACCCTAGGTGGATCCGCCTCATAACGAGTCGCCTCTTCGCGCACTCCGAACTCACCATCTGGATTATCACCGGTCCGGTATATCAAAGCGTAAGCGTCTTCTTTAATTTCAGAAAGTATTAACTTAGTCGAATAACTGGGATGACTTTCTGGATCGCCCGGGTCCGTCTTCCCTCCATTAAACTCTTCCAAAGTAGTATAGCCATCATTGTCTTCATCGAGCGTAAGTAGATCATTCCTGCCCACAGAGTCTCCATTCTTGAGCGCCCAAGAATTATCCAACGGAGGGCGGATCTTTGGAGCGTCAGGATCAAGTAAATCAATCTCCTTATCATTCTGCAACCATATCGGAATGGACCGAGTAAGAGGCAGCGGTTTCTGAGGAACTCCTTCAAGTGTCGGAGTCACCCATTTAACGTCTCTTTGTAAATGGTCAATTGTTTCCTGAATTCCCTCTGCGCTAGCTTTACCAAAAAGAGCCACACCTGATAACTTCTCTTCTACTTGGAACTTAGTTTTGAGTCCCAAGTAATCTGGGATCCAAACAGCTGCTAAAGCACCCGTTACGATCACAACAAAAACAAGGATTATCTTATCGTAGTGTTTGTTCATTGATTTAAATCTTATTTATATTAGTTACTGAAAATGATTACGAGCTGGCGGTTTTCTTATCTTCACTCACAGCCTTTTCACCTTTAAAACGAACAGCGTCAATTACAATTCTGGCCCGCATTTTTTCATTTCCGAATAATACTGCAGCGTCAATCTCCGCAGTCTTTCCGTCCAGATCCGCTTCAGCGCCGGGGACCGGCACGGGAAGACTCACTTCTCCCTTTCGCGGACTTTCCTGCGTTTCATTTTCGATCCGAATCTTCCTGACCCAGAGGAAACTATTCTTGTCTGAGGCGAGGCCATTCAAAAAGGCAGTGAGTGACTCGTAACTGCCAGTGATCTCCGTCGTAACCCTGTAGGTCTCCATCACATTATCTGCTCCGGCCATCGGATTATCGGAAGATTTATCTTTCTTTGAAGAACTCTCCTCTTCTTTTGGTTCTGCAGCTTCGTTCTCTTCTTGGAACTCATCCCGGTTAAACTCATCAATCGAATCAATGCCTGAATTAGCTGCGATCTTAATAAATTGTTTAGCCGCATTTAGTTGCCATTCGAGCCTACCGATGGCTCCTTTAAGGAATGGCTTCCCCTGCTTATACGCATCTAGCCCAAATGCAAAATTCTCTGGTAAAATTAATTTGTTTTTGGCAGCCAAGGCTACAATAGACTCACTCTCCTGATTCATGAACTGACGAAAATCCTGTTCGGTCAAATCATCATTAAGAGGCGACTGCCCTTCGATCACCTTAGCCTTGAGTTTATCAACTGCTCCGACATACGCAGTGACTCTCTCTTGCTTGTCTTCTAAGTTTGACTCGTTAGGAAAAATCTTTCTAGCCTGGAGATTTTTCACGGTCCTCTTTGTGTTATCAAAAGTTTCTGATAATGCGTTATAACTACTACGCCCCTTAAAGATAAAAAATCCAAGAAGGAGCGTCCCCGCAATCATAATTATAGAATATATTTTTATGAACTTGTTGTTTTTCATCCTATTTAATTAAAAGGTTTTCACTCGATTGATTAGGTGTTAATTCGCTTTGTTTGTATGTATATGCTCAACTAAGGGAAGATCATACCTGACCACCCCTGCGTATTCATTAGTTCCCTTTTCTACCACTGATTTATTGTTTTTATCCATTTCCTTCACGTCAAATATGACACTTTCCTTTAACCTCTCCTCAAATCCATAAATGCTCTGTGAAGACTCACGAAACATTCCATATAACCGGAAATGGGTAATAACATTAGGGTCTGGAGCCCCCACGTCCTTCTTTTTCTGGGGCTTTTTGAATTTACCGCTGACATCCTTTTCCCCTAGTTTGGCTGCATTCTTTTCCGGGAATCCTTGGAATAGTGGTTCAATTTGCACGAACCATACATTATCATTTTGAACAATAGAATTAAGATGATTGAAGATCTCAATATGAGCTGTCCGCCCTTTAACGGCTGCTTCGATTGGCTTAGCTTCATCCGCTCCTTTTTCCTCTTCTGCTTCTATCTTGTCAATTTTACCAGCATAACCTGACAAGACGTCTTGCGCTTCATCGAGTTGGCTCAAATTGCTTTGAGCCATGCTTTTGCCGTTATTATAATAAAGGACTCCCATAATCAGCAAAACAAACCAACAAGCTGCTGCTGCAAACAAGAACGGTTTCTTTTTGTCCAGTTCCCTTCTTGATAAAATGTCATTTGGAGCAAGATCAATGGAAATATTATCAGAACCCACATCTCGAAGAGCCAAGCCTACAAGCTCACCCAAATTATGAGCATCTTTCCCGACCTCTTCAGCATCAACTCTAGGACCAATTTCAACGCTTGATAATGCATTAAAGTATTCAACTTCAAATCCCAATTTTTCCGCCAAGAACTCCCTCAAATAAGGCATCGCTGCGCTTCCTCCACATAGATAAGCAATCGTTGGCGCACTTCCCCCTGCCTGCCTGTAATTACCCGTTGTCCGCATAATCTCTGAATGTAGCCGTGTCATAGTTGTTCGAATAACTTTTGACATTGCCGCAATTCCTGGATCTTCATGATCCGCAGCCGCGCCTCCAAGCGAAACGAACCCGTCCTGCATCTTACGCTCTTCGGCATCAGCAAAACTCATATCAAATTCCTTAGCAATAGCTGAGCTCGCAGCAGCACCCCCTACAGGCACGCTCCTGGTATAAACTCTCTTCCCTTCAATATAAATGAGGTCCGTTGTACGGGCCCCCACATCAATGAGAAGTGCGGCGTCTTCAGTTTCAGGGTAACTAAATTTAAAGGCATTAAATAATGCCACTGGAGCAACATCAACTCCTCTACCAACTAATGAACCATCCTCAACAGCTTCGTTTATTTCATCTATAGCATCATTCTTGATAGCAACGAGAAGAACTTCAGCCTCATCATTAGAATCAGAAGATGAAACACGCTGAAAGTCCCAGGTAACCTCCTCAATAGGAAACGGAACATTTTGCTGAGCTTCAAATTCAACTAGTTGTCTTAGGTCAGGACCTTTAAGCTTACTTGGCAAGGACAAGAACCTCGTGAAGACCGCATGCCCGGAGATTGTATAATAGACATCACTTCCAGATACCCCGAGAGTAGAAGCTAATTCTTTTACCGCTGAAGAGACTTGAGAAATTCTTGCTGAATCAGCAGCAGGATCACCTACCAAGTATTGGTAAGAATAGTTCTGAAGAATCAAACTTCCCTTTAATAAACTGAACCGGGCCATGGTGACCCTTTGAGATCCAATGTCGAGTGTTACTATCGATTTCTTGTCGGCCATTTGATAAAATGTAAAGCGTTGGTCAAATTAAATTATTAAATGTATATTTTAATTATTCTCATTTTGTTAGTCGCGCGTTTCTGCATAGCTATCAAACCAGAGATACGCGAATGGAGTCTTGCTTTTCGGGCGGAGCATTGATGAATCCGTTGGAGCATCTGACTTCTGCCACCAGCGACTTGACTTTCCATCAGTGACCTCTCCTCCTATTATTTGACCAGAATGAAGTTCTACGGCTACCATCAAATCGCGAGGGTTTGGCTTTTTGCCCTTACCGTAAATTCTAGCCAAAGAATTTGGAGACAAGAAAACAGATGAACGAAGAGTCTCACCCTTTGGTAAGTCGACATGATTAACTACGGCCGTGTACAGCTTTTTATATTTAGGTTGAGCGGATTTTGGAAGAACGAAGAACTTCACTTCAACTGCCTCAATGAAATCATCACGTGAAGCAGAATCCAATCTGAAAGCAACTTCAATTTGCAGCCAATCTTTTCTTTCACCTTTAGGCTCTTTGATTCCGCTGCCCACCTCAAAATCTGGACTCTTAAGGGTAGAAACAGTTGGCTTATTCACCATAGCTTTTTGGGCAAATGCGACATAGTTAAAAACTGTCAGAAGGATACAGGTAAGTATGAGTACTGAATTTTTCATATTAACAGAATGGGAATGTATTTTTGTGTATTGTTCTAAAGAAATAGAACAAATCTGAGGTAGTTTAAGCGGGTTATGTGGGGTGAAGTGAATAGCCGATTTTTTAACTATAATCAAGATATCATTATGAAATCAAGTAATCAGAGTTCTAATCCAGCATCCAATTATAAAAAATATAAAAAGAATTAAGATTCTAAGATTAATTGTTAAAAAAAATCTTAACAGCAATCCATCACATTACCTTGCCCCTCTCTTTAAAAAAACGGCAGGGAGTGTTTTTAGAAGTATCTTTAAATCGAGCCCTAATGACCATCCATCAATGTACTCTAGATCAAGTTTTACCCACTCATCGAAACTCGTTATTTCACTCCTGCCTGAGATCTGCCACACACAAGTAATTCCAGGTTTCATACTCAATCTTCGCCGATGAGAGGATTCTTGGATTTTTTCAACCTCATCTACTGGAAGCGGCCTCGGGCCTACTATGCTCATTTGACCCAATAAAACATTTAAGAATTGGGGTAATTCATCAATGCTCCACTTTCGAAGAAAATCTCCGAAAGGGAAGACTCGAGGATCATTTCGAATTTTAAATACAGGACCACTCATTTCATTCATATCAATTAGCTCGCCCTTCTTTTCCTCTGCTTCAGCCACCATCGTTCTGAACTTATACATCCTAAAAGGTTTTCCACTCCTTCCTCCTCGCTCTTGTTTGAATAGAATCGCGCCAGGCGAGGAAATTTTAATACCTATCATTGCAAAAACCCACAAAGGAAAAGTTGCTATTATTAGAACTAAGGCCAGAACTCTATCGATTAATCCCTTAACTAGCATTGCCCAGGTAGCTTCTGGCGCGCTTCGAAAGACCATCATTAGACTTCCGCCAAACGCATCTAGACTGGGTCTTGCTATTGTCGTTGCAATAAAGTCAGCAGACAACCAGACTTCAACCCCTTCTACTTCGCACTCATTTACTGCTGTTTGAACCTTACCAAAACTTACATTTTTGGCAGCAAAGAAAACTCTCTTCACTGAATATTCATGTAGGGATTTAACCAATTCATTAGAATCTGAATTCTCCAAATCAATTTTTTTAACCACTTTCAACCCAAAGGAAAGATCCGAAATGAGCTCACCCTCGAAACGATTCATCTCTTCAGCATCTCCAACTAAAACCACTTCTTCTTGCCACTTCCCCAATTTAACCTGCCTCCGAATAAATCTTTTAAGTAAATACTCCTTAGCCAAAAGCATACCCCCTCCTAATAGGGTCAATAAAATTAAAAATCCACGACTGACATCTCCCACTCGATTGAAGACAATAAATCCGCCAATCAACACTCCGGTAATAACAAGAGTTTTTGCGAATTGCTTAAGAGAAAGAAGAATCGTTTTTTGTAATGGATGATGGTAATAGCCTGTCATCTCTAAAATCAAAGGAGTGAAAGGCACCACAATGGCCATGAGCCAAATAAAGTCTTTGAAAACTGGAATCTTTACACTTTCTGGCCAAATGCCTCCATAATTATCATAACGAAGTTTATGAGATATCCAGAAAGCAACGACAAGTACCAAACCGTCAGTGATTTGGTTGAGCTTAAGATTAATTTCCTGTTTCCGCCCAAGCATTGATGCTTTATCTAGTTGTAGGGTTAATTAGTAAACAATGACGCAAGTGCCTTCGTAGGCAATAAAACAAAACTCTTAAATCATGAAAAAGTCAATTTTCTTGGAACAAGCAAACATTGTAATTCCTATAGTTGACGAATATTCCTTGGAAAATATTTCATCGACCGAGAAATCAGATCAATTTGATATTGTTGAAATACGAATTGATCTACTGATGTCAGTTCCTGACCTCAAACAAAGAATATCAAAAATCAATGCCCCTATCCTTCTCACTTGCAGACACCCAGACGAAGGAGGAACTGAAGAGTTCAGGGATCCAATAAAAAGACAAAGCGTTATCACTCCACTCATTCCGCACGCATCAGCTCTCGATATTGAGATCGATCATGCTGAAGACATGAAGGACGTACTAACATTATCTAAATCAGAAGAATTATTGATCGTTCTTTCCTCTCATGATTTCATTGAAACACCAGAAAAAAAACACCTTCAAGACAAAGTAACTGAAGGGTATGAAAGGGGAGCCGACGTTGTAAAAATTGCAACGACCACAACCCACTTCAAGGACATCGTCAATCTTATGAATCTCTTTGATTTATTTGAATCGTACCACCTCTCAGTCATGGGGATGGGACGTTTGGGAATGGCTTCCCGTTTATTAGCCGCGCAGTGCGGATCTGTCCTGAATTACGCCGCCCTCGAATCAGCAAATGTACCAGGCCAATGGAAAGTAAGTAATTTCAAGAAGATTCTCAAAGCCGCAAATGAAATTTAATCAGCTACTTAATCTTCAACAATCTCAATCGGAGCGTTCGGCAGCGCCCTGATGAATGCTTTGCCGTATTGCTTCAGAAGGATCCTATTATCCAAGACAACCACAATTCCTTGATCTGAAGAAGAACGAATCAATCTACCAACGCCTTGCCTCAATTTTAATATTGCTTCAGGCACAGTGTATTCTAAAAAGGGATTTCCCCCACTTTCTTCAATAGCTTCTAACCTCGATGCCGTCAGAGGATGATCAGGCACAGCAAACGGGAGCCTCGTCACGATTACATTGGAAAGTGCGTCCCCCGGCACATCGACTCCTGCCCAAAAACTATCAGTCCCAAACAATACGCTGGAAGGGTCTTGCCTAAAAACATTTAGCAGCTTATTCCTCGGCATTTTTTTTCCCTGAACTAACAGCTTATATCCCATATTCTTGATTTTATCATTCATTTTCAGAGCAACCGAATTCATTAATTTATAACTCGTAAACAGAACAAATGCTCGCCCTTTTGACTTCTCCACAAAATGCTCAATCCAGCGAGCTAAGTCAGCCTCGTAACCATCAGATCTCGGGTCCTGAATACTTTTCACCAAATAGATCCTCATCTGTTTTTCATAATCAAAAGGACTTCCAATCCTAACAGAGTTAACAGACTCTGCGCCGACCCTATTTTTGAAGTAGCCTATCGGTTCCTTGTTTTCACCTACAGACAAAGTTGCACTCGTTAATACACATGCATTCTTTTTGTTAAAAAAAAGATCGTTCAATTCATCTGAAACATCACTTGGGGCGCTGTTCAATACAATATTATCCCCTGAACCCTTGGACCTCTCCACCCAATAAACATGACCTTCCAGTGATTGCTCTAGAAATTCATTTATTGAAACACGCCATCCCTTTATTCTCCTTCCTAAATCAAGAATCTCGTTTCGATTAGAATCGCCAGTCACCTTTTCTGAAGCAATAGAAATGTTCTTTTCAACTTCAAGGAAATATTCAGTAAGAGTATCCTCGACAACTCCACTACTTTGGACCCTGCACTCGTTTCCCCAAGAACTAAACTCACACGATGATTCAACCAAACCAAAGAAATTAGAAATAGCATCATTTAGCGCAACAACACAATGAACTCCTTCAGGATGTCTTATAACTTGGAACATTCCCCTCTTCCTTTTCACATCATACAAGCGGTTAATATCAAAACGAATTCCTGCCCTAGAAACTCTTAATCCCAACTGCTTTGCAGCAACATTTTCCAATGTATGGGCTTCATCAATGATAAGGAAATCTCCAGGAAAGATGAACCCTTCTCCAATATCATCCGACCCATCATTTGCTCCCATCATTGTAAAGAGTAGGGTATGATTAATAACAACAATATCCGCCATCGTAGCTTGCTTCCTTGTTGTTTGGTAAAAGCATAAACTGTCATGCCCGCAAGTCCTAGGTGTACACAAATGACTCTCACTGCACACCTGCGACCAGACTCTCATTGACGGTTCAAAGTCCATGTCGCTGAGAGTCCCGTCATGTGTATCTTCAGCCCAATCCCTAATCGCATCAAGTTCATCTAAGTCATCAATATCAAAAAGGTCAGAACCATTAGATAAAGCTATCCTCAATCTCCTAGGACAAAGGTAGTTCCCCCTACCCTTCATCAGAACCACACTGAACCCATTTTCGATCAACTTGGCCAACAGAGGCAAATCCTTATCTACAAGCTGCTCTTGGAGATTAATTGTGTGAGTTGATATCACTGCTTTACGGTCATTCTCCAAGGCAAAGTTTACTGACGGAGCAAGATACGCCAACGACTTGCCAACTCCGGTCCCAGCCTCAACTATTAAGGAAGAAGATGAAGTCAAAGCTTTCGAAACAAGCTTTGCCATATCTTGTTGTTGAGGACGGAACTCAAAACCTCCTGACATTGATAGAATTCCATCTGGACCAAAAAAAGAAACCATCCTTTCAGGCAACGTTTCTCCCTTTGCTTTGGAATCGAAAGTAGATCGACCCATTAACCTTTTTCTTGGCTTGGTGAAACTTCGCTATGACCTGAAATCTTATTGGACATTTTTTCTATCAGTTTGGAGCCGAGAGGAATAACGAGAATCGCCCCAATGACAATCAATATAAGTATGGCCCTGTTAACCCAGATTCTTCCATCCCTCCCTTCAGAATCACCTCGAACCCCTACGGCCACAAAAGTAATAGAAGCTCCCAGGATAATAAAAACGACATTTGTCGCAAAGAGCAAAGTTGAGCCACTAACAATTCCAGGTTTACCAAGAGCAATCCCAATGCCAGCTGTGGCAATTGGCGGAACTAATGCAGCCGCTATAGCAACACCCGCCAATGCCGAAACTAACTTAGGCCTTGAAAAGCAATAAGCTGCGGCCATGCCAGATAAGAATGCTATCAAAAGATCAGCAATTTCAGGATTTGTTCTACTAAGAATTTGATCTGTAGCTCCATCAAAAATTCCAAAAAGTCCAAGAAAAACACCAATCAATAGTGCACTAAAATAACCAAAAAGAACCGACTTAAGGCAATCTATCATCAATGTTTTATTTCCCTGAACAAGAGAAAGTCCTGCCCCAAGGATAGGAGTCATCAATGGAGCCACTAACATTGCCCCTATTATGACTGGGGAACTGTCAAGCATGAGTCCAAGCGAAGCGAGTGCAGTAGAAAAACAAATCAAAGCAACAAAATCAAAGCTCCATTGCGCATTACTTTCAATACTTTCAAAAAGATCAACTCGTGACTTTCGATCCAGTTGAGGAACCTTCATATTGAAATAATCCTTAACTCGAACTCTTAACTTTTCACTCAGGCGAGAGGCTTCATGAAATATTCCAACCGCAACATTACCATCTTCCCTGAGCAATCTGTCAGGCAATGTACCAAAAAAAGAACGATGTAAAATTCCAGATTCCGATGCTCCAAGTAACACTAGGTCATACCCCCCCTCAGAAGCTGCTGAATGCACAGATGCGCTTACGTCATTACCTACAACTACAACAGACTCAATCTTGTCCGAATCCTGAACACAGCCACTTTTAAGCAGAATACCATCCAGCCGTTTTTTCCCAACCTCCTCGGATAATTCATGAATGTTCTGCTCGACAAACAGTGGAACTAATTTCCCCTCATCATCACCCTGAGCCAATTCCTCAGCAAACTTAAGAGCTTTGAGGGAGTGCCTCCCGCCGCATGTTGGTAATAAAATTTTACCGCCACCCAAACCCCCATCAGTTGGAAACCTAAGAACAATGCTGTCGCAAATTCCTAAACTTAATATTTTTTTTACTAAGTCAGCCCTTCGTCCCCTCCTCGCTACCGGATGATCAATGAGAAGTAATCTTGAAGAACTTGATTTCAGATCATTTCTTAGGCATCCCTCAACTTCCTCAATACTCACAATGACGTCAGTCACTTGCAAACCCCCTTCAGGTTTTGATGAAACACTAGGAGAGAATTCAAGGAAATTCTCATTATTTTGAACGCAAAAAACCTTCAAAGGGACATCAAAGGACAGCGCAATTGATGCTGACCAACCTCTCATTTCATCGATGTTCGATTCATCAAGGACAATAGCTATAACAGACATTCGGTTCGTTTTAAGATTTAATTTAGGGTAACCTCAGTAAAATCATAAAGACCTAATCACTCAAAGAATTCCGACAGGCCCTAATTGTATTAGAAATAAGCATTGCAATCGTCATCGGACCAACCCCGCCTGGGACCGGCGTAATTGCACTGCAAATTTCAGCCACACCCTCAAAGTCAACATCACCCACTAGGCGATACCCCTTGTTTGATGAATTGTCATCGACTCTATTTATTCCAACATCAATAACAACCGCTCCTTCCTTGACATGCTCTCTGTTAAGAAACTTAGGCCTGCCAACAGCAGCTATTAAAATGTCGGCCTCTTTGCAAATTTTCTCAAGACCCTTAGTCCTAGAATGTGCAACTGTCACTGTCGCATTCCCTAATGGCCCTTTAGCCATTAACAATAAGGCCAACGGCTTCCCAACGATCATGCTTCTTCCGACTATTACAACATTGGCTCCGTTTGTATCAATCGAATACTCTGCAAGCAATCTTTGGCAACCTAAGGGAGTGCATGGAACAAATCCGCTCGGATCCTCAAGCGCAAGTTTGGCTACGTTTTCAGGATGAAATCCATCAACGTCTTTAGCTGGATCAATTGCCAAAACCACAGCTGATTCATCTATATGATTAGGTGGTGGAGATTGGACTAAGATCCCATGGATCTCTAAATCATTATTGAGCTGATCTATTACCTTTAGTAGTTCCTCTTGGCTCGTAGATTCTGGAAGTTCGATTTTCAAAGAATGGAGCCCTAATTTTAGGCATGTCCTTGCCTTACTTCCAACGTAGGCCTTTGATGCTGGATCATTGCCAACGAGAACTACAGCAAGACCAGGTTTCAATCCTTGTTCTTTGAGCTTTTCTACATCTACACGACATTCCTCAAGGACCTTTTCAGATATGGATTTACCATTAATTATTTTCATCATTATCAGTTAAATGATTCTATTATATACACTATCAAGGCAAAGCTTTAAGGTCTTCTTCAAGCCTAACTCTCATAGTTTCAAATTCTTGTTTGTCAGAAGTGTTTTCAATGTGATGGAAAGGATTAAACAATACCTTCACCTTAGAAAAGGGAAAAGGTATCTCAAATTTATCCCAGGTTTTTAAAACCATAGATCTACTATAAAGGATAGTTATAGGTAAAATAGGAAAGCCTGTAATTTGAGCAAGCTTGATAACTCCAGGCTGCAGAACATGGAGCGGTCCTCGAGGTCCATCAGGAGTAATCGCGACATCTGATCCATTATTATTTTCCAAGTACTTTACAAGCCTTCTCAAAGCATTCACTGGACTCCGATTACTTGACCCACGGACAGTCTCAACTCCAAATCTCTTCATTACTTGCACCATAATTTCACCATCCTTACTGGGGCTTGTAAGAACTGCACCACTTCTAAAACTAAGGTATCGTCGATATACAATCGGTATAGAAAATACCCTATTATGCCAACACACCCAAATCACTGACCCAGTGTCAGGCTTCGAAGATAGCCCGGATTTATCCTCAAATTGCCACCGCAAAGTCAGGCCAATCAACCGGATAAAGGCAGCTATGATCCAACCAAATAATTTTTCTTTCACAACCTATAAGTGGTCCGTCTCACTCAAGTCCTTAGTAAGTTTACTAAATTTTTCTAACAACTCTTGATAAATAGAAACATTATTAGAATTTGGAACGCTCCTCTTTGATTCATCCAATTCGACATACTTATCACATAAGTCTGCATAATCAGAGTCCCCATCACCACAACACCTAAACGCCTGTATAGCCGAACCTAACCCTGCTCCTTCGGCAGTAGCCAAAGGAACAACTGGCACATTAAAAACATCAGCTGCAATTTGTCGCCATTGAGCACTATTACTGCCACCTCCTGTCAGCCGAATCTCGGAAGGTTCCAGACCCATTCCACGGAAACGGTTGAGCCCGTATGCAAGACCAAGAGTTGCGCCCTCCATCGCCGCTCGGGCCATATTTCCTGGTGTTAAGTTATCAG
>Ga0209403_10004039_pt1 | contig 16115 bp, 17 predicted proteins | sample ArcticOcean_MG_C_8_FD_187440 | JGI IMG/M metagenome (GOLD analysis project Ga0209403, IMG submission 187440) | Marine microbial communities from western Arctic Ocean - ArcticOcean_MG_CB11_86 (SPAdes) (version 2) | ecosystem: Environmental > Aquatic > Marine > Oceanic | place: Arctic Ocean... | reverse complement strand
TCACACGGTCTTGCGCGACAGCGGGTGCTATCGCATGTGGTATGACGCGCACCCGGAGGGGCCCTTTAAGCATATACTGTCCTATGCCGAGTCCGATGATGGGCTGACTTGGAGAAAACCTGATTTGAATCTGATCAAGGACGTTGCTTATCCCAATAATTATTGCGACTTGGGGTTGGGTTCGCCCAGCGTGTTTATTGACCCGGATGCGCCGCCGGAGGCGCGTTACCGTGCCACGGGTGGTTTGCGGCCGACCCGTGGCTGGGCCAACCCGCAGGGCACGACCCCCGCCTATTATACGGCCCATTCGGTTGATGGTTTACACTGGGAATTGGATTCATCGAAGCCGCGCTGGTTTTCCGGCGATGTGATTAACTGCATCTATCATCCCGGACAGCGCCGCGGGCTGGCGGCCATGAAATTTGTGCGCCGCATGAATGGCATTGCACGGCGCGCCATCTGGACGGCCGATTGCCGGCAGGGCCAATGGAGCGATGAGGTCTGCGCCCTGATGCCGGACGAATACGACGACGTGGCGGCCCAGGCGCGCGGCTGCGTCAGCGGCGATTATTACGGCATGAGCATGTTGCCGGCCGGCTCGGGCACGGTCGGATTGTTGTGGAACTTCTGGCATCGCTTGCCGCTCACTAGTTCCTCTGTGGAGAATTACGCGCTTTTTGGGACTGCGGATATCGGCCTCGTTTACCAGAGCGGGGAACAGGGCCGTTGGCTGCATGTGCCAGGCCGAAAAGCATTCATTGACTCGGGAACATTTCCCTGGAACCGCGGCTGGGTGCATGGTGCCACCGGCGTTGTGGACGTCGGCAGCGAACAGTGGTATTATCTGAACGGTATGCAACAAGATCATGGCTGGGCCTTGGACTTGGACTGGAAGCCGGTCGAGAAATGGAGCAAAATCGCTGATGATCAGCGCAGCATAGGTTTGGCCAAGTGGCCTGCTTGGCGGCTGTTCGGGTTCCAGGCCGATCCGGAAGGTCTGCTGGATTATGAATTAGGCCGGCTTGACCGGCCCAGCCGGCTAGTTCTGAATTACAAGGCCGGCTGTCAGGGAAATGTGCGCGTGCAGTTATTCGGCCGGGAAATACGTGGTGATTGCATCGAGATCCCGGGCTTTAGCGCCATGGAAGATGCCGTGCCGCTGACCGGTGACAGCGTGGGCGAGGTTGTGCGCTGGAAAAGCGGCGATGTGATCCAACCCTCGCCGGATCGGCGATTGGTTGCCCGGTTTATCGTCGAAAACGCGGCAATCTATGCCTGGGAATGGCAGCCGGCCTGAGATAAAAGAGGGTGACGGTACCGAGGTCGGTGACGGTGGCGGGTCCTACCTGGCAACACGGCCCGACGCGCAAATAACCCGGGCCATCCTGAGATCGTCCGTTGTAGCCCCCTGAATTCGCTCCTACCTGCACGTCCTTGCCATCCGTGACTGCCTCCTCGCTCCTATGTCTGGAGCATCCCGCAGCAGAGAAAGATGGTCTGGCAATCAAGTCCGGAGATACGGTTCTACTCCACACTGACCACCACAGAAGGACCTACGGAACTCCGGATATTGCGTCGGGATGGCCGGGTTTTTCCGCGTCAGTGGCTCGTAGGTTCGGGGAAATGAAGATCGCTGCTTTCGGCGTGGAGTCGCTGGGTCCGGGAATCCCCCGAGTCTCCAACAGGGAAGTGCATCAGATCTGCGGTGAGATGGGATATACGCAGAATGAGAATCTCGTAAATCTCCATCTCCTGGTTGGAAAGGGAAGATTCAAGTTCATTGCCTTCCCCCTCAAGATTCGAGTGGGAACGGGATCTCCTGTCAGGGCTGTTGCTGTTTTAGATGACGAATAGCCCTCGCGGACCATATTATGTCCTCATCCATTGACTAATCAGTTCGCTGGTCGCTCGGACCTACGATTCAGCTCCAGCGTCTCACGTCTGACGTTTCACGTCTCACATCCAGGGGAGGATCATCGTGACAGAAGCGCAGAAGATAGAGTATGAGGCTCAGGGCTATCTGGTTCTTGAAGGCGGTCTCGATTCGGGTGAGTTGGCCGAGTTCCGGACTGCGTTTGATAGGGTATCGGAGGACGATAGCCTCGAAGATCTGCCGAACGGTGATGATCGCTTCATCCACCTGGCGCTCCATCCCACTTTCTTCCCGATTGTACATCGCATTTTGAGCGACGATGTGCAGATAAGGACGCTGTGCGGCAGAGTATATGCTCCTGGAAATGAAGGAATGGAGTGGCGCCGGGAAGTCGCAGGCCTCCTGGGAGTTGCCCACGAAGCGTCTACACTCTGTGTTCAGGTTCATATTCATCTTGACGAGACGCCGGATAATGGGACTTGCATCGCGGTTGTACCTGGCAGTCACCGGTTCAAGTCCGGTTTGCAGTTACCTGATTTGGATTCAGTCGAGGCGATGCCTCACGCCAAGCTTCTGAAAGTTGAGGCGGGTACAACTATCCTGCTACACGGCAATCTCTGGCAGGCTCAAACCAGGAACGGAAGCGATGTGACACAGCGATGCATACGGTTCGAGTTCGTTCACTGCTGGATGCGCCAACACTTACCCGAGTTGTCGCCCGAGTCGATTGAGATCATTTCCGAATCCCATAACTTGAGTCAGTTGTTCGGGGTCGGCGAAGATTTCAATGAAGTAGCCAAAGGATACTGGTTCAGAACTATCGAAGGATACCCGACTTCAACGGGGCTGCCGGAGAGGCGCTTTTCAGAGTTGAAGGTTGCTGGTAAAGGTTTCGTCCCAAATTCTTGAGAGCGATCGGAGGCAATAAGATGAGTCCAGAAGAGGCAAAAGCAGAGTATGATGCCCAGGGATACGTGCACATTCAGAATGCGCTTGAAGGAGAGGAACTCGTTCGATTGCAGGCCGCATTTTCGCGGGCAGAGGAACAGGGCACCCTCCGCGATATCCTGAGTCAGGACGATCTCTTTGTGGACCTGGTAGATCATCCATCCTGGCTGCCAATCGCACAGGCAATTGTCGGAGATGATCTGCAGCTGCGTTACATCCGGGGACAGGTGACCAAGGCCCAATCTGATTCCGGTTCGGGGTGGCATTGTGATCTGGCCGGTATCAAGGGGGTCTATTTGCCCGATTCTGTCATCATGACCAAGTTGTTCGTTTATGTGGATGATGTACCGGAGGACGGTGCATGTTTGTCCTTTGTGCCTGGAAGCCATCGATACGAGATGGGACACCCATTGCCGGATCTCCAGAGTCACGAGTCAATGCCGCACCACGTGAAGATGAATGTTCCGGCGGGTGATGCGGTCCTGATGAATGGGTACACATGGCACGCACGATTCCACAACAGAAGCGATCGGCCTCGCAAGGTCATCGAATCCTCTTACATCCATGCCTGGATGAAAACTCAGTACAACTTCAACGATCTGTCGCCACACGTACAGTCGTTGATCATGGCCTCTCATAACCGGCGGCAGCTGTTCGGTGTTCCTGAGCCAGAACGAAGCGACTGGGAACGGCGCCTGGAACCTGTTGGATAGTAGTTAGGCCCTGACGATTAACGTGCCCCTTCTCAGAGAGACGTTAGTGTGTTTAGACCTCAAATGATTTTACTGCTTCCGTTGATAGTGGCGATGGCTATAGACGTTCAGGCCAAGCCTCCAGAGCAGATATACAAGGAAGCTCTGCCTTCAGTCCTGACCTTGTTGGTCGAGAAGAAGGACGGTACCCACACTCAGGGATCGGCCTTTCTGGCGATGGACCACGGTCTGGCGGTCACCGCCTGGCACGTGGTGAAGGACGCCAAGAGGGTTGTGGCCAAGTTTGCCACCGAGGAAGAGTTTGAGGTATCCGGGATCGTTGACAAGGATGAGAAGCGTGACCTGGCAATTATTCGGGTCAAAGTGTATGGCAGACCGTTAATGACAATGGAAGGCGATGAGCCTGAGGTAGGATCTAAAGCGTATGTCATAGGTTCTCCTCGTGGCTTGGGGTATTCAATAAGCGATGGCCTGGTGAGCCAGGTGCGAACATTAGAGGGCATTAAGGAGTTTCAGTTTACCTGCCCTGCATCACCAGGAAGCAGCGGTGGCCCCCTTGTCAATGAGGTAGGCAAAGTTATCGGTGTGGTTGCATCACAGATCCGAGCAGGGCAGAACTTGAACTTTGCAGTTCCATCGGTCTACGTCCTTGATCTTGATCGATCACTTCCAACACAACCGTGGCCAGAGGTGAAGGCGGTCACGCAAGAGGATGGTACTGATGGGATGGTTTACGTATCGGACTACAAGTTCTACATAGATAGATACGAGGTATCAAATTCACGATATGCGGTGTTCCTAAATGTGATTGGAAACCTCTACGAGGGAGGAGCGGCTTGGTTAGATGTTGGCAGTCGACGTTCACTTATAATAGAAAGCAGCGGAAAGTTTACTCCAAAGAGAGGATATGGCGACCACCCCGTTGTCAAGGTTTCGTGGTATGGCGCAAAAGCCTATTGCGAATGGGCTGGCAAGAGACTGCCAACTGAGAGGGAGTGGCAGCAGGCGTGTCAGGGAACAGACGACAGGGAATATCCGTGGGGGGACAGCTTTGGTTGGGGAAATGCAAATATCAGGGAATCAGGTGACGGCCGTGAAAAAGCAGTGGCCGATCGTAGACCTTTTGGAGAACTGACGGATGAAGAGATGCTGCAGAGGATGAACGCGCAACCCCCACTGGTGTCTGGAAAAGCACCTGTGGGCAGTTTCCCAAATGGCATAAGTCCGTATGGGGCGATGGATATGTCGGGCAATGTGAGGGAGTGGACGTTGTCGCTATTCAAGAGTGGAGAAAATGCTCGTGTGTTGCGCGGAGGTTCGTGGACCAACGCTGCTAAAGACGCGCGGTGTGAGTCCCGCACTTTCAACAATCAAGATGATGGGGACCACTTCATTGGGTTCCGTTGTGCGAGGTAATTTGTAGGTGCCATGGTGATCCAATGCTGGTCGTCCGCGTCCGCACGGTGCCCCCACCGCCCTGATATGGCACCTTGGCCGTTCCATGGCCTCCGTACAGCCCCTCAGAGGGACCCGTGTGGGGCATATAGCCAAAGGGTGCCAGGCAGGCGATGAAGCCGCCACAGACATGAGACATGCCACCTGAGGGGACCTACCACCGGCACCTGCAGGCCCGAACAAAAATGGGTCCCCTATATCTCCTGCATCTCAATGCCCCCGGCCCCCTCAGGGGGGAAGCATAATCTGGTGAAGGCAGCCATTGGCTGATGGTAGCCGGTAACCTGCGCATGCCCCGACCTACCCTTTCCTCCAGCCTGACCTGTGTCCTTCCCGCCCGCCTTCTGCATTCGCGGGTTGGGCGTCCACCTCTCGAACTTCCCGTTCTTCCTGACCAGGTAATTGCGCCCCACCTTTTGGCCATCTTAGGCGTCAAGGATGGCCTTTGTTTCTTGAGGCATAATTAGCTGAATCCCGTGGTCGTGCTTGGTCCGTTCTCTTCGATCCTCTGATGATCCCAACCGGGTTGCCTATGAATCACAAACGTCTTACCTGACCTGGATATTGACACCTCGAGAGAACGTGAGTATAATCACCTACAGTAGCGCAGAGCAACGACTTGCCAACAGACGATACCACCATATAGGGAGCCAAGAATGGAAGTTGACCAAGTCAGAAAGCGTATCCGGCAGCTCAGGGATGAGAAGGGCTTGAAGGCTCACGATATGGCAGAGATGGTGGGCATCTCCCGTCCCTTCTACACGCAGCTGGAGTCAGGGACTCGTGGGATATCGGCTATCTACCTGTTCCAAATCGCCAAAGCACTGGAGATGACCATAGGGGAGGTCTGCGGCGAACGGCTGGAGGATGAGGACGTGGGTCTGATGAAGGGCCATATGATCCCGGTGAACAACCCCAGGGTATACCAGGTCCTCCACGCCCTCTTAAAGGAGGCGCCTGTAGAGGATGGAGACTGGCAGATATTGCTCAGCAAGGCAGCGGAGAAGCTGAAGCAGACTGGCGCGAAGAAGGCAGCCAGACGGATGGCAGGATGACGTCACCTGAAGCCTGAGACAAGGAGGCAGCGTGGAACCACAGGACAGGCACTTGAGGCCGCTTTGCGCGCTGTCCATTGTGGACGGCACCGATGATTAGCGTGGTGTGCTCTACCGTCGTGAAGACGGTGTGAGTGAGGGCAGGATGACCTGGTGTTTGCTGACAGGCGTAGAGTTCAACCGAGGTTGAGGCATAAAACATAAAGCTCTCTCCCTAGGAGGCGCGAGACGTGGCTGGCCACATTGCAAAGCGAGTTGGGAAAAAGAAGATCAATGGTAAACCAGAATCCCTTTACTACGCTGTGTATACCGTAGACAAGAAACAGAAGTGGGAGAAGGCCAGACCGAGTGACCCAGAAAAACTCGCCGCAACGCGGGAGGATGCAGAAAAACTACTGGCTCGACGTCTCAACGAGATCCACAGTGGAGAGTTCATCCAGCGGAAGCAAATTAGTTTCACAGAATTTAGTGATATTTGGATGGAGAAATATGCGGTAGGGGGGGGAGAAATCCGGCCATCGACCCTTGCTACTTACCGAGGGTTCTTCAGAAACCAACTTCTTCCAGCTTTTGGGGACAAAGACCTGGGTTCAATAAGTGTGGAGGATGCCCAAGGTTTTAAGGCCGAGATGCTGAAGCGAGGTAAGAAAGTCAAAAAGAATGGCAGGTTGCAGGAAATGCCCCTTTCCCCACAAACAGTGAAGCATCTTCTTCGCCTTCTCAGACAGATGCTCAACCACGCGATTGATTGGGGTTATCTGAAACATAATCCTGTCAAGAAGGTCAAGGATCCCAAGATTCCACGTGGAGAAATGGACTGCTTGACTCTCGCAGAAGTGCAGCTCTTGCTGGAGAAAGTTCCAGATGGGTGGTACGCATTGTTTCTCGTCGCGATAACCGGCGGATTGAGGATTGGGGAGATCCTGGCAATGAGGTGGGCAAATCTGGATAGGGGCCAAGGACGGTACTTTGTCAAGGAAACTTGGTTGCGTTCCCGCGAGGGGAGACCAGCCGTGTTTGGGGAACCCAAGACTGAATCATCCAGAGCCCCCGTAGACCTAATACCGGAAGCCTTGACAGCTCTCAAAAAGCACAGAAGCTGGCAGGCTGAAAAAATACTGGCTGGTGGCAAGGATTACAAGAATCAGGATCTAATTTTCGCTACTGCTTTGGGAGGTCCGTTGGACGATAGGCATTTTGAGCAGCGCGTTTTCCACAAGGCATTGGCGGACGCTGGCCTCCGACGAATCAGATTCCACGATTTGAGACACACAACAGCCTCGTTGCTCATTGCCCAGAATGAGAGTCCGAAGTATATACAAAAGCAAATGAGACATGCCTCGATAGAGATCACCTTTGATCGATATGGACACCTCCTGCCCGAGGCCCGTCAAGAGGCAACCCTCAGATTGAGTAAAGCAATATTTGGTAAATCATCCGATGCGGCATCTGATAATTGATCTAATGATCATCTATTAATGGGGTGAAAAGAGGTGCAGAACTATGATATCCAGTGACATAAGGTAATTCTTATATCGAATTCTGTTGCAAGGATATAGCAACAAGTAACAAATAGTGCAAAAGTATTTGAGTGGCTTCGGGAGCAGGAGGCCGGAGGTTCAAATCCTCTCGCCCCGACCACTAATAAACAAAGGGTTACGTCATTTTGACGTAACCCTTTGGTCTTTTTTCCAGAGTAAGTGGTCCTACTCCTCGGGCACTTCCTCTCTTGCGGCGAGTCGGTCCTGAATATCCGCTATCATTTCCCGCATCCGGACGCCGCGTTCCACAACGGCTTCTTCTTCCGTGTTGGCGTCCGACTGTCCGTGCTGGGCACTCTGTAGTTTGTCTTTTGCGGAATGAAGTTCATCCTTCACTCTGGACATGCGCCTCTCCAGTTGTCTCATTTGGACAGAGGTGTAGTATTTTACACCGAATACCGCCATAGCGGAGAAAATTGCCCAGAATACCATTTTTGATCCCCTACTTTTCAGATTTGGCAATTCAAATCGAACGCCTATTCGTTTTTGGAGAGGCCGTCGTTAACCGCACCGAGCAGTTCTCGAGTGAGAAAAGGCTTTTCAATTGCTCGATCAGCGCCAATCTTGGTTGATTTTTTCAAATCCTCTACGCCACTTCCTGAAAGTGCGACGATCCGGATGTCCTGGGATTCGGACCGTAGTGTCTTGATTACATCCAAACCGTGCATCCCCGGCATTACAATATCCGTTACCACCAGATCGAATTGGGCATTCCGAAACATCTCAATGCCGGTGAGTCCATCTTCCGCCTCTTGCACTTCATGGCCATCGATCTGCAGTGTTTTGCGGGTTGCCAGGCGGACCGTGGCATCGTCATCGACCACGAGGATACGTGCCATATGCTACTCCCTTCTAGAAACTGCACGATCTCCAAGGAGTTCGTGGATCACACCCAGCAGTTGTTCCTGGTCAATGGGCTTGGGAATTGCCCTGAGGGCCCCAAGTGTTTTCGTCAGTGGCAAAAGATTAATCATTCCGATGCTGTCTGCGCCTGAAATCGTAATGATCTTGATATCTGGGTAGTCCAACATCAACTCCTGGATGACCTCCAACCCGTCCTTACCTGGCATCATAATATCGAGGATAACGAGGTCAGATGGGTGCTTGCGGTAGGCCGCGATGCCCTCGTTCCCATCCATCGCTTCTGAAACCGTATAACCGGACATTTCCAGGCGCTTCCTGAGCGCCAGCCTTATGGTATAATCATCATCAATGACAAGAATGTCGGGCACAGCCAACCCCAGTAAGATTTCCCGATGCCGAATATTCGTCCGATGGTCCTAAACATAATGCTACAACCCACCATGGGTGTCAAGGAGAGAAAGACCGGCAACTTGGGTCCTGCCCAATCTCGTTCGGTATCTTAAGTTCACCTGTCTCCCTACCCTCACTTGCGATTGCACCAACAACGACCTATATTTATGGACCGAAAAATTACTGTGCAGACTTAACCGGAACGCAAAGGGGGAGTAGATTTGGCACCGAAATCTGGGCGCTATCTCGGTTTGAAAGAATACAAGGTTGTAGGAACCAGACCCATCCGTCACGACGGGGTGGACAAGGTTACTGGACGTGCTGTCTATGGAGCCGACGTAAGGATGGCCGGATTGCTGTACGGGAAGGTGCTGAGAAGTCCGCATGCCCACGCCCGGATCAAGTCGATAGATACCCGGAAGGCGGAGGCGCATCCTGGTGTAAAGTCTGTGATTACCGCGGCCGACATGGTCAGGAGTTACGAAGACAAAGTCCAGGATCTTGGGGAAGAAGTGGTGAGGATGAAACACCTTTTCGATGCCACACTGGCATCGGACAAAGTGCTCTACAATGGATATCCTGTTGCAGCTGTGGCGGCGGTGAGCGCCAATATTGCTGAAGAGGCCCTGGAACTGATTGAGGTGGACTATGAGGTGCTTCCTGCAGTGCTCGATCTCGAAGAGGCTATGAAGGACGGGGCGCCGCTCCTCCACGAGGATATGACCACTACATCGCTGGGGGAGAAGACCGACAAGAAGAGTAACATTTCGACCTATTTTCAGCAAAAGCTCGGAGACACTGAGGCAGGATTCCAGGAGGCCGACGTCGTTGTAGAAAGAGCTTTCAAGACAGGCATGGTCCACCAGGGATATATCGAACCACAAAATGCCACGGCAATTTGGGGTGCCGACGATCAAATCACGATATGGTGCAGCAATCAGGGCGCATTCGGTGTCAGGGATCAGGTGGCACAGATTCTTGGTGTTTCGCTTTCTCAGGTGCGGGTTATCCCTACTGAAATTGGCGGTGGATTCGGAGGAAAAATCAAGGCCTATCTGGAACCCCTCGCAGCAATCATGTCAAAGAAGACGGGTCATCCGGTCAAAATCGTGATGACCCGAACAGAAGTACTGCAGGCAACCGGACCCACATCGGGCTCCATCATCCGTGTCAAAATGGGTGCCAAGAAAACCGGCGAAATCGTTGCAGCGGAGGCGTACCTGGCATATGAATCCGGTGCCTTTCCCGGTTGTCCCGTGGGTGCGGGAGCAAGATGCATGCTGGCGCCTTACAACATTCCGAACGTGTTGATCGACGGATACGAAGCGGTGGTGAACAAACCCTCCACCTCCGCATATCGTGCGCCCGGTGTGAGCAATGCGGCATTTGCATCCGAATGTGTGGTGGACGAACTGGCGGAGAAGTTGGGTATGGATCCCATGGAATTTCGCCTCAAGAACGCCTCGAAAGAGGGAACCAGGCTTGCCAGCGGCCAGCCCTTTCCGAAAATTGGACAGGAAGAGGTGGTTCGCGCCACGTTGGCGCATCCGCACTATTCAGCACCCCTGGAGGGTCCGAATCGGGGCCGGGGTGTGGCTTCAGGTTTTTGGGGTAACGGTGGGGGAACCTCGAGCGCCACTGCCAGTGTCAATCCGGACGGTACGGTCTCGCTGGTGGAAGGTTCTACAGATATCGGTGGTACCAGAACGGCTTGTGCTATGCAGGTGGCAGAGGCTCTGGGTATCACAGCGGAAGAAGTAAGTCCTTCCGTAGGGGACACGGACGCCATTGGATACACCGGTGTTACGGGCGGTAGCAGAACTACATTTGCAACCGGAATCGCTTCTTACGAAGCCGCTCAGGATATCATCGGTCAGATGAAGGTTCGTGCAGCAAAACTGTGGGAAATATCCGAAGAAGAAATTAGCTTCGAGGATGGCACATTCGCCTCGAAGTCTGACGCTTCAAAAACCCTTTCTTTTAAAGAGCTGGCAGGTAAACTCGGCGAGACCGGTGGTCCTGTGGTGGGAAGGGCATCTCTGACGCCTTCCGGAGCAGGAGGTGCGTTTGCCTCGGTGATTGTAGATGTTGAGGTGGACCCCGAAACTGGCAAGGTAGATATTCTGCGCAGTACGATTCTTCAGGATGTCGGAACGGCGATTTACCCGAGCTATGTGGAGGGACAAATGCAGGGTGGGGTCGCCCAGGGTATTGGTTGGGCCCTCAACGAGGAGTATGTTTATGATGAAAAGGGTGTATTGAAGAACGCCAGTCTGCTCGACTACAGAATGCCGACGTGTCTGGACCTGCCTATGATCGAAACGGAGATGGTGGAAGTACCAAATCCGGGGCACCCGTATGGCGTGCGAGGTGTTGGGGAAGTGCCCATTATTCCTCCTCCGGCGGCCGTAGCAAATGCAATATACAGGGCAATTGGCGTCCGGATGCTGGAACTTCCAATGTCTCCTCCAAAGATTCTCGAGGCCGTCTGGTCTCGATCTAAAGCCTAGCCGGAAGCTGACTGTGCCACCATTAAAATTCAAATACAGGTTCATTTTGCCGGCTGACCGCGAAGAGGTTTTTGAGGTCGAACTGGACGAACACAGTCTGGATCCGGTTGAGCCGGTTACCGAAGCCCTGCCAGAATGGACCCGCCTGGAGTTTCACCAGTGTCCAAATTGCCCATTGAATCCGGATGAGCACCCTCACTGTCCGCTGTCCGTGAGGCTGGTCAAGCTGGTGACGAAATTCGAGGACATCGTCTCCCACGAGATGCTCCGCGTAGAAGCGGAAACACCCGCAAGGACGGTTGTGAAGGAGGCCAGTGCCCAGGAGGGTGTGAGTTCTTTGATGGGTTTGATCATGGCCACCAGTGGATGTCCGCGGACGGCGCTCTTCAAACCTATGGCCCGTTTTCATCTTCCGATGGCCAATGGTGCGGAAACCATGTACAGGGCATCGTCGATGTATTTGCTCTCTCAATATTTCGTGTATGAATCCGGAGGAGAACCGGACATGAAACTCGAGGGTCTGAAGTTGTTTTACGAGGAACTTCAAAAACTGAACAGCGCAATGGCCGATCGGATACGTGCGGCCATCAGTCAGGACGCTGCCGTCAATGCCCTTGTGATTCTCGTTTTTTTCGCACTGCGGTTTTCCTTCGAAGTAGAAGACCAACTGGCTGCAATGCGGCCACTATTCGATTCCTATTTCAGCCAGGAATCCTGAATGATCCAATCAGATCACCCGAACATTTTTGAAATACCGAAAAACTCTGGAGCCTAAATTATGCCGATTGAACAGATTGATCCAACCGAAGCCAAGGCCGGACTAGACCAGGACCCGGAGGCTGTTTATCTGGACGTGCGAACCGAAATGGAGTTCGCGCAAGGACACCCTGAAGGCGCCATAAATATCCCCGTAGCCGTTCCCGATCCGGCAATGGGGATGGCCCAGAATGACGACTTTCAGCAGGTCGCAGAACAGATCCTGGACAAGGCGAAAACGATATTTTGCGGGTGCCAGGTTGGTGCGAGATCACAGATGGCGGCAGAAATCCTCGAACGGGCGGGCTTCTCCAAGCTAAAGAATATACAGGGCGGATTTGGTGGGAAACGAAATCAGCAAACGGGGGAAGTTTTGGTACAGGGGTGGAGAGACCTGGGACTTCCTGTGTCCACTGAGGTGAACGACAAAAATTCGTATGAAGGGTTGAAAAAGAAAAGTAAGGGTTGATCAGTGTCCTGCACTGTTTTCCAGATCATCCCGGAAGGTCACTACCTCAATGGATTCAAGACTAACTGAGCCTGACGCTTCGACGACCTTCTCCGATGACCAACGTTCATTCTTTGACGATCACGGCTATCTCATTGTCGAAAATGCGCTTCCTCCGGAGATCGTTTTCAGTCTGAATGAAGTGATAGACGAGCTCTACAAGAAGCAGGGCGACGCCGGTGGGCTAGAGCCCGGGGGCAAACTCAATCTCCGCAACTGCATCCTTACTCACGATGCATTCCTGAAATTGCTGGACTGGCCCGTGACCTTCTCACTTGTTTGCGGCATACTGGGCTGGAACATTCAGATGATCACTTCACATTTGATCGTCTTGCCAACCCAGGACCGTCCTGAAAATACCAGTCACCTCGGAGTTGGCCTGCACCGCGATGGGGGTACGTCCTGCAGGGAGATGGCAGAGCCCCACCCTCGCATCTGGCTAAAAGTAGCCTATGCCATCAGTGATCAGACCGATCCTGCCACGGGCGCCACAGTCCTTGTTCCCGGAAGCAACCGGTTGAATGGGCCACCACCTGTTGATCCCGAAACCGGAATCGCTCACGGTGCAATATCGATGAATGTCAAGCCAGGAACTGCGTTTCTTTTCGAGCAAAGGACCTGGCACGGCGTGGGATGCAACTGGTCCGACTCGCTGCGGAAGACCCTGTTTTTCGGGTATGCATATCGGTGGGTAAAACCCATGGATTATGTTGAAATGCCTGAAACACTGATCGCGAGAGCCAGTCCCGTTCAGCGGCAGCTCCTCGGCGCTGTGAGTGATCCTCTGAGTTTCTACCTGCCCAGAGAGGAGGATGTCCCTCTCAAGGATGTTGTTGAAAAAGCTCAGACATGCTGACGAAAAAGATGCGCTCATCGAGCGCGTCTTTTTCTTTTCAATGCGTGCTCATTTTCAAGTCAATTCCTGAATTTGGGTGGTCTTTTCTCAAAATTAACCGAATGGAGCACATGGTTGGAAATTGATTTGACCGCAGCCGCTATTCAATGTGAGAATTTAAGCAAGATATTCCGGGTACCTTCCAAGATCAGAGATGATGGTTTTTTTGGCAGGTTCAAACGAAAACGAAAAGAAATCGTCGCAGTAGAGGATGTCACATTCGAAGTTCCGAAAGGTGAAATATTCGGCATACTGGGCCCGAATGGGTCCGGCAAGTCTACTCTGATCAGAATCCTGTCGACGCTTGTATTTCCCGACACCGGGAGAGCAAGGATCTTTGGTCTCGATGTGAATCAGGACACTATGACGGTGCGCAAGCACATCAACCGCGTGTCAGTTGATGCGGCATTCTTCAAGAAGCTATCGGCGTGGGAAAATCTCAGCTACGCGGCCCGGCTCTACGGCATACCCGTCAGGGAGGCAAGAAAGAAGTGCGTTGGGATTCTCTCGGAAATGGGATTTGATGAAGATAGAGTAGATCAGCCGCTCGAAGACATGTCGCGAGGTATGCAGCAGAAGGTGGCGGTTGCCCGGGCGCTCTTCACGTCTCCGGTGCTGCTGCTGATGGACGAACCGACCACCGGTCTGGATCCCATATCCAAACGACAAGTGCAGGACTATGTACTGCGGATACAGAAACAGCACGAGGCAACCGTACTGTTCACCTCCCACGATATGGACGAAGCCGAACGTGTATGTAATCGCATAGCCATTATTCATCACGGAAAGTTTATCGCACAGGGTAGTGTGACGGAGCTGAAAGAGCAGGCCGGATGCCCGGAAGGTTCTCTGGAAGATGTCTTTTTTGAAATGACCGGCAAGGACCTTGCCCTTGCCGATCTGGAGAACGAGCCGACTGGGGGTGCCGCTTGAACACGCTGGTTTCTGAAATCAAGGCGTCGTATGCCTTTGTTGAAAGGAATTTCAATCTTGCGCGCCGGTATGCAAGTTGGGAAATTATCTTCATTTTCTGGAATGTCGTCCACGCACTTACGATAGGGCTGATTGGCGTGTACATGGGCGGAGACGACCCCGTGAAAGTTCGCGAATCTGTGCTCTTTCTGGTCGTCGGGGCGGTGTTATGGAATTTCCTTCGTCTCCTCTTTTACGAAGTTGCGGACGCCGTCGCCTGGGAACGTTGGGAAGGCACGATAGAATACACATTCATGGCACCCGTATACAGGCTTACACATCTGGTTGGCCAGTGTATCTATGCCATAGTATATGGGTTTCTCAGGTCAGGGATCGTCCTGATCTCCGCCGTCTTTTTCTTCGACCTGGATTTGGCCAATGCCAACATTTTGAGTGCCGTACTTGTTCTGGCCTGTGCATCACTTTCATTCCTGGGCATGGGACTGATGGCCGCCGTCTTTCCCTTACTCTCGCCCGAGAAGGGAGCAAGAGCTACGGATATTTTCGGCACCCTGGTTCTGCTGATCTCCGGTGTATATTACGATATCTCGGTGCTTCCAGACTGGCTGCGCCCCCTGTCCGCGTTTTCACCGGGAACCTACGCTCTGCGATCCATTCGGGCTGCCCTGCTTCGCAAGGCATCGGTTGCACAGGTACAGTCCGATCTGATTCTCCTGGTTATAATAGGAATCATACTTGTCCCGCTGGGGCTGTGGGTATTTCACCTGGCAGAGGTCTACGCGAAAAAGACCGGTCGTCTCAAGCGGAGCGGGTAATGATCCGGAATCAGAAAGATGCAACGGCCAAAGATACCTGGACGGGAGACTATGCGAACCGGGATGTCTTGATCGAAGCCGCCCGAATTTGCCCCGAGGATACGGTACTCGATCTAGGTTGGGAGGGACGCAGCATTGTCCCAGGCCATATGGCGTGTACTTCCTGCTTTCTCACCACCGATCTCAGGGCATACGATTTATTCCTTTCTCAGTCTCCCGAATCCCTTCCGGACAAACACTATGCTACACTGGCAACGGATATCTCATCGGCCAAGTCTCAGTGGAATGTGGTGCTCTACCGACCCACTATCTGGTCGGCAAAAGGGCGTGTGTTCGAAATGATCGACCAGGCATTCGAACGCATGTCTGCCGAAGGGAGATTCTTTCTTGCCGGACGAAAACAGAACGGTGTGATCAGCTATGCCAAACGCCTGAAAGCAGTGTTCGGGAATACCGAGGTGATTCGCAAAGCTGGCGGACTTCGTGTATATTGTGCCCAAAAGGTAGGTAAACCCTCTGGTGTTCCTTCAATGAATCAGATCGCCGAATTCGAATACAGGACATCTCGCGGTGAAAGCCTTACCTTTGAAACGAGGCCCGGCGTCTTTTCCAGGGATGGTCTGGATCCCGGCTCAGAATTCCTACTGGACAATCTGGTTGTCCAAACGCAAGACCGCATTCTGGACATCGGGTGCGGGTGCGGCGTGCTTGGCATCGTGGGTGGACGTCTGGCAGATCGAGGGCATTCCGTGATGGTAGATTCAGATCTCCTCGCCGTGGAGTGTTCGCAGAGAAATATCATACGGAATGGTCTCAAAAACGTGCGCGCGGTTTTGAGTGATGGCGTTGACGCTATCAG
>Ga0209403_10004037_pt1 | contig 16118 bp, 13 predicted proteins | sample ArcticOcean_MG_C_8_FD_187440 | JGI IMG/M metagenome (GOLD analysis project Ga0209403, IMG submission 187440) | Marine microbial communities from western Arctic Ocean - ArcticOcean_MG_CB11_86 (SPAdes) (version 2) | ecosystem: Environmental > Aquatic > Marine > Oceanic | place: Arctic Ocean... | reverse complement strand
CATAAGAATCTTTACAGTGAACATAAACTTCAGAAATTAAACCTAATGCAACATGGTTAGGTGCACCCATTACAATGGTTACCTCAAGCTCACTATCAGCACGAGCTGATTGAAAGTCAATTGAAGGAAAAACAAATCCTGCAGAGTTTCCAACAAAAGCTAATTCTGGATCAACTACTCGATTAAAAGTATAAGCTACATCCTCTGCTGTTAGTGCCTCCCCATCGTGACAAGTTAATCCGTCTTTTAAAACAAATGTATATTCTTTTGCATCATCTGAAACAGAATAGCTTTCAGCTAAATTTGGATCTAAAGTTCCCTTCTCAGAAATAAAAAACAATGTCCCAAACATATGCTTCATAATATTAGCAGTATGTCGCGAACTGATTTGTGCAGGCTCCAGTCCCTTCGTGTCAGTTGGCAAACCAACAACAAAAGTATCATCTGAAGGAGCACTAAAACCAATTGATGAGACAAATAATACACTTGCCCCAGCAATTAATCCTGTTAGTAATTTTTTCATAATACCTCCCAGTAATTAAATTAATAATAATTAATAAAACAACTAAATCAATTAAAACACAAGATGAATAGTAAATTAGTCGCTATTGTGGTGATTAATTGTCAATGAATAATTATAATTACTCGTCAGAATTAATTAATTGGCACTTAATTTTGAAATTAAAATTACTTTAAAGTAATTTTTTTGCCAGTTTCGGCTGATTTTATACAAGCTTCAACTATATTCAGGGATTTCAGATGATCTATACCTGAAGTCTTAATTTTCTTGATATCCTTTATTGAGTTAATAAAATCACGTAATAATAATTCGGCATCATATTTCCACATAGTGATTTTTTTTAGTGGAACTTTAATTAATTTAGAAGATTTTTTTTTACTGTAGTATAAATCAGAAAATTGTTCTCTTTGTATAATGATACCATCTTCGCATTCTGTCCTCCATTCAAAATTAAGTTTTTTGGAGCTACCCTGCCAAGTGCCAATGTAATTAATTTTCATTCCATTTTTTAACTCAAATAAAGCAAAAATATTTGTATGATGTTTATACATAGACCATTTTGGATTCCATGTCTGAGCATAAACATTTTTGACATCTGATTTATAAATATATCGGATTAAATCAAAATGATGAATTGATTGCTCCCACAACATTGGATGATCCATTGTTAATGGATATTTATTTAAATATTTTAATTTACCATCTCGCCAACGCTCATATATAAATTTAGCATACGCTGGCTTTCCAACAGTTTTTTGCTTAATTAATTGAATATATTTTTGTGTTACTGGCAGATATCTAAAATTCAATCCTACCATTAGTAATAAATTTTTATCAAACATATAATTAACTATTTTTATTGCTTCATTAATATCTGTAGCTAAGGGCTTCTCAACCAAAATAGGTAACTTATTAAGGGCGCATATTTTAATATCGCGCATTCTTTTAAACGGAGGTGTTGCTAAAAGAATTATATCTGGTTGCGTTTCATTAATTGACTTTTCTAAATCTTCATAAAAATCAATATGACTTAATTTTAATAATTTTAAATTTGCTTTCGTTTTTTTATTGATATCACAAATTCCTACTAACTCGACAATTTTAGAACTCTGAATTACATTTAGCCAATTCAAACCTCTAGGCCCCATTCCAACCAATAAAATTTTATTTTTTTTCATTTTTATTATTTACAATTAAACTAATTGCCTTTGAAGGTGAAGTCCAATTATTAAATTTAAATTTTTTTAAATATAAAGATTGAGAAGCATTATGATTGATTGTTAAAAATTTATTTTCTCTAAAATTATATTTTTTATTTAATTTTTTTGAAATACATCTCATCATGCTTAAATCTGTTTTAATAAAAGGGGAAACTAAATTAATTATTTTTATTCTTTTATTTTTTGATTTGATAATAGAATTAATTATTAAGGGAATATCCTTAACATAAGTCCAATCTCTTTTTTTTAACAATGAATCAGTCTGCAATGGTGTATTTTTTTTACTACTATCAAACCATTGTTGAAACATAGAAACATTTTTTCTACTCCATAATTTTTTTTCTATTCCACTATACACATTACCCAAACGAAAAATTTTGTAATTTATATTATTCTTTGTGCAAAATTTTACCACAAGATCTTCAGCAAGCAATTTTGATTTAGCATAATTATTGATAGAATAAACATTAGATTTTTCATTAAAAATTTCTAACTTATTAGATCGATAAATACCTGTAGAGCTAATTAAAAAATATTTTTTAATTTTTAATTTTATAGCTAATTCTAAAGATTTTTTAGTTAATAGTATGTTTTTTGCTATTAAAGAGTTTTCAAATTTAATATTTTTTGGACTGGTTATGGCCGCTGCATGTATAACATAATCAATCTGTTTAAATTCTTTTTTTTTATATTTAGAAAAATCTCCTTTATAAAAAAAAATATTTTTATTTTCTGTAAAATAATAACTAATTTTCTTATCTAATGCATGTACTTCATAATTTAATTTTGATAAACTATTAACAAGTTCGGATCCTACAAAGCCACCCGCTCCTGTGATTAATATTTTTTTTTTCAATATTTTTAAATACCTTTGTATGAAGAGTATTTTTCTAATTCAGTCGAAGTATATATTTGCATAAATTCAGTTTCAATGCCCTCTGCTTCATTATCAATAAAAGCAATAAAACCTTCTGGATGAGGGTGATTTCCTTTAACTCTACAAGCTTGGCATTCTCTTAATTTAGCTCCATTTTGACTTAATTCTTTTAAAACTAAATCTAAATTTTCAACTATATAACAAATATGATGAAGTCCTCCCTGACCTCTTTCCCTTATCCATTTTGCAAATCTTCCATCAGAATCTTGCGATTGGCATAATTGATATTCTATACTGCCTATCTCAAAAAGCGCTACTCTAGTTCTTGATTTGGGCATATCCACTATTTCGATATTTTGATCTACTCCTAAAAAATTTTGATAAGTCTTTAATGCTAATTCTATATTTTTAACAGCAAAGGTCATATGCTTAATACCAATAATTTTACCATTTATCAAATTATGCATGATTTATTTTTTATAAAGATGAAACAACTTTTTTTATTCTATTTACAGCTTCAGAAATTTTATCAGATGGCTGAGTTAATGAAAATCTAACAAATCTATCGCAATGATCTCCATATAAAGTTCCAGGATAAACAATAACCTGTCCATGTTCTAAAAGTTTAAGGCAAAAATCAGAGGCGCTCAACCCAGTAGAAGATACATCGGCATAAACATAATAACCTCCTTGAGGTTCAGAAAAAGGAATGGATAATTCACTTAAGCCATTACAAAGAATTTGACATCTTTCCTCCATTATTTTTTTCAAATCTTCAACACATGATTGAGATCCCTTTAATGCGGCAAGAGCCGCATGCTGACTTACAGCCGGAGCACAAATTGCAAAACCATGATGAAGTTCAGACAAATGTGTAATCAAATTTTTTGGAGCAGCAAAGTAACCTACTCTCCAACCTGTCATACAATAAGCTTTTGAAAAACCATTTAGAGTTATTGTTCTTTCGAACATTCCTGGAAGAGCTGCTACCGGCTGAACTTTGTGGTTTCTGAAAGTTAATTTCGAATATATTTCATCGGATATTACAATTAGATCATGTTTTTTTGCTAAATCAGCTAATTTTACTATTTGCTCATAAGGCGTAACTGCACCAGTTGGATTACATGGATTGATTATTACTAAAATTTTAGACTTGCTAGTAATCAAAGGTTCAACAGCTTCAGCTGTCATTGCAAAATTATTATCTATATAAGTATTAACTTTAACCGGGATAGCATCAGCTAGCTCTGCTGCTTGAAAATATGGATTGTAACCAGGTGCTACTGTTATAATTTCATCACCAGGATTTAGTATCCCAAGAGCAATTGCAAACATAGCTTCTTGACCACCTGCTGTCACTACAACTTCATCTTCATTATATTTAGCTCCCCCGTGGCTCTCAATATCTTTACAAATTTCTTTTCTTAGATCTACTAGGCCCATAGGATGAGTATAGTGAGTTGCCCCATGGTTTAAAGCATGAATTCCAGCATCTATTATATGACGAGGTGTATCTAAATCTGTATCACCTCTTCCCATCGCTATAACATTTTCTAGCTTACTTTGGATATTCCACATCTTAGTAACTATATTACTTCCATGATCTTTTATTCTAGATGCTACAAATTTTTTATTCATAATTTAATTAAATTCAATCCCATAAACTTCAGCTGCTTTATTTTGAAGATATTCTAAGTAAGGCTTGGCATCTAAAGATCTACCTGTAGATTTTTTTAATAATTCATTTCTAGAATAACGTCTACCATGTTGATGAATATTGCTTTTTAACCAATCTAAAGTAGGCTTATAATTTGCAGCTTCTAATGATGATTTAATATTTGAATCATCCTTGTGCATTTGTTCCATTAACTGAGCAGCCATAACATTTCCTATAGTATAATTACAGAATGTTCCAAATTGCCCTCCAGACCAATGAATATCCTGCAATACACCCACACTATCGTCGGGGACTTCTAAGTCTAAATATTTTCTCATCTGATTGTTCCACATTTCTGGCAGGTCCTTAACTTTGAGGCTTCCATCAATAAGTTTGCTTTCAACTTCTACCCTAAGCATAATATGAAAATCATATGTCGATTCGTCTGATTCAACTCTAATTAGACTTGGCTCAATAACATTAACTGCTTTAAAAAAATCTTCGCTGTTGATACCTTTTAGCGCCTCTGGAAAAAACTTTGCTAATTCATCATAATGATTTTCCCAAAATTTCTTACTTCGCCCAATATGATTTTCATATAATCTAGATTGTGATTCATGGGCTCCAAAACTTACACCACCAACAGCATAAAAACTTAAAAAATCAGTTGTAAAAGCAGTTCTAGTAAATTCAGGGTCAATATTTTGCTCATAAATTCCATGTCCAGCTTCATGTAAAGTTCCAAATAAAGAAGGATTAATAAAATTCTCATAAAATCTAGAAGTAATTCTTACATCTTCTCTAGTAAAAGAAATTTCAAAAGGATGAACGGTGCTATCTAATCGACCTCTATTAAAATCATATCCAAATTTTTTTGCAATTGAAGAGCCAAATTCTTTTTGTTTTTCAATAGGATAATGATTAAATAAAAAATCTTTATTTGGTTGAGTGGAATTTTTACAAGCAATTAATATTTTAGATAAACCTTGTTTTAATTCAGAAAAAAGAATGTTTAAAGATTCTACAGTCTCACCTGGTTCAAATCTATGCATTAGTGCATCATAAGGATGCTTCTCATATCCGATGCACTGAGACTGCTCAATAGCAATATTTATTTGCTCTTCTAATAAAGGTTGAAATATTTTAAAATCTTTTTTTTCTCTTGCTTCAACCCATGTATTGTGTGCAATAGGTTCAATTTCTGCTTTTCTGATTTGCAATTCTTTAGGAATTTTATCATGATATTCAATTGCTTCTTTTAATTGAAGTAACGTTTTTCTTTCAAAAGTATCCTCTTGCATTGATTGGGTTTCTGCAAAAGATTCATCTAGAAGCTTTCTCATTTTAGAAGATAATAAAATTTCTCTAGCTACTAAAGTTAAGGTTCCAATCTGTTGTCCTCTGGTTTTTGCTCCATCTTTTGGCATTTTTGTTCTAGAATCCCATATAAGAATTGACATGGTATTAAGAATATCATTAAATTTACTAATTTCTTTATTCAAATTTTTAAATGCTTGGACCATTGATAATAAATGAATAAAGATATTTTATCTTTTTTCTATAGCTAAAAAATCAATTAAGCGTTGATTATATGGCAATAAATGATTTATTTAATGATTACATTTTATCATCGCATAATTGCTTTTTTTGCTATTTTTTAAACAATCAATCAACGATAAATGTTTGATAAATTTTAAAATGAAAAATCTATCAATTAAATCAAATTCAGAAAAACTAATTAAAATGGTTATAGCTGGATATGTAAGCCAACCTTCTTTTAGGAGTCCCGGATATATACCTGATAACAATGGCAAATCTGTTATTTTTCCAGGCATGTATGGAATTTCAAATAATATAAAAGTAGGAGATAAAGCGTTTGGATGGGCTGCAGATCATGTTGAGCCTGGAGTATCCATTGACTCACCAAAAAATGAAGAGCATCATGCGCTACATTATTTGGTCTGCACTGGAAATAAAGCAATAATTAGAACTGGTGAAGCAAAAGGTAAGGTTGGTATAGTAACTGGAGAACATGCAAGATTACTTGTTCATTTTGAAAAAAAAATTCTTAACAAAATATGTATTGGAGATCAAATTGATATAATATCTCATGGAAGAGGCTTAAAGCTAAGTGACTTTCCAAATATTGAATTAAAAAAAGTTAGTCCAAAACTTTTGAAATCGCTAAATTTAAAAATAAAACATAATAAATTAATTGTTGATGCTGCAATAGAATTACCTATTAAAATTATGGGATCTGGAGCAGAGTTAAATTCTGAGTATGTAGATCAAGATTTAATGTCAGGAGATAAAAAATTAATTAAAAAATATAAAATAGATCAAATGAGGTTGGGTGATATCATTGTTATAGATCATGCTGACCATCGCTGGGGAAGATCTTATAAAAAAGATTATATAAGTATAGCAATTTGTATTCATGGTGATTCAGTAATGACTGGTCATGGACCTGGCATAATGACAATAATGACAGGGGGAAAAGATTCTTTGAGTTGGAAAATAAATAAGAAAGCAAACATTGCAAACTATTTAAAAATTGACAAATGATAGCTAAAACAAATAAAAATCTTTTAATTGAAATGAGTGTTATGGGAAATGTTTCACAACCTAACTTCCCAGGATTGCCATCTGAACCCTACAAACTAGACTCAAATGGCTCTCCCTTCTTGTTGCCTACATGGGGATCTATAACTCATAATATTTCAGTTGGAGATTCTGCTTTTGGATGGGAAGCTGATTGTATTCATCCGGGCGTCTCAATTAAGTATGAAAATGATAACGGAAATAGAGGTCTAAATATATTATCTTGTATAGGAAATGAGGCAATTATTTTCAGTGGAGAAGCAAAAAATTCAAAAGGAGTTGTAACAGGAAAATCGGGACGATTTTCTGAACAAGTTATTATTCACTTTCCTAAAAAAATTAGAGAAAAAATAGCAATAAATGATAAAATTTTAATTAAATCATTAGGTGTGGGTCTAAAAATAAATAACTTTAAGAATATTCATTGTAAAAGTTTGTCTCCTATACTTTTTGAAGAAATGAATATTAAGATAAAAAATAACAAGCTTTTAATTCCTATAAAAAATTCTATACCATCACACTTAATAGGCGCTGGTGCGGGTTTAACAAGCGAATCTGGTTCAATCCATATTCAAACCTCAGACAAGAATGAAGTTGAGAAATATAATTTAAAAAAACTAAACCTAGGAGATATAGTTTTAATTGAGAATTATGATAGCAGATATCAGCATGGTTATTTACAAAATTCTTGTGGTATTGCAGTAATTGGACAAACAGATGGTCCGCGTTCTGGATATGGTCCTGGCTTGACTTTGATAATGACTGGTACTTATAAAGAAATTCAAACTAAACTTTATTCAGAAGCAAACATCAAAAAATACTTAAACCTTAAAGAGTAACTACATGATTAAAATGAAAAAAGTAGACTTAAAAGAATTGTCACAATTTGTATTTAATGCCTTCTGTGCCATGGGCTTAAAAAATGAAGATGCTAAAATATTTTCAGATGCTTTAATATTTTCTGAACTGCGCTTTCATCCAGGTCAAGGACAGGGAGTACAAAGATTGCCAATTTATTTTCAAAGAATTAAAAATAAAGAAATAAACTTAAATGTAGATTATGAAGTTATTAAAGAAAGTTCCTCTTTAGCTCTAGTTGATGCTAAAAATGGCATAGGAACAATTCAAGCTTCTAAATGTATGGATATTGCAATTGCAAAATCTAAAAAAGAAGGAATAGGAACTGTAATAGTTAAAAATTCTACTCATTTTGGCTCTAGTTCAGTTCATGCAAATAGAGCTGCTCTATCTAACTGTATTGGAGTTGTCTACACTAACGCAGGTCCTGAAATGGCTCCTTGGGGTTCAAAACAAGGGGGAGTTGGGACAAACCCATGGGCTATCTCTTGCCCAACAGGAAAAGGCTTTCCATTAATTTTTGATATAGCTCTTACTACTGCTGGGAAAGGAATGATGAGATGGCATGAAAGAGAGGGGAAAAAAATACCATTGGATTGGGCTTTAACACCAGATGGAAACGAAACTGATAATCCAAGTGATGCTATGAATGGTTTTTTACTAGGCATAGGTCAATATAAAGGCTATGGACTCTCATTCATGACCGATGTTCTAACTGGGGTCATAAGTGGGGGTGGTTATGGATTAATGCCTTACTCTAATCCTAAAAAATTAGATGTATCTCATTCAATAAGTGCCATTGATATAGAATGGTTTATGGAACTCCCTGAGTTTCATAAAAGAATTGATGATTTTATAGATACTATAAAAAATCTTCCTTTAAGACCAAATTTTGATGAAATTTTTGTTCCAGGAGAAATAGAGGCCAATAGAGTAAAAGATAAAATGCGGTCTGGAGTACCCCTTGATTCTAAAGTAATCGAATCTTTTGAAATATTATCAAAAGAACTTAATATTAAAAACCTCAGTATCTTAAAAAATGATGAATAAAAAATTAATGCCACTGTCAGATAATTTTTTTAATAGAACTAGGCAAATTATTTTAAAAATTATGGAAGATTATAATTTAGAAGGTTTTTTAATTACAAGTCCAGCAAATATTTTCTATTTTACTGGTTTTTTTTATGTCACTAATGAACGGCCTGTTGGATTATATGTCTCAAAAAAAAATAAATCAAAACTCTTTATTCCTCTTTTAGAAAAAGAAAATTCAGAAAATATTTTAGTAGATGAAGTCTGTATATATGAAGAATTTCCTGGAGAAATTCACCCTTTATTATTTATGGCAAATAATATTAATGAAAAAAAAATAGGATGTGATTTAAATAATATACACTTAGTACATCTGTTAGAGAAAAAATTTGAAAAATTAATCTTCGATACTAATATTTTAGATTGTAGATATATTAAATTTGATGAAGAAATAAAATTAACAAAAATAGCTGCTCATTATGCAGATATATGTTTGGAGCGTTTAAAAGAAGTTGGCCAGCAAATGATTAATAATGAGTGCAACGAGCTTGAACTAGTTCATGATTGCACACAATTTGCAAAAGATAAGATGAAAAATGAATTAGACAAAAGTTTTGGAGAAACTCCTTGCAATGTAGTTGCAACTATACATTCTGGACCAAGAGGTGCTTTACCTCATGGAAAATCTATAGATCGAATACCAAAAAAAAATGAGACTTTAATCTGTGGAGTTGGAGCATGTGTTGGAGGTCTTTATGCAGAGTCTGGGATCACTTTTATACTTGGCGAACCAAATAAAGATCAATTAAAAATAATTAATACAATGCAAACCGTAAACGATGAAACTGTTAAAAATCTTTCTGAAGGAAAAACATGTAGTTCAATAAATAGAGAGGCATTAGGTATATTTAAGAAAAATGGTTACGGAGATCATATAAGACATAGAATAGGGCATGGAATGGGGTTTGAAGGACATGAAGCTCCGTGGCTTGCTCCAGGAGATGAAACTATTTTAAAAGAAAATATGATTTTTTCTAATGAGCCTGGAATTTATAGGCCAAATGTTGACGGCTACAGAACCATAAGCTCTATGATCGTACAAAAAAATAATGGCTTACAAATTTCAAATTTTTTAGATGATAGCATTGAGAAAAGAATAATTAATTTAACATAGGGAAAGACATTTTATGCCAGAAGCACCTGCTTGGAAATTTAGAAAAATTATAAAACCTTTGTTTGATTACAAACAAAAAAATTTATTAATTAGGGCTAGAATCTTGGATTCAAAATTAGATCATGTAATTGAAAAAGGATTTATAGAAATAAAAAATGGCTTAATTTCAAAAATTGGGAATGCATCTGAATTAACTTCAAACCCTGATGGATTCCAAATATTAGATTTAGAAGCGCATACTATTTTACCAGGATTAATGAACTCGCACGCACACCTTGCTTGGGATGGAACTCATGATTTAGCTCAACAATCCCTTGATGATAGTGTGGAAATTTCAGCCTACAAATCTTGCGCTAATATGATTAAATCATTGAGAGCTGGTATTACTTTAGTGAGGGATCTAGGAATGAACAAATCTAATATTTTTGCAAAGCAAGCTATTGAACAAGGGATTTTTCCCGGACCAAGACTTAAAATTTGTGGCGAGGCGATTGTTCAAACGGCGGGACATACCTATTGGTGTTGTCGTGAAGCAAGCGGAGCTGATGAAATGCGAAGAGCAGTGCGTGAACAAGTAGGAAGTGGAGCGGATTTAATTAAGATAATGGCTTGTCATGATACTTTGGAATTTACAGATAGCGAACTTGAAGCTGTGATAGATGAATCTCATCGCAATGGTTTGTATATAACTGCGCATGCTACTTATAATAATGCAATTGAGAGAGTAGTTGATTTTGGCATAGATTGTATCGAGCATGGAGGACCGATGACTGAAAAAACAATTGAAAAAATAGCAGAAAAAAACATTCCTATTTGCACAACCTTTTCCCCAGTTGTGATGCAAAGTAAGCCTGAAATTGCAAGAGAGTATTTAATACCTGAGTGGAAAATTAAAGAAAGGCAAAAGCTTGTTAGCGATAAATCACGATTTGAATCTTTAATTAAGGCAAGCAAAGCTGGTATTGATATAGTTTTTGGAACTGATGCGGGCTCTCCTGTTGTTCCTCATGATGCAATAGTCCCGGAAATGAAATTTATGGTTGATATGGGGTTGGTAAAAAATAATATTCAAGCAATTCAATCAGCAACTATTAAAGCAGCAAAGCTTAATAAAATTGATGATAAGCTAGGATCTCTTGAGATTGGAAAGGAAGCTGATTTTATTATTGTTAATGGCAAACCAGATCAAAATCTTGATGACCTTGAAAAAGTAGACCAAGTGTTCATCAATGGAAAAAAAATGATATAAATGGCAAGTTTAATTTTTAATAACTCAAAACCAATTTCTCTTGAGGATGAATCTTTCAGATCTAAACTTTTGAAAATTGCAAGTACAATGGATAATGTTATTCCTCTAGGTAGAGGTGATCCTGATTTTCACACACCTCGACATATAGTAGATGCAGCAAAGAAAGCTTTGGACAATAATCTTCATCATTACACACCTCCATCAGGGGTCGAAGAGTTAAGAGAATCTATCTCAAAAAATTTTCAAAATAAGTTTAAATTAGATTATTCTAAAGAAGAAATTATAGTTACGGCAGGTGTGCAAGAAAGCATTGCCTTGGCGATGCTATCAACGCTAAATGTGGATGATGAAGTGTTAATTACTTCTCCAAGATTTACTACTTATGATTTAGCTGTCAGGATGTGTAATGCTAAACCGATACCAGTTCCAACTTATGAAAAAAATAATTTTTCTTTAATGCCTGAAGAAATTTCTAAAAGAATTACTCCAAAAACTAAAATACTTGTTCTTGTATCTCCAAATAACCCAACAGGTGCTGTTACGCCTCCTGAAAAAATAATTGAAATTTCTGAGATTATTAAAAAAAATAACCTGATCGTAATAGCTGATGAGATTTATGCAGATCTTGTTTATGAAAAACATAAACACTTATCCATTGGATCTTTGCCAGACATGAAAGATAGAACTCTAACTTTAAACGGTTTTTCAAAAACATATGCAATGACAGGGTGGAGAATTGGATACATTGCGGGGCCAGTAGATATAATTAATAAGATGACCGAAATTCGACATGCTCTTTCAATTAATTCTTGTACTTTTTCTCAATATGGAGCGATCGCTGCCTTAGAAGGGCCTCAAGATGAGCTATTAAATATGAAAGAGGAATATAACAGAAGAAGAAAATTCTGTATGCATTCGCTACAAGCAATGGGCTTAAGTTATGGAGAACCTGGTGGAGCTTTTTATATTTATACCAATGTGTCTACTACAGGAATGAAAGCAACAGATTTTAGTGAACAGTTATTAAAAAAAACAGGGGTACTGCTCTTTCCAGGAACATTATTTGGAGACGAGGAGGATAAATATATTCGCTTATCTTATTTGCAACCCATGAAAAAAATTGAAGAAGCAATGCATAAAATTAATAATTTTGTAGAAAGTATAAAAAATGAAATTAAATAAAAAAGATAAATTTGTCGGAGTTCAAATAAGCCCAATATCTTTTATTGATGAAGGTGTAGATCAAGTTTTAGATACACTCGTTAATAAGGTTGGTGCTAATGTATTATTAATAGGAACTGTTTCATGGCTTGGTCTGAAATCAGGAAGATCAGTTTCGTGGAAAATTGATGGCTGGCCTGATCATGGAATATCAGAACCTTTTTCTATGAAAGGTGGAGCATATTTTAATCCAGATAAAAAATTTTATAATAAAACTTTTATAAAAGATTTTAAGGCAAAAGATCCCGAGATGAAAGATAAAGATATTCTAAAGATGGTAATTCCCAAAGCAAAAGAAAAAGGAATGAAAGTATTTATAGAATTAATGGAACCATTTTTTAATTATGCTGGGCACGGATCAGCAATGGGCGTAGATATTCCAAATCTAGTTCAATGCATGGAAACAGATGTTTTTGGTCGTATTGGCACTTCACCTTCAACTAGTAATCCTGATTATCGAAACTGGATACTCTCAATGATAGAAGATCAAGTAGCAAATTATAAAATAGACGGGGTTATGTGGTGTAACGAAAGATATTCCCCTTTAGATCAACTTTTTCAAGGAAGTGCCCCGGGAGATTTTTCAGAAAATTTTTGCAAAGAAGCAAAAATGCGAAATGTCAATGTTGAAAAGGTTAAAGATTCTATGAAATATGCTTATGATTTTTTTCAAAAAGCAAGAGAGGGTCATGCATTTGTAGATGGAAATTTAATTGAGTTTTTTCGATTATTATTCAATCGACCTGAAATACTAGAATGGGAAAAAATTTGGTTAGAAAGAAATAAAGATTTAGATAAAGAAATATATGGTCTTGTAAAATGGGTAAACCCTAATCTTTCTTTTGGTCTTAATGTTTGGAATAGAAATCATTTTAATTTTATTAGAAAAGTTCAGTGGCCATGGTTAGAACAAACTAATTATTCTGATTGGGTGAAGCCTATTACCTATCAACATCAATCAGGTGAAATTTTTCATAAAGAAGTTAATCTTTTTGGAAAATCAGCTTTAAATGATTTTTCATCAGATAATTTAATTAAAATTTTTGCAAAAATTCTTAATATAAATGAAAGCTCATTGGATAATTTAATTCAAAGAGGTCTAGATCCTGATACTTATATATATACTCAATGTCAAGATGCTGTGCGAGGTGTAGAAGGAAAATCAAAAGTTTATATGGGGATTGGAATAGATGCGCCGCGTTCAAGTAAAGAGCAAGCTGTCTGTACCCCAGACATAGCTTACAGGTCTATTCTATCGACATATAGAGCAGGTGGAGAAGGAGTAGTTTTATCTCCTAATTATTCTTCAATGAAACTAACTAATTTAGATGGTGTTGCAAAAGCACTAAAAGAACTCAACATTTTTGAAAATGATTAATAAATTTGATTGCATAATTAAAGATGGGGATGTTTTTTTTAATAATAAAATACAAAAAATTAATATTGGAATTAGCAAAGGAAAAATAAAAAAAATATTTAATGATTCTAAGAAATATGAAGCAAAAAAAACTATTAATGCAAAAAATAAATTAGTTCTACCTGGAGTTATAGATATTCATTTTCACATTAGGGCACCTGCATTTCCTAAGAGAGGTACTGTTCTAAGTGAAACTAAAGCTGCAGCAAAAGGAGGAGTGACTACTCTCTTTGAAATGCCAATAAGTGACCCATGTGCTTCAACGCCAGAAATAATTAAACAAAGAAAAGCACATTTCACAAAAGAATCTTATATTAATTTTGGACTCATTGCTGCAGTAGGAAAACTAGATGAAAATAATTTAAATGGATTATTAAAAGAAGGTGCTATAGCTTTAAAAATTTTTACTATTTCTCCTCCACCTAATCGTTCTTCAGAATTCGATGGGTTGTGTTTTGTTAAGGAAGGCGAGCTATTTCAAGCTTTAAATCATGCTAAAAAATCAAACTTAGTAATTATTTTTCATGCAGAAAGTCAGGAATTACTTGAACATTTTAATAATCTTCAAAGAAAATTTCATTCCTCAGATCCTAAACAACACAATGCAATAAGGCCTCCCATTACAGAAGCTGTAGCTATTGCAAAAATTTTAACTATTAATAGCTATGTTGGAGCAAAAATTCATATTGCTCATGTTACATCTAAAATCTCTTGTGATTTAATTTCATTTTTTCAAAAACAAGGTCAAGACCTAACTGCTGAAACTTGCCCTCATTATCTTTTTAAAACTGAAGATGATGTTTTAAAACATAATGCTTTTGGAAAAATAAATCCACCTATTAGAAATAAAATTGAACAAAAAGAGTTATGGAAAGCAATTGAAGAGAATATATTGACAATTATTGCATCAGATCATGCTGCGTTTAGTTATGACGAAAAAATAAAAGGTAAAAAAAAATTTTCAGACGCTCCTCCAGGTACTCCAGGTGGGGAATTACTATTTCCTCTAATGATGAATGCGGTAATAAAAGGCAAAATAAAATTAGAGAAAATTATAAAATTATTATGTGAAAATCCTGCAAAAAGGTTTGGGTTATACCCTAAGAAAGGTACAATTAAAGAAGGTTCTGATGCAGATATTATTATATTTAATCAAAAAGAAAAATGGACAATTACTAAGGATAACCTTGAAACTAAAGGCAAATCATGTGCTCATCTTTATTATGGCGATAATATTGAAGGAAAAATTAAGATGACTATTGTAAATGGAAAAATAGTTTATGATAATGGAAAATTCTTTCAGCCAAAAAATTTAGACAATTATATTAACATTCATGAAAATTAGAATTATTAAAAATGGAAAATAAAACTTTATTAGAAATAAAGAATTTAAAAACATATTTTCATGTTGGTAAATCGATTGTGAAAGCAGTTGATGGAGTTAGCTTTAACTTAAATAAAGGTGAAACAACTGCAATTGTTGGAGAGTCAGGTTCTGGAAAATCCATTACCTCTCTTTCAATTATGCAACTCCTTCCTACAAATGTAATTGATGAAAATAATGGTATAATTAACTTTGATGGAAAAAATTTATTAACTCTTTCCGAAAAAGAAATGAGAAAAATCAGGGGAAATAGAATTTCTATGATTTTTCAAGAACCCATGACAAGCTTAAATCCTGTCTATAACCTTTCTTATCAAATATCTGAGGCTATAATTTTACATCAAAATAAAAATAAATCTCAAGCTAGACAATTAGCAATAGAGATGCTTGATTTAGTTGGAATACCAGAACCAAATAAAAGAATAGACAGTTATCCGCACGAACTGTCTGGAGGAATGAGACAAAGAGCAATGATAGCAATGGCCCTATGTTGTAAACCAGAAATATTAATTGCAGATGAACCTACAACAGCTCTAGATGTAACAATTCAGGCTCAAATTTTAGAGTTAATGAAATCACTACAAAAAAAATTAAATATGTCGATTTTATTTATTACACATGATTTAGGTGTAGTATCTGAAGTTGCCGATAAGGTGATGGTGATGTATTTAGGACATATTGTAGAAATGGCAGATGCCGATGAACTTTTCTCTAATCCAAAACATCCCTATACTAGAGCATTACTTCAAGTAGCTCCAACTATATCTATAGGGCCAAAAAAAAGAAAAAACATTCTTAAAGGAGAAATACCTAGTCCTATTAATCCTCCATCAGGGTGTGTTTTTCGGACTCGTTGCCCTCACCCAACTCATGACTGCAAGGAAGGAAATATCGAGATGGGCTTAATA
>Ga0209403_10004036_pt1 | contig 16122 bp, 22 predicted proteins | sample ArcticOcean_MG_C_8_FD_187440 | JGI IMG/M metagenome (GOLD analysis project Ga0209403, IMG submission 187440) | Marine microbial communities from western Arctic Ocean - ArcticOcean_MG_CB11_86 (SPAdes) (version 2) | ecosystem: Environmental > Aquatic > Marine > Oceanic | place: Arctic Ocean... | reverse complement strand
TTCAAAAACCAATTCATCTGCATCTACCACTGTTCCTTCTCTACTTTTCATTTTGCCTGATGGAAGATCAACCATTCCATAGCTTAAATGATGCAATTGATTAGACCAGTTAAAACCTAACTTATTTAATATTTTAAATAACACTTTAAAATGATAATCCTGTTCATTACCAACGGTATAAATTACACCGTTCATTTTGGGATAATCTTTATACCTTAAATAAGCAGTACCTAAATCTTGTGTCATATAAACAGAAGTTCCATCAGATCTTAATAATATTTTTTCATCCAATCCTTCATCAATTAAGTCAACCCATATTGAACCATCTTCTTTTTTAAAGAAAATATTATTTTTTAATCCTTCATTTATAATTTCTTTACCAAGTAAATAGGTTTTGCTTTCATAGTAATAAGAATCAAAATCAACTCCTAAATCACGATACGTTTTATCAAAACCTTCATATACCCATGAGTTCATTTTTTTCCAAAGTTTTATGACTTCTTTATCTCCAGCCTCCCATTTAATCAATAAATTCTGAGCTTCTAAAAAAATTGATGCATTTTTTTCAGCATCCAATTTAGATTGACCACTTTTTATTAAATCTGAAATTTCTTCCTTATATATTTTATCAAAAAGAACATAATATTTTCCAACAAATAAATCACCTTTATCACCTGTATCTATTGGAGAGGTATTTTTACCATATTTTAACCAAGCTATTATAGATTTACAAATGTGAATTCCTCTATCATTTATTATTTGTGTTTTATGAACATTTTTTCCAGAAGCTTCCAATATTTTAGAAATTGAGTAACCCAAAAGAATATTTCTAATATGTCCCAGATGAAGTGGTTTGTTTGTGTTTGGAGACGAGTATTCTACTAAAAATAAAGGATTACTAGCGTTGGGTTTAATTAATCCAAAATCATCAATTTTAATTATTTCATTTAAAAATTCAATATAAAATTTACTATCAATAACCAAGTTTACAAATCCTTGAATCAAATTATAACTCTCTACATATTTTGAATTATTTATAAGATAAACTCCTATTTCATTTCCAATATCTTTAGGAGATTTTCTAAGTAATTTAACTAAGGGAAAAATCACTATTGTTATGTCACCTTCAAAATCTTTTTTTGTAAGTTGAATTTCAATATTATTAAAGTCAATATTATACTTTGAGTTCAAAAATTGAGATAATTCAGTTTTTAAGATTGTATTGATATCCATCAAATTAATTTCGAGTAAATATACTTATAAAATGAATAAATATGTTTTTATAAATTCCCTTTATACTAGCATAAGCACATAGATAAATGTTAAAAAAACTTCTAAGTTTAGAATATCTAGTTAAAAATTTCAGCTATCATACACCTTACACTTCCACCTCCACATTTCTCAATAGTATCAACACTTGATGATATGATTTTCGAATACTTGCTTAATCTTTCAATTTGATTTTTATTCAAGGAATTATAGGCAATTTGACTCATAATAAGAAAGCTGTTTTTATTTACAATTAACTCAATCATGTTACCAGCAAACGAATTCAATTGATCTTCAGAAATTATAATTATCTCTTTATTATCATCTTCTAAACTTTGTATGACCTTGTTTCTTTCATTTTTATTATCAATTGAATCAAGACATATTACAGCATACTTTTTGCCGACACACATCATTACATTGGTATGATAGATTTTTTGTCTTTTTGAATCAACTGTATGAAATGAATTAAAAATAATAGGCATATAATTAAAATCACTACAAAATTCATCAATTAAATTTTCACTAGTTCTTTCTGAAATAGAACAATAAGTTTTTTTGTTAATTCTATCTAAAACCATACTTCCTGTACCTTCCAAAAAAAAATTATTTTTTTCAGCTTCACTATAATCTATAATCTCATTAATTTTAACATTATTTTTTTCCAAAAAAACAATAACATTTTCGCTTCTTTCAAGCCTTCTGTTTTCTGCAAACATTGGGTAAATTGCAATTTTCTTATCCTTATGAAAAGTGACCCAATTATTAGGGAAAATAGAATCAGGAGTATCATGTTTGAAATCATCTTGATAAACTAATACATTAATTCCAGAAGCTTTCATTTTTTTGACTAGACTATCAAATTCAATTATAGCCTGATTCAATATGAAATCATTTTCTAGTTGAATAGATTTTGTTTGAAAAAAATTATTTTCTAAAGTTTCTTTATTTACTCTAAAATTACAAGGTCTTATCATTAACACAGAATGTAAATTACTACTCATAGATTAAGTTCTAATTAAGGGTAAAGAAGTACATCTAAACAAACCTTCTTGTTTAGATATTTCACTTAAATCTACTTTTTCTACAATTAAATCTTTACTTTCAAGCCAAGTATTAAGTCTTTCAAAAATTGGCTGAGAAACTACAATATTAGAATTAATTGAAAGTACGTTACTAGTCATTTCATACATTTCATTATTTGAAATTTCAAAAATATTAATAATACCAAAAAATGAAACAAGCCACTGATAATCTTCTTTATTAGTAAAAGCTTGCGGATAAATAATTGCTTTATCATTCCCTACAATCTGTAAACAACAATCTAAATGAAGAATATTTTCTAACGGATTATTTAGTGATTTATTTAAATGGAATCCTTTTATTGTTTTATTTGGAAAGAAATCTTTTAAAAATTCTAAAGCCTTATTATTGGTTCTTGCTGTAACTAGATTAGAATAGTCATTCTTATTGTAATAGCCTACAAAAATATAATTATCATGATAAATTAAATCCCCCCCTTCAAGATGAACTTCTTCAGGAATTACTACTGCTTGTCCTGAGAATTTTTTTAAAATTGACTCAATTCCTTTAAATTCATTATCTCTATCTGGTAGAATATTAGATTTGAAGAAAAAATTATCTATTACAAAGCCTATATCTCTAACAAATATCTGATTACAATCTTTAATTAAATCAGGTCTATAAACTTTAATTCCATGTTTTTTTAAAGCATTACAAAAATTTTCTAATTCTTTGATCATATCCTTTTCTAAAGGATAATTCCCGGCTATTAAATTTTTAATTGATTTAGGATCGTATAAATCATTTAATTCAGGTATTCCACCTGAACTATTAGCAATACCAATAATTACTGATTTTAATTTTGACGTTTCGTTTTTTACAAAAAAATCCATTGAATTAATTCTATCTTAATTCTAAGTCAACAAAAGATCTATAATTTTCACCTATATAAATTTGCCTTGGCCTTCCTATTGGATCTTTCATTTCTCTCATTTCTTTCCATTGAGCTATCCATCCTGGAAGTCTACCCAATGCAAACATAACAGTAAACATTTCATTAGGGATTTCTAAGGCTTTATAAATAATACCCGAATAAAAATCTACATTAGGATAAAGTTTTCTGTCTATAAAATAATGATCGGAAAGAGCTTCTTTTTCTAAACCTTTGGCAATTTCTAAAATAGGATCTTTAATCCCTAGATCATTTAAAACTTTATCAGCTTCAACCTTTATAATTTTAGCCCTAGGATCAAAATTTTTATAAACCCTATGTCCAAATCCCATTAATCTAAACGGATCAGATTTATCTTTAGCCTTAGACATGAATTTTTTTGTATCTCCTCCATCTTTTTCTATTGATTCTAGCATTTCAATGACAGCTTGATTAGCACCTCCATGTAATCTTCCCCATAAAGCAGAAATACCTGCAGAAATAGATGCAAATAATCCAGCATGTGAAGAACCTACTATCCTGACCGTAGAAGTCGAACAATTTTGCTCGTGATCCGCATGTAAAATCAATAACTTATTAATAGCACTTACAATTATATCATTTTGAATATATTCTTTGTTAGGGCGTTTAAACATCATTTTAGTTATGTTTTCAACATAACCTAATGAATAGTCTCCATAGTCTAATGGAAGCCCTTTACCTCTTCTATAAACCCAAGCAACAATAATTGGAACTTTAGCTAAAATTTTAATTATAGCACTATACATTTCTTCTTTAGATTCAATATCTGCTGCTGATGGATTAAATGAAACTAACGCACTAGTTAATGAAGAAAGAATTCCCATTGGGTGTGCCGATTTCGGAAAACTTTCTAGAATTTTTTTTAAGTCCTCATCCACTATTGAAACCTCTTTAATATCAAATAAAAATTGATCTAATTGTTCTTGATTAGGTAGGTTGCCAAAAATTAATAAATAAGCTACTTCAAGAAAATCAGCATTCTCAGCAAGTTCTTCAATTGAATACCCTCTATATCTTAAAATTCCTTTTTCTCCGTCAAGAAAAGTTATAGCACTTTTACATGATCCTGTATTCTTAAATCCAGGATCTATTGTGATAACGCTAGATTTATTACGAAGAGAACTAATATCAATAGCAACTTCACCTTCTGAGCCTTTTACGAAATCAAACTCATAATTCTTGCCTTCTATTCCAATGGTTGCCTTATTACCCATTTTTATTTTTTATATAAAATTAGTGAAAACTTGTTAAAACCTTATATTAAAGGCTTTTTCTCTAGGAAAGTAGGCTTTGTCACCTAGTTCTTCCTCAATTCTTAATAATTGATTATACTTCGCTATTCTATCGCTCCTAGATGCTGAACCAGTCTTAATTTGACCTGTTGAAAGCCCTACAGATAAATCTGCAATAGTATAATCTTCCGTTTCACCTGATCGATGAGACATGACACAAGTAAAACCTGCATTATGAGCCATATTTACTGCATCAATTGTTTCGGAAAGTGTCCCAATTTGATTGACTTTAATTAAAATTGAATTTCCGATTTTGTTCTCAATTCCGTTAGAAAGTCTTTCGACGTTTGTAACAAATAAATCATCTCCAACAAGCTGGACTCTATCCCCGCAGATTTTAGTCAAATATTCCCAACCATCCCAATCATTTTCATCCATTCCATCTTCAATAGATATTATTGGATACTTATCAGATAATTCTGACAGATATTCAGCTTGTTCTTTAGAATTTAAAATTTTACCCTCCATACCTTCAAACTTAGAGTAATCATACATTCCGTTAACATAAAATTCAGAAGAAGCACAATCTAAAGCAATCATTACTTGATCTCCTGCTGAGTATCCGGACTTTTCTATTGCTTGAATAATAGTATTTAATGCATCTTCTGTTCCATCAAGTTTTGGAGCAAAACCTCCCTCATCACCAACTGATGTAGTCAATCCTCTATTAGAAAGTATAGTTTTTAAATTATGAAAAATTTCAGTTCCTATTTGCATAGCATGAGTAAAAGAATCTGCTTTAACAGGCATAATCATAAACTCTTGAAAAGCAATAGGAGCATCTGAATGAGATCCTCCATTTATAATATTCATCATTGGAACTGGAAGCATTAACCCTTTTCCTTCAGAAATATATGAATAAAGTGGAACACCTTTTTCATTACTTGCTGCTTTGGCTACAGCTAAAGAAACTCCTAAAATAGCATTAGCACCTAACTTAGCCTTATTAGGGGTTCCATCTACTTTAATCATTAAATCATCAATTAATTTCTGATCAAAAACAGATTGACCTATAATTTCTTTAGATATAATTCCATTTACATTAGATACTGCATTTAAAACACCTTTACCCATATATTTACTGCCACCATCTCTCAATTCAACAGCCTCATGTTCACCAGTAGAAGCACCTGATGGAACAGCTGCTCTACCAAGGAATCCATTTTCAGTTAAAACATCAACCTCAACAGTTGGGTTTCCTCTAGAATCAAAAATTTGTCTAGCATGAACTTTTATTATTTTACTCATATTTTCTTGTTTGATTTAATAAGTTTTACAAACTCATCAAATAGATAACTAGAATCGTGTGGTCCTGGACTAGCTTCTGGATGATATTGAACTGAAAAACAATTATTATCTTTTATTTTAATTCCTGCTATAGTATTGTCATTTAAATGAACATGTGTTATTTCAACATTATCATTTAATTCGGTCTCTTCTCTATTAATTGCAAAACCATGATTTTGAGATGTAACTTCTCCCTTACCTGTACTTAAATTTATTATAGGATGGTTAATTCCACGGTGACCATTATGCATTTTATAAGTAGATATTCCGTTAGCTAAAGCAATTACTTGATGACCTAAACAGATTCCAAAAAGAGGTGATTTAGTTTTTAAAATATTCTTAGCTAATTTTATAGCATCTTTTAAAGGCTCAGGGTCTCCTGGACCATTTGAAATAAAATAACCATCAGGATTCCATTCAGACATTTCTTTAAAAGAAGAGTTATATGGAAACACTTTAATATAAGTGTCTCTTTCAGATAAATTTCTTAGAATATTCTTTTTAACACCTAGATCTAAAGCAGCAATTTTAATTTTAGAATTAGGATGACCATAAAAATATGATTCTTTTGTAGAAACTTTAGAAGCTAACTCCATACCCACCATTGGAGGAACGGTTTGAAGATTTTTTTTTAATTCATCGATTGAGTTAACATCTGTTGATATAACAGCATTCATAGCACCATTATCTCGAATATAAGAAACGAGAGCTCTAGTATCGACATCAGAAATCGCTACAACATCATACTTAACAAAAAAGTTCTGAAGTGAATCATCAGCTGCTGGTCTTGAAAAAAGATTATTAAAATTTTTACAAATCAATCCTGATATTTTTGGACTATCTGATTCAACTTCTTCTGCATTAACTCCATAATTGCCAATATGAGCATTAGTTGTTACAATTAATTGTCCAAAATAAGAGGGATCAGTAAAAATTTCTTGGTATCCTGTCATTCCAGTATTAAAACAAAGTTCTCCGTAAGCATTACCTTTAACGCCTAATGATTTGCCAAAAAAAATAGTGCCGTCTTGTAAAAGAATAAGAGCTTTATTTCTACTTGAATATTCGTTCATTAATTATTCAAAAATAATACAAAAAAAAGGATAAACATTATGTTTATCCCTTGAATTGATAAAATTTATAAAAAATTTATTATTTCTATTAATCTGATTAGTTTTTCTCAGTATCTAAAGAGTTAAGTTCATTATTTTCAATATTTGAAGGATCAAAGTCATTAGATTCTTCTTGCTCGATATTATCTTCAACAACAGCTTCTTCAACAACAACAGCTTCTTCAACAGCAGCTTCTTCAACAACAGCTTCTTCAACAACAACAGCTTCTTCAACAGCAGCTTCTTCAACAGCAGCTTCTTCAACAACAACAGCTTCTTCAACAACAACAGCTTCTTCAACAGCAGCTTCTTCAACAGCAGCTTCTTCAACAACAGCTTCTTCAACAACAGCAACTGGTTCAGTTTTAGAAATTGATTTTCTTCTTCTTCTTGTTTTCTTAGAAGAGTCACTATTTAAATTATAAATAGAATTATAATCAACTAATTCGATCATAGCCATACTAGCATTATCTCCTAATCTATTTCCTAACTTAATAATTCTAGTGTAACCACCTGGTCTATCTCCAATCTTAACAGAAACATCTCTGAATAATTCTGTTACAGCATATTTATTTTTTAAATAGCTAAACACAATTCTTCTATTATGAGTAGAATCGGTTTTAGATTTGGTAATTAAAGGTTCTATATATTTCTTTAATGCTTTAGCTTTTGCAACAGTAGTATTGATTGACTTATGCTCAATTAAAGAACAAGCCATATTTGCCAACATATATTTTCTATGAGGAGTTTTTCTACCTAAATGCGATATTTTTTTTCCGTGTCTCATATATATAAATTAATCTTTATCTAATTTATATTTAGATAAATCCATACCAAAGTTCAAACCTTTTACAATAACTAATTCTTCTAATTCAGTTAAAGATTTCTTTCCAAAATTTCTAAACTTCATTAAATCACTCTTATTAAAAGAAACTAAATCACCTAAAGTATCGACTTCAGCAGCTTTTAAACAATTTAAAGCTCTTACTGAAAGATCCATATCAATTAAACGAGTTTTTAAAAGTTGTCTCATATGCAAAGATTCTTCATCATAGGTTTCAGTTTGAGCAATTTCATCAGCTTCTAAAGTTATTCGTTCATCAGAAAATAACATAAAATGATGAATTAAAGTTTTAGCTCCTTCCGTTAAAGCATCTTTTGGGTGAATTGAACCATCAGTAACTATTTCAAAAATTAATTTTTCGTAATCAGTTTTTTGCTCAACTCTAAAGTTTTCAATTGTATATTTTACATTTTTGATTGGAGTAAAAATAGAATCAATAAAAATTGTTCCTATCGGAACTCCTGATTTCTTGTTTTCTTCAGCCGGAACATAACCTCTGCCCTTTTCAATAGTCAACTCCATACTAAAGCTAATATTTTGTTCCAAATTACATATAACTAAATCTGGATTTAAAACTTGAAATCCAGAAATAAATTTCTGTAAATCTCCAGCTAAAATTTGATTTTGACCAAGAATTGAAACTGTAACATTTTCATTGTCAACAGAATCAATTTGTCTCTTAAGACAAACTTGTTTTAAATTCAAAACAATCTCAGTTACATCTTCTACAATACCAGGAAGTGAAGAGAATTCATGTTCTATATTATCTATTCTTACAGATGTGAAAGCAAATCCTTCTAATGAAGATAATAAAACTCTTCTTAAAGCATTACCTACAGTTAAACCGTAGCCAGGTTCAAGAGGTCTAAATTCGAATTTACCTTCGAATTCAGAAGAATCTATCATTATTACTTTATCTGGTTTTTGAAAATTAAATACTGCCATAATTACTATGTTTTTTTTATTTCGAATATAATTCGACGATTAATTGTTCTTTAATATTTTCTGGAATGTTTTTTCTTTCTGGTATAGAAACAAATACACCTTCCATTCTATCACTATTCCATGACATCCACTCATAAACAGTAGGACTATTAGATAGTGCATTTTCTATTGATGAAATAGATTTAGATTTTTCACGAACACCAATTATTTCACCTGCTTTTATAAGTCTAGATGAAATATTACATAATTCACCATTAACGGTTATATGTCTATGGCTCACTAATTGTCTTGCAGCACTTCTTGATGATGCAATTCCCAATCTATAAACTATATTATCTAAGCGTGATTCACATAATTGTAATAAAACTTCACCTGTAACACCTTTACTTTGATTAGCTTTTTTGAATAGATTTCTAAATTGACGCTCTAGAATTCCATAAGTATACTTTGCTTTTTGCTTTTCCATCAGCTGAATAGCATACTCAGATTTTTTCCCTCTTCTTCTATTGTTTCCATGCTGTCCAGGAGGATAATTTTTCTTTTCAAAAGATTTATCTTCTCCGAAGATTGCTTCACCAAATTTTCTAGCTATTTTGGTTTTTGGACCGGTATATCTTGCCATAATTATATGTTTTTTAAATTTTTGTGAATTAAGGTCTGTCCTTCGACAAAAATTATGTTCATTTATTAAACTCTTCTTCTTTTAGGTGGTCTACATCCATTATGAGGCATTGGAGTTACATCAAATATTTCTGTAACCTCTATCCCATTATTATGAATAGTTCTTATAGCAGACTCTCTTCCATTTCCAGGGCCTTTAACGTAAACTTTTGCTTTACGCATTCCTGCCTCATGAGCTACTTTCACTGCATCTTCTGCAGCTAATTGAGCTGCATAAGGTGTGTTTTTCTTAGATCCTCTAAATCCCAACTTTCCAGCCGAAGACCATGAAATAACTTCGCCTTTTTTATTAGTTAGTGAAATTATAATATTATTAAATGAAGCATTTATATGAACTTCACCAAAAGAGTCAATAAGTACTTTTCTTTTTTTAGATACTGCTTTAGCCATACTATAAATTATTTAGTTACTTTTTTCTTATTAGCAACAGTTTTTCTTTTACCTTTTCTAGTTCTAGAATTGTTTTTAGTTCTTTGACCTCTTAGAGGTAATCCAGATCTATGTCTAATTCCCCTGTAACAACCAATATCCATCAATCTTTTGATATTTAATTGATTTTCGGATCTTAACTCTCCTTCTATTTTAAAACTACTTACAGCTTCTCTAACCTTAGCTGTATCTTTGTCGTTCCAGTCAGATACTTTTTTGTCTTCACTAACTTTAGCTAGTTCCAAAATTTTCTTTGCACGACTTTTTCCTATTCCAAAAATATAGGTTAAAGCGATAACGCCTCTTTTTTGTTTAGGTATATCTACCCCTGAAATTCTTGCCATAATTTATCCTTGTCTTTGTTTGAATCTAGGATTCTTTTTGTTAATTACATAAAGCGTTCCCTTTCGTCTTACAATTTTGCATTCGGGACTTCTTTTCTTTATTGATGCTCTAACTTTCATAATTTTAATGTCTATATGTTATCCTTGCTTTTGTTAAATCATATGGACTCATTTCTAATTTAACTTTATCACCAGGTAATAATTTAATATAATGCATTCTCATTTTTCCTGAAATATGCGCAGTTACAACATGACCATTTTGAAGTTCTACTCTAAACATTGCATTAGAAAGAGCTTCTATGATAGTACCGTCTTGTTCTATAGCTGCTTGTTTTGCCATATTACGCTAATTTTCTTTTTTTACCAGATTTCATTAATCCATCATAATGTCTATTTAATAAATAGGCATTAATTTGTTGTATTGTATCAATTGCTACTCCTACCATAATTAAAAGTGAAGTTCCTCCATAGAATAATGCCCAACCTTGTTGCATACCCATTATTTGAACTACAATTGCAGGTAAAACTGAAAGTGCAGCTAAAAACAATGAACCAGGAAAAGTGATTAATGACATAATTTTATCTAAAAACTCAGCTGTTTCACTTCCAGGTCTAATTCCAGGAACAAATCCTCCACTTCGTTTTAAATCATCAGACATTTTATTAGTTGGAACTGTAATAGCTGTATAGAAATAAGTAAATGCAATAATTAAGAGCCCAAATAATATATTATACCAGAGTCCAAACATATCGGAAAAAGAAGCTTGCATCCATTGCCCAACGTTTGAATTACCTAACATCTGTCCTAAATACGCTGGTGCAAACATAATAGCTTGAGCAAATATGATTGGCATTACTCCAGAAGCATTAAGTCTTAAAGGTATATATTGTCTTGTGCCAGCTTGATTTTTATCAAATCCACCAGATGCAGTTCTTCTTGCATATTGAACTGGGATTTGTCTTACAGCAAGAACTAATAATGTACATAAGCCAATAACAACAACCCATATTACTAATTCTATTAATATCAGTATCATTCCACCATTACTTTCAGTTACTCTAGATGCAAATTCTTGAGCAAATGATCCAGGAAGAGATGCTATAATTCCAACAGTAATTAATAAAGAAATTCCATTTCCAATTCCTCTATCAGTAATTTTCTCACCTAACCACATAGCAAAAATACATCCAGTAACTAAAATTATAACAGATGGAGCAATAAAACCAAAACCTTTACCCATTATAAAAGCGCTATCTGGCACACCCAAAGCACCTAAGCTATATAAATAAGCAGGTGCTTGAACTACACATATAAGAATAGTTAACCATCTGGTTATTTGATTTATTGTTTTTCTTCCACTTTCTCCTTCTTTTTGAAGCTTTTGAAGATAGGGAATTGCTATTCCCATTAATTGAACAACAATTGAAGCAGAAATATATGGCATAATTCCTAAAGCAAAAACCGAAGCGTTAGCAAAAGCTCCTCCAGTAAATGCATTTAAAATCCCCAAAAGACCTCCTCCCTGTGTTCTATCTGCTAAACCAGCTAATTGAACAGAATCAATACCAGGTAGAACTATTTGAGCTCCAAGACGGTATATAGCAAGAAAGAAAAGAGTTATAAAAATTCTATTTCTTAGTTCTTCAATATTCCAGATATTTCTTAATGTTTCAATAAACTTAGACATACACTTATAATATTATAGCTTCTCCTCCGCTTTTTTCAATTGCTGCTTTTGCAGTAGCTGAAAATTTATGAGCGGTTATTTTAATAGGAGAGTTAATTTTACCTGTTGCTAATACTTTAATTAAATCTTTCTTTTTAGCTAAACCATTGTCAATAAATGATTGAATATCCATAGAGCCTTTAACCTTTTTATTGTCAATTAATAATTGAATTGTATCTAAATTAACTGCTTGATAATCAATTCTATTAATGTTTTTAAAACCAAATTTAGGAACCCTTCTTTGGAGTGGCATTTGCCCACCCTCAAATCCTAATTTTTTAGAATATCCAGAACGAGATTTCTGTCCATTGTGTCCTCTTGTAGCTGTACCACCTTTACCAGACCCTTGTCCTCTTCCAACTCTTTTTTTAGAAGTATGAATTGATCCTTGTTCAGGTTTTAAATTACTTAAATTCATATTTATATTTATTTAATAACAGTAACTAAATGTTTTACTTTATTAATCATTCCAACGATATTAGGGGTGTCCTGATGTTCAACAACTTGACCAATCTTTTTCAAACCTAAAGCCAAAAGAGTTTTCTTTTGATTTGCAGGTTTTCTAATTTCGCTTTTGATTTTTTTTATTTTTATTAGTGCCATTATATTATCCGTTAAAAACTTTTTCTAATGTTATTCCTCTTTCGCTAGCTACTGTATTTGCATTTCTTAACCTTAATAAAGCATCAAAAGTAGCTTTAACAACATTGTGTGGGTTAGAAGATCCTTGAGATTTAGATAATACATCTTGAACTCCCAATGACTCCAATACTGCTCTTACTCCACCACCTGCAATAACTCCTGTACCTTGAGATGCTGGCTTCATATAAACTTTAGCACCACCATGTTTACCTTTTTGCTCGTGAGGAAGAGTTCCTTTATATAAAGGAATCTTAACCAAATTCTTTTTTGCATCCTCAATCGCTTTAGCAATCGATGTAGCAACATCTTTAGATTTTCCTAAACCATGTCCAACAACACCATTTTCATCACCAACAACTACTATTGCTGTAAATCCAAATGCTCTACCACCTTTTGTAACTTTTGTTACTCTTTGAATACTGACTAATCTATCTTTTAAATCTAAACCGCCAGGTTTAACAAACTCATTTTTATTGTTCTTCATAATTAAAATTTAAGTCCTGCTTCTCTAGCGCCTTCAGCTAATGATTTAACTCTACCATGATATAAATAACCACTTCTATCAAAACCAATTTTTTCAATCCCAGCTTTTATTGCTTTTTGACCTATTGAAACACCAACTAATTTTGATAACTCAATTCTAGTTTTAGAATTATCTACAATATCTTTATCTCTTGATGAAGCTGATGCTAATGTTTTACCAGAAACATCATCAACCAACTGAGCATAGATTTCTTTATTACTTCTGAATACAGATAATCTTGGACGACTTTCGCTACCAAGAACGTGTTTTCTGATTCTTAACTTAATTTTATTTCTCTTATTTACTTTTGATAAACTCATTTTACTTTATTTATGCAGTCTTTCCTGCTTTTCTACGAATTTGTTCTCCAACATATTTAACACCCTTTCCTTTGTATGGTTCAGGCTTTCTAAACCCTCTAATTTTTGCCGCAATAGAACCAATTAATTGCTTGTCAAAAGATGTTAGGTTAATAATAGGATTCTTTCCTTTTTCCGAAACAGCCTTTACTTTAACTTCATTAGGAATCATAAATACTATATTATGAGAAAAACCTAATGCTAACTCAAGTCTTTGACCTTGATTAGAAGCTCTATATCCAACTCCTACTAATTCTAAATCCTTTGTCCAACCAGTACTAACACCTGTAATCATGTTAGAAAACAAAGCACGATATAGACCATGTTTAGCTTTCATTGGTTTGGTATCAGATGATCTTGAAACAATCAAAGTGTTTTCAACCTGCTCTACAGTAATAGTATCATAAGACTGAGATAATTCACCTAATTTTCCTTTTACAACTAAAAGATTAGGTTGAATTTCTATTGAAACTCCTTCTGGGATTGATATTGGATTATTTCCTATTCTAGACATTTTTAAATTCTTTTTTAATATACATAACAGAGAACTTCTCCTCCAATATTTGATTGTTTCGCTTTTTTACCAGTCATAAGTCCTTTTGATGTTGAAACTATAGCCACACCTAAACCGTTTAAAACTCTAGGTAAACTTTCAGAATTAGAATATTTTCTTAATCCTGGTTTACTAATTCTATCTAGTTTTTTTATAACAGGAGCTTTAGTAAAAGAATCGTATTTAAGAGCAATTTTAATTGTTCCTTGTACTGAATCATCTTCAAACTTATAACTTAAAATATATCCCTGATCAAAAAGAATCTTAGTCATTTCTTTTTTAACATTAGATGATGGAATTACAACAACCTTGTGACCTGCACTGTTGGCATTTCTAATTCTTGTTAAATAATCTGCAATTGGATCTGTATTCATTATAATTTTTTAATTAAATTACCAGCTAGCTTTTCTTACACCTGGTATTAAACCTTTATTAGCCATTTCTCTAAACAAAACTCTTGATATACCAAATTGTCTTATATAACCTTTTGGTCTTCCTGTCAACTTACATCTGTTATGAGCTCTTACAGGTGATGAGTTCTTTGGAAGTTTTTGTAATGCTTCATAATCACCAGCTTTTTTCAAAGCCTTCCTTTTATCAGCATACTTAGCACATAATTTTGCTCTTTTGACCTCACGGGCCTTCATTGATTCTTTAGCCATATTAATTCTTTTTAAATGGTAAGCCTAATTCAGTTAGTAATGATTTCGCTTCTTTATCAGTATTAGCACTTGTAACAAAAGTTATATCCATTCCTGAAATTTTGTTTACTTTATCAATATCAATTTCTGGAAATATAATTTGCTCTCTAACACCTAAGTTATAATTCCCTCTTCCATCAAAACCAGAAGCTTTAATTCCTTGAAAATCACGAACTCTAGGAAGGGCTGATGTGACTAATCGATCTAAAAACTCATACATTTTTTCAGATCTAAGAGTTACTTTAACTCCGATAGGCATTCCTTTTCTTAATTTAAAAGAAGCAACATCTTTTTTAGACATTGTATGAATTGCCTTTTGACCTGAAATGGTTGTTAGTTCCTCAACAGCATGATCAATTAACTTTTTGTCAGAAACAGCACCACCTACTCCTTTGCTAATTACAATTTTTTGAAGTTTAGGAACCATCATTACATTTTTATAAGAATATTCCTCCTTTAAAGCAGGAACTATTCTTTCATTAAATTCTTTTTTTAATCTAGGTTGGTAATTCATAATTAAATTATTTCATCAGATTTTAATGCTATTCTACTTTTTTTACCATCAATTGTCTTATATCCAACTCTTGTTGTTTCTCCTTTAGATGTTAACAACGATAAGTTAGAAACATGTAATGGAGCCTCTTGCTCTGTAATACCACCTTTAGGGTTCTGAGAACTAGGTTTGTTATGTTTTTTAACCAAATTAACTCCTTCAACAAGTGCTAATTTTTTTGATCTAAATAGCTTTACTATTTTACCTTCAGAACCTTTGTGGTCTCCAGCTAAAACTTTTACTTGATCTCCTGTCTTTATTTTAATCTTAGTCATAATAATAAATTATAAAACCTCAGGTGCTAGTGAAACAATTTTCATAAACTTCTTATCTCTTAATTCTCTAGCAACAGGGCCAAAAACTCTAGTCCCTCTCATCTCACCATCAGCATCTAATAAAACACATGCGTTATCATCAAACCTGATGTATGATCCATCTTTTCTTCTTACTTCTTTTTTAGTTCTAACTACAACAGCAGTTGAAACCTGTCCTTTTTTTACAGTTCCATTTGGAGTGGAATGCTTAACTGTGATAACAATTTTATCTCCAACAGAAGCATATCTTCTTTTGGTTCCACCTAATACTCTAATAGTCAGCACTTCTTTAGCGCCTGTATTATCCGCAACTGATAATCTTGATTCTTGTTGTAACATAATTATTTAGCTCTTTCTAAAATTTGAACAAGCCTCCAGCATTTTGACTTACTTAAAGGTCTTGTTTCCATTATTTTCACTGTATCTCCAATATTACAATCGTTTTCTTGATCGTGAGCAATATACTTTTTGGTTTTCAATACGAATTTACCATACATTGGATGTTTTACCTTGTTAACTTCAGCAACTACTATAGATTTCTCCATTTTATT
>Ga0209403_10004035_pt1 | contig 16123 bp, 14 predicted proteins | sample ArcticOcean_MG_C_8_FD_187440 | JGI IMG/M metagenome (GOLD analysis project Ga0209403, IMG submission 187440) | Marine microbial communities from western Arctic Ocean - ArcticOcean_MG_CB11_86 (SPAdes) (version 2) | ecosystem: Environmental > Aquatic > Marine > Oceanic | place: Arctic Ocean... | reverse complement strand
TTGGTGACGAGCAGGTCTTCGTAGCCGTCCAGATCCACGTCGAGGAACACCGGCTGCCAAGACCAGTCGCTCGCCTCGACGCCGGCGTAGCGGCCCACCTCGGCGAAAGTGCCGTCGCCACGATTCCAAAACATCGTGTTGCGCGCGACTTGCAGGCGCTTGCCCACGCCGCCCGGCAACGGGGGCAGCGGGTTGTTGGGGCTGCTTTTCATCAAGCGCGTGGACGCGTCTCGGCTTAGCATCTCGACCACGAAAAAGTCGGTGTGGCCGTCACGGTCGATGTCGGCGAAATCCGCCCCCATCGAGGCGTAGGCCACCGAGCGCACCGCCTCCGAGCCGGCCTCGCGGAACTTCCCGGCGCCGTCGTTGAGCCAGAACCGATCCGGCGTCTGGAAATCGTTGCAGACGTAAATATCCACAAAGCCGTCGCCGTTGATGTCGCGCATCTGCACGCACAAGCCGAAGTCGAGCGGCTCGGCGAGCGGCTGGCCATCGGCATGGACGAACCGCCCGGAACCCCATGGCACACGCTGAAACACGCCCAGACCGTCGTTGAGATAAAAGGCGTCCGACTCACCAAGCTCGATCAGCTTGCCGTCGACAATTTTCAGACGACTGGCGTGTTGTCCGGTCACGACTGACTTGCCGCCCACCTGCCGGACAGCAAACGACCCGCCATCGCGCAGCAGCGCCAACTCGCCGAAGTTGGCCACGTACAGATCGAGGTCGCCGTCGCGATCCACGTCGCCCAGCGCCAACGTCGTCCCGGATGTGCGGCTCTCCAATCCGGCCTTGGCCGTAGCGTCGGTGAACTGTCCCTCACCATCGTTCAACAGGCAAAGCGTGCCCTTGCGGAAAGTTGTCAGCAGGAGGTCGAGCGAGCCGTCGCCATTCACGTCGGCGAACGCCGCGCCGCGCGTCAGGCGACCGGCTGCCGCCGCGCCGTTGGCGTTGGGCGTCCGTTTAAAACGCCAGCCGCCCTGGTTGAGATACAGTTCGTTGTCGCCTTCGAGTCGGCAAAAGTAGACATCACACAGCCCGTCGCCATTGGTGTCGCCCAGCGCCACGCCCGAGCCGTTCGTCAAGTTAGAACGCCGCGCCAATGTAGCCCGGGATACGCGATTGGTGAACTGAATGCCAAGCGCAGTTGTCGCGAGTTGGGTGAAGCCGACCTGCCCCTCCTCCGGCAGCATAAGCTTGGACAGACGATGCCCGGCCGCCTCCTGCCACTCGATCCCCCTGGCCAAGTCGAAAGCATCCACCAGCAGTAAAGCAAGTGGCAATATCAATATTCGACGCAACCAAATCACGCGCGAAACTTAAGGCCGCCCGCTGTTGAAGCAAGGGTCATTTGCCTAATAGCGCTCGACAGTTGGCAACCTGCCTCTTAGTTGTCATCACCTCTCATTTACCATGGAACAAATTACTATTATCACCAGGGATTACCACGGACTCACCGCTGACATCACCTCAGCGCTTGGCAGTAACGACATCAACATCGAATCATTTGACGCAAAGAAAATCGACGACACTGGCCTGGTGATGCTCCGGGTAAACCAGTACGACCGAGCCCTGAGCATCCTGCGCGAGGCCGGTTGGAACGCCATTACCGAGGACGCACTGCTGGTCCGCGTTAAGGACGAGCCCGGCGCAATCGCCCACTTGGCCAAGCGCTTCCAGAACGCCAATCTGCACGTGAGCAGCATGCGGATCGTCCAGCATCACGGCGATTGGGGCGCGATCGCCGTCAGTGCCGAACCGCTCGAGGAGGCCAAGGCGCTGGTGAAGGATGAACTTTTGGAAGGCAGTACCGGCGACTAGAATGGAGGCTTGTCGTTCGCCCGACGCGTGAGGCTGAGGCGGATGAAGCGGATGGGCAACTGCGACAACACCATCCCGCAGAACATTAGCAAGCAGCCACCCAGTTCCCGCTCGGACAATTTTTCACTCAAGATCAGCCAACCGGCGAACACGCCGACCACCGCCTCCATCGCGAAGATGATCGAAGCATGGGTCGGGTGCGCCTTGCGCTGACCGATGATTTGCAGCGTGAAGGCAACGGCGATCGACATCGAGCCGAGGTAGAGCGCGGGCAGAAACGCCGCGCGAAAATTGGCCCACTCCATCGGCTCGGCAAACACCGCCACCACCCAGCTTGCCACCGCGCAGACCACCACCTGGCCAAGCGCCAAGTGCAGCGACGACACGCGGTTTGTGAACCGGTCGATCACCAGCACGTGCGCCGCCCAGCAAAACGCCCCGAAGAACACCAGCAAGTCGCCGTGACCAATCGCCCACTGCTCGTTGCCCGGGTTGAAGCTCAGCAACCACAACCCCACTGTCGCCAGCACCACGCCGGCCCACGTCTGTAAATTCGTCCGGTGGCCCAGCCCCAACCCCATTAGCGGCACGAGCACCACGTACAACCCCGTGATGAAACCGGCCTTGCCCGGCCCGGTCGACTCGTCGCCGATTCCCGCCTGTTGAAGCAACGAACCGAGAAAAAGGAACAGCCCCGCGATGAGACTGGCCTTCACCCAGTCGCGGGATCGGAAGCCATTCATCGACTTGCCGCGATTCCACGCCAGCAGGATCACCGCGAGACACACCGCGCCGATCGAGTACCGGACGCCGTTGAAGGCATTCGGCCCAAGGTGATCCGAGCCCATTTCCTGGGCCACGAATCCCGCCCCCCAAATGATGCTGGTGGTGAGCAGGAGCAGGTTGCTGCCGAGTTTGTCCCGATTCATCGCGCTTGGCCAAGCGGCCGCGCGAACGTTATCGCTTGACGCCCCGTCTCTGAAAGACTGAATTTGCCGTGATGCATTTTAGAAATATGCTACTCGCAACCGCGCTTGGCCAAGCTGCCCTGGCCCAGGCAGTCGATTGGCCGCAATGGCGCGGCCCGACCCGGGACGGCATCCTTCCGGCCAATGGCATCATGCTAACCAAGCTGCCCGATCAGCCCAAGGTGGTTTGGAAAATCAAATCGGGCGAGGGACTGTCGTCGCCGGTCGTCGCCGGTGGCACGGTGTTCCATTTCGAAAATCGCGGGGGGAAGGAAACCATGGTCGCCCTCTCGGCTGCCAACGGCTCGGAACAATGGGCCACGGAGTTGGCGCCTGTTTTCGAGGATGGCCAAGGCCCGCGCGGGCCACGCTGCACACCGGTCATTGACGGTGGCCAGGTGTTCGCGCAATGCAGCCGAGGCTCCCTTCACTGTCTCAGCGCCAGGAACGGCAAAGTCCAATGGGAACTCGATTACGCCAAGTTGGGCATGAAGTTCATCGGCGAAAAAGGTCGCGTGTCCGGCTCCCGGCGTCACGGCTTCACCGGCGCGCCGGTCGTCATCGGCGGGATGGTTTATGCGATGGTCGGCGGGAAGGGGGCCGGTATCGTCTGCTTCAATCGGGCCACCGGCGAAACAATCTGGGGCGCACTCGACTACGAACCCGGCTACCCGCCGCCGATCCCAGCTACCATCGCTGGGCGTCAGCAATTCATTTGCTTTTTCGTCGAGGGCGCGGTCGGGGTCGGTGTGACCAGCGGCACGGAACTCTGGAAAGTGTCGATGAAAACCGACTACGGCCGCCATGTCGCCGCGCCGCTTGTTCATGGTAACACGGTGGTTGTCGGCTCTCACCAAACCGGCTTACAGGGCATCACGATTTCGCCAGACGGCGAGGGATTTAAGGCCGAACCGGTTTGGAAAAACATCGAGGCGCAGCCGAACATCACCCACGGCGTGCGGGTCGGCGGCCACTACTACGGCATCGGTGATCCGGCAAAACTTGTCTGCGTCGATATCGCCACTGGCAAGACGGCCTGGAGCGATAACAGTCTTTTCTTCCCTGATCCAAAACGCGCCATGGCAGCGTTCATCGTGATGGGCAAAAATATCCTCACGCTCAGCAGCGGCGGGGAACTGTGCCTGTTCGAAGCTTCACCAAAAGGTTTCAACGAACTCGGCCGCACCCAGGCCTGCGGTATCAACTGGTGCATGCCAGCCTACGTCGACGGCTGGCTGTTCGTCCGCGACGGCATCAAGAAAAAGGGAGGCAACCTCATCTGCCTCGACCTGACGGATTAAAGACGGGCCTCGAGCACCATGTTGGTCGGTGTCTCGGTCGCGCGACGAACGTCGTTGAAGCCGGCTTGGTTCAAGACTTCCGTCAGTCGTTTCTGACCGGCCTGAGCTCCCAGCGCCAAGCCGACATTTTGCGACTTGGACGTGGGAACACACACCAAGGTTGAAAAGCCGTAAAACAAACTGGCCAACACGTGCTGGTTCTCCTTCAGGCTGTCCCCGGCCATTGGCTCGACCACCATGAAGGTTCCGTCCGGTTTGATCGCCCGACAAATGCTGCTGGCTGCGCCAACCGGGTCACCCATGTCGTGAAGCGCATCAAAGATACAGGCCAAGTCGTATCCATCGTCCGGCATTGAAGCCGCATCGCTGACGAAGAATTCAACATTGGAAACACCCTCTTTTTCCGCGCTTTCGCGTGCTGCGACGATTGAGGGTTCGTGAAAATCGAAGCCATGAATCACAGAGTTGGGATAATGCTTCGCCATCAAAATGGTGGACGACCCGTAACCGCAGCCGACATCGGCCACCTTGCCGCCTGCCTGAAGTTTGGCATCCACACCCTCCAATGCGGGTATCCATTGCTCCAGCAGATTAGCATTGTAGCCGGGCTTAAAAAATCGGTCCGTGCCACAGAACAAGCAACTGTGATGATCCCCCCAGGGCCGACCTTCACCCGAACGAAAAACATCCACCGCTTTTTCGTATTGGGCAAACTCACCGACAACGCTTTGGAAGCCGCCCTGCATGCAGGTCGGGTCGCCCTCCCGCGCAAAGACAGCTGCCTGCTCAGGGGAAAGGCTGAACGATTCGCCCTCCGGCTCGTAGGTCACGTAGCCCAGTGACGTAGTCGCCGACAACCACTCGAGAAGATAGCGCTCGTTCAAGCCGCATTTGTCGGCCAACTGACCTGCGGTGCAAGGGCCGGCTTCTTCCAACGCCCGGTAAACGCCGGTTTGATCTCCGATGTAGGAAAGCAAAACGCCCAACGCGCCGGCTGTGTCTCCAAGCACTTTTCCAGCTAACGCTTCAAGCTTGGCTTGATCCAACTGTGTTTGTGGTTCTGTACTCATTGTGAAAAATAGTCTGGCTGCAGAACACTGCAACGAACCCAAACTGTCAAGGTGACAGATTGAAAAAACGCTTAACTTCCCGGCTTGGTCGCAGGGATGGCCTGCAAATCTTCCGGCAGATTTTCGGGGTCGAATGTCTCGACCTCCATCGGCAGCAGACACTCCATCGGCACGCCGACATCGACCGCACCGTTCGAGCGATCCACCACCACGCCGACGGCGCAAATCTCCGCCTGATGTTCTCGCGCGATGGCCACGGCCTCAGCGACTCGGCCGCCCCTGGTCACCACGTCCTCGACGATGACTAGCTTTTCGCCGGGCTCGATCTTGAAGCCGCGGCGCAGCACGAGATCGCCCTGCTCCTTCTCGACGAAAATGAAGCGCACGCCGAGTTGCCGCGCCACCTCCTGCCCGATCACGAGTCCGCCCATGGCCGGGGCCAGCACGGTGACCGGCTCGTAGCCGCGGAGTTTTTCCGCCAGCGCCGCACCCAAGCGCTCGACGCTTGGCATGTGCTGCAACGCCATCGCGCACTGGAAAAACTGTCGGCTGCGCAGGCCGCTGCGCAAAATGAAATGTCCCTCCAGCAACGCGCCGGAGTCCTTGAAGAGTTGAAGAATCTCGTCCCTCGTCACGCGGCGATTGAACCAGCCAAGCGCCCAAAGGGAAAGCCAATCTAGAAGGCGGCCCGGTAAATGGACTCCATCTCGGCTTGGCCAACCTCTCGCGGGTTGAAGCTGGCCGTCCACTGCCCGGCCGCCTCCGCAGCCAGGGTGGTTAGCATCGATTCCTCCACGCCACTGGCCCGCAACGTCACCGGCATGTCGGCTTGCTCGAGCAGCTTGGTCAACCGCTTGGCCAATCTCTCCACCGCCTCGTCGCTCATCGCAGCTTGGCCAAGTTTCCCGATCGCAGCCAACTCGGCGTACGCTTCGCTTGCCTCGCCCCGCTCGGCGTTGAAGCGCACGACGTGCGGCAGCATCATCCCGACTGCTTGGCCGTGGACGATGTTGTACTGAGCCGTCAACGGGTTTGCCGTCGAGTGCGCCGCGCCCAGCATGCTGGCCTCGATAGCGCACCCGGCCAACGCCGCGCCGAGCAGCATGCTACCACGGGCGTTGAGGTCGTCCGGCTGGTTGAGCACCGTGGCAAAGTTGGGCAACAGCAGCCCGAACGCCTCCTTCGAAAACATCCACGACAACTCGTTCCTTTTTTTGGTGACCGCTGTCTCCACGGCGTGGGCGATGGCGTCGATGCCGGTACAGGCGGTGACGTTGCGCGGCTGCGAAAGGGTCAGCTCCGGATCGAGAATGGCGATCTTCGCGGCAGCCTTGAGGTCGCCGCAGGCCATCTTACTGTGGGTCTCGATATCGGAAATCAGCGCAAACGACTGGCACTCGCTCCCGGTGCCGGCCGTGGTCGGGATAACGATGAGCGGCAGCATCTCCCGCTTGGCCAAGCCGATACCCCAGTAGTCCTGCATCCGGCCGCCGTTGGTCAGCAGGAAGTTCGCCCCCTTAGCCGTGTCCATCGAGCTACCGCCGCCAAGGCCGAGGAACGAGTCGCTGCCGGCCCGCTCGGCCAACCGGCGGCATCTCTCCACGCAATCGGTGGTGGGGTTCTCGATCACTTGGTCAAACACGGTCACCTCCAGCCCGGCGGCCTCGAGAGACTTCCGGACTGTGGCGACGTGCCCGGCACGGACGATGCCGGGGTCGGTGACGAGAAGAATGCGCTTCAGGCCAAGCTCGGCTGAAAGCTCGCCGACGCGCGCCGCCCTGCCGTTGCCGAAAACCAGGCGTGTTCGCTGCACGTGATCAAACGTGGCCAACGCGTTGGCATGTTCCGGCAGTAATGAAGTGGACATGATTTTTGAATCTCTCCCTGAATCGAAGCGCGGCGAACCGTACGTACTACGACCGACGACGGCAAATGGTTACGTGTTCAACTGCCGTCACTTGCCGTCACGCCGCTCGGGGTCGTTCTCTACAATAACCGGCTCCAGTTCGCCCGGAAAATAAACCTTCACGACACGAAACAGGCCGTCACCCCACTGGCCCTCGCGCAGCAACCAGTCCTCGATGAACTCAGACACGGTCTTGCGGCAGTTCTCCCGAACCACGTCGAGGTGCTGCCCGTCACCGGCGAATTTGCGGAGAGTCGGCGTGATTGCTTTCTCGAGCTTGGCCATTTGCTCATCAGCATTGAAACGCGCCCAGCCTTCGTTCGACGATTTTTCCATACGATCTGTGTGAATCGCCGGCGGCTGGCTCGGCCGAATCTCCGGCGCGTGGACGATGCAAACATTGTTCGTGACCGACAACTGCCACGCATCACGCATCCGCAAATGATACCGGTACGTCACCGGCACGCGAATCTCGGTGATCGTCGTGCCGGCATCGACCTCAAACCACTTGAAGCCGTAAGTTCGTTCATCCTCGCTGCGGAACGTCTCGGTCGCGGTGACCTTGGCCACCTCCAGCAGCCCGCCGCGCTCGCTCTCCAGCTTGGGCAGGCTGGCGACAAACGTCTCGGTGATGTTGCCCCGCCGAAATTTGGCCGCCGCGTCGTCCAGCACCTTGGCCACCTCGACCGCTCTCTTGCCCACGGTCTCGACCAGCCGCTCGGGAGTCTTGATGAGGTAAGTGAAAGCCACGAGGCCAAGCACGGCGACCAGCACAATCACGCTTGGCCAACGCCACTCGGAGATGCCGCTCGGCTCCTTTTTTACCGGCTCGTCACTCATCGGTTATTTCAAATCCACCCCGCCGCAAAGCTGCACTTTGAGGCCCATCTCGGCAAGCATTGCCGCCTTGATCCGTGCGCCCCTGTGCGCGGCTTTTTCGCCCGGCGCGTAAACCACCTGAATGTGATTGGACTTGTGCCGCGCCATCATTTGATCGCGCGAAACACCCTTTAGCACGGCATGCATAATCGGCCATTGCGGCGTCGTCTCGCGCCAGCGCCGGTCGGTTTCCTTTTGCGAAAGTTTCACCACCTCGGCTACGCCGATGTCGCACTGCAGTTCGCCGTCCATCACGAACACCCGGCTCCAGACGATCCAGCCCGGCTTGGACACGCCCTTAAGCGTGCCGCCGCCCAGCCGGAAATACATCGGCGGCTGCCGCTCGCTCGACGCGCCTTTCCAGGCGCCGATGAAATGCGCCGGCGGCGCGGCGCCGGAAATCAAAAACACCCAGACGTATTCACTGCGCCCGTTGATTTTGCACGAGTCGCCCCAGCGCAAATCGTGCAGCGTGTTCTCCGGCGGCCAGCCCAGCTCCGTCCACAGTCGATTCGTCGCCAGCGCGTCCAGCCCGGCGCACTCATCCACCTCGTTGAAGTGCGGCACCGCGCGCCCGGCGAACAACTCGCGTCCCCGGACATCGCTCACCGGCGGACGATCGACGTTGTTCAACATGCCCTCGGCCAGATCGCTCGCCGGCGTCAAGTCCTTCAGCCCCTGCTGGTACTGGATGCCGATTGTCGCGCAGCCGAACTCGTCAGCAATCCGCACGGCAGCGATATACATTTTGCACTGCTGCAACACCTGCGCCTCGGTGAGATCGCTCGCCTCGTCCGGCCCAAGGCGAAATCTCACGCCCTTCTTTTTCAGCCAGGCGTAAATCTTGGCCGCCTCGTCGTCGCTGACTTCGCCCATCGCGGCGAACAGCGCTGACTGGCTCAGGCGCTCCTTGAACAGCCCGGTCGGGTTGAGCAACTCGTCAGGGATGATCGCGTTGTGCATGCCCATGCAGCCCTCGTCGAACACGCCCATGATCGCCTTGCCGTCGCGCAGCCGCCGCCCAGTGGCTTGGCCAAGCCGCACCTCGGCGGGCGGCAGCTTGAGCAGGTCGAGACTCCGCACGTGGCTTTGGTCATGCGTCACCCCGCCCTCGCCCAGCCATTGCCGCAGGCCGCTGCAAAAATATTTGTCGGTGAACTTCTCGCTCCATAACGTGCTGTATGCCACGCCCATTTTGGTGAGCGAGCCGTTCAGGTTCAGCATGCCGACGAGGCCCGGCCACGTGCCGCTCCAGTTGGCCACCGTGAGAATCGGCCCGCGATGCGTTGAGAGCCCGGGCAGGATGTGCTGGCTGTATTGCCAAACGCACTCGGCGACGATTAGCGCCGCGTCGGGATCGATCGTGCGAAACACCTCCAAGCCGCGCTTTTGCGAGTCGATGAAGCCATGCTTCTTTTTGCGATCGAACGCGTGGGCGCGCACCGCCGTCCAGCCCTCGGCCTTGAGCGCCTTGGCCAGCGTGGCCTCCATTTTCGATTGCTCCGCCCAGCAAACCTGATTGGCCGACAACCGCAAGTCGCCGTTGGCCACGATATAAACCTGCTTCGCCTTTAAATTTTTCACTCGGCTCATGTTCCGCCGCAAAACGTACGGGCGAGTCCGCACCCGGCAAAGTCCTAAATGATTCGCCCCCCCGCTTGGCCAAGCGATATAGTGGTCGCGTGCGCACTTTGATCATCGGATGCGGCTACGTCGGCGAAGCGCTTGGTCAACGGCTGATCGCCCTTGGCCACGACGTCACCGGTATCCGGCGCAGCAGTGAACACAACGACCGTCTGGCCAGGCTCGGCATCCGCCCCGTCAATCTCGATATCACCCGCGAGACCGAATTCGGGGAAAAAATTGACGGCCAATACGACTGGGCCGTCATCGCCGCCTCATCCTCGCGAGGCGGCGAGGAGGCGTACAGAAAAGTCTACGGCCTTGGCTCGAAACACGTTGCTCAATGGCTCAAGACAGCGGGCACCCAGTCCGTCGCGTTGATCAGCAGCACGAGTGTTTATCAGCAAACGAACGGTGAATGGGTTTCCGAAAATGACACCGACACCCCACAAAACATCACAACCAACATTCTACTGGAGGCTGAACAGAATATTTTGGAGGCCGGCCCAGCGGTCGCCATCCTTCGGTCGTCCGGGATTTACGGCCCGGGACGCGGCCACCTGTTCCGACAATTTATGAACGGAACCGCCGCCATCGAGGGCGACGGAAAACGATTCCTCAACATGGTGCATCTCGATGATTTGGTGAAGGCGATTATCCTGGCACTTGAATTCGCCGGGCGGCGTGGCATTTACAATATCACCGACGACGAGCCGGTGACGCAGTTAAATTTTTTCAAGTGGCTCAGCGAAACCACAGGACGTCCCATGCCGCCCTTCGTCCCCGAGCCGAACCCCTCCACCGCCAAACGCCGCATCACCAACAAACGCGTCTCCAACAAACTCATCAAGAAAACCTTTGGCTTACTACACAACTATCCGACCTTCCGCGAAGGCTTCACACAGGAACTTGATCGCTTGGCCAATGGCAAAACGCGGCAGCCGCTTAGCCCATGATTTGGTAGCCGCAGTCGACGTAGATGACCTGGCCGGTGATGGCCGCGCCGCCGTCGCTGGCGAGGAACACGCCGGTCTGGCCCAGTTCCTCAGCGGTGACGTTGCGCTTGAGCGGTGCGTAGGAGGCGTGATGACTCATCAACTTGGTAAACCCGGCGATGCCGCGCGCGGCCAGGGTGTTCACCGGGCCGGCGCTAATGCAGTTCACACGAATTTTCTTTTCACCAAGGTCGGCCGCCAAATAACGCGTACCCGCCTCGAGTGCCGCCTTGGCCACACCCATTACGTTGTAGTGGGGAACAACTTTCTCCGCGCCGTAGTAGCTCATGCCGATGATGCTGCCACCATCGGCCATCAACGGCTCCGCCCCCCGGGCTAGGGCCACCAGCGAATAGGCGCTGATATCGAGCGCGGTGGCAAACGCCTCACGCGTGGTGTTCACGAAACGACCCTCGAGCGCTTCGCGCGGCGCGAACGCCACGGAGTGCAGCAGCATGTCGAGTTTGCCGTTGAAGTGGTCTCCAACCTCGGCGAACACGCGGTCGATGTCCCCGTCCCTTGACACGTCACATTCGGTGATCAGGGTGTCATCGCCAAACTCAGCGGCCAACTGCTCGACATTGCCCTTGAGCCGGTCGCCCTGGTACGTGAACGCCAGCCTGGCCCCGGCCTCGTGCCATGCCTGCGCGATGCCCCACGCAATCGATCGTTTGTTGGCAACACCAAAAACAAACCCGGTTTTTCCTTCGAGCGGTTTACTCATCCGGCAGGCATCAGTAAGGAAAATCCCCCCGCTTGGCAAGCGGGAAGAAATTGCGCTTGCGGTTTTAAGCAGGCGTGCGTCTCATTCGTCTGGTTAACCAGTCACTTCGATTGGCCCCTGACTGACAGGGATTAGGCCAGCGCAGCCTTGAGTGATTCGGTGGCTCGTTGGTTTTCTTTTGCTGTGCCGATGGAGAGACGAATCCATTCGGGGAGGCCATAGCCGCCCATCGGGCGCGTGATCACGCCCTGCCGCTGCATCGCCTCGAACACCGCCTGCCCGTCGCCGACCCGCACCATCACGAAGTTGGCGTACGACGGCACGAACTCGATCCCCTGCTCCACGCAGACGGCCTCAAAAAAATTCAGCCCCTCGGCATTGGTGCTGCGGGTGCTGGCTAGGTGTTCATCGTCGTCAAGAGCGGCTATTGCTCCGGCCTGCGCCACGGAGTTGGTGTTGAACGGCTGGCGAACTTTCTCCAGCGCGGAGACGAAATCGGGATGCCCGATGCCATAGCCGATACGCAGTCCGGCCAGGCCGTAGATTTTCGAGAAGGTACGCATCAGGAGCAGGTTTGGCTTTTCGTTGGAGCGCACCAGCGGCAACAGGTCGACAGGCTCGTCGAGGAACTCGTAATACGCCTCGTCCATTACCAGCAGCACGTCGTCTGGGACCTGCTCGACGAGGGCGCGGACGTCCCCTGGCTTGGCCAGGGTGCCGGTGGGATTATTCGGGTTAGCCACCCAGACAATACGAGTCGCCGGCGTGATCGCCTCGAGCATTGCGGGCAAATCGTGCCCATGCTCGACCGCGGGAACGGTGTTGACCTTGGCTCCCATTATCATCGCGACAAGCGGGTAAATGGCGAAGCAGTATTGTGACACGACTATCTCGTCGCCGGAACCAAGCAGCACGTGCGACACGAACTCGATGATCTCGTTGGAGCCGTTACCGAGGATGAGGTTCCTCGGCTCGATGTCCAGTTTAGCCGCCAGTTTATTCTTCAGGTAAAACGCATTGCCATCCGGGTAAAGGTGGCTTTGGCCAATAGCGGTTTTCATCGCCTCGACGGCGAGTGGGCTGGGGCCAAGCGGATTCTCGTTAGAAGCGACCTTGATGACCTCGTCACGCTCGATGCCGAGCTCGCGTGCGACCTCCTCGATCGGGCGGCCCGGCTGGTACACTGGCAGGGTGTTCAGCGCGGGGTTTAGCTTGTCGGAAAGCGACATCAGAAAATCAGGCCAAGCGCTTGGCCAGGCGGCGAGTTACTTGAGCGACTTGAGGAACGCCTCGTAGCGCTTGGTGCAAAGCTGGTGCGACACCTTGGACTGTTCGTCCGACTGCTTGGGCGCGTTGGCCGGTGTATCAACTTCCTCAATGGCAAAACGGAATTTCAGGTTGAACGGCTCGCCCTTCTTCAATTGCCGGGGCAGGAAGTAGCCGAAGCGGCCATAGTCGCGCCACGAGAGTTCCTTGACGCCATTGGCCGGTGTGTTCATCTGCTGGGCCGTGTACCAGCGCTTGCCAATAGGGAAAAGCAGACGTGCCCACTGGTGGTTGTCATCGATAACCTTGCCCTTTCCAGCGGCATTGGAAGGTTCCCAAAGATAGCTGGTCTCCTTGTTACGCGTAGCCACCTCGGTGTGGGCGCGGAAATGCACGCCGGCATGTTGCAGGTCGCCCCCAAGGCTGACATCGCACTCTGCCTTCAACTCAAATCCGGCATCGACCTGCGTATACCGGCCGCCCGGGCGCGACACCTGGAACGTGCGGCGCTCGGAGAGCATCACGTCACTGCCGCTGGCGTCCTTTTGCGTTGCACGCCACTTGATGTGCGCCACGATCGAGGCAGAATCGTTGGTCGAAGTGTTTTCAAACTTCACGATGTCGTAACGCCCGTTGCCCGGGCCGCCCTTGTGCCACATATCGTAATTGCCTAGGTCAGACGATATTCTGTTCCAGCCGATAAAAATACCGCGGTGGTGGTTAAACAGACCGGCTCCTTTACCCTCTTTATCCACACCGGGATTGGTCACCAACTCGCCGCCACCGCCGAAGATGTGCAGAAACGGCTTGATCTGCCCTTCGCCGTGGACTAGTCGGGCGACTACTTTGCCTTCCTGCAACACATCGACCGCCTTGCCTGGGCCAAGCGGATTGGGCTGCTCGACGACTTTCCAGTCGGCCCTAGCCAATGGGACAGTAGCAACAAACGCCAAACCGGCGATGAGCTTGGTAAGTGAATTGAAATGAATCCGAGTCATGGTTGAGATACCCAACAATTTGGGTGGTGAATTATATGGAAACCCCCGTCGCTTGGCGATAAAGAACCGCTGCCTGGCCAAACGCAGAAAAATCATCCCGGCTACGTCCGAGTGGGGTCAGCGGTCACCTCGGTTGCCGCCGCGCGAATCTCCCGGACGAACCTGGTCATTCTCGCGGCTACGTCCCGGATCGCGCGCGAAAAACGACATCAGCTTCACGACGGTTGGCGAAACTGTGGCATTACAGATTCTTTGTCTCAATCGGGTGACAATTCTAGTTGCGAAAATTTGCTGTTTACTCTTCCGGGGCTTTTTGGACTTCCGGGCCTTTGTCGCCCTGCAATTCTTTCACTGCAGCAGCGGCAGCTTTAACTTCGCCTGCGTTGCCAAGAATGGTGAAGTCCAGCTCAAACGTGCGCGACTGTCCCGCGCCAAGCTTGGGCACCCGTCCATATTTGCGCTCGTAGCTGCGGTTGTGAGGGAAGCCGGTGCCCGGCTCGATGCCGGTCACGTAGCCGGTCGTCTCCGCCGCCGTGTTTTTCCACTGGGTGAGGTACGGCAGTTGCGCGACCGGCCAACGAACCGTCACGCCGCGGTCGCCGGCCGGATTCACCAGCACCGCCGTCGCGTTGCCGTCGCTGTCGGCCTTGGGGTAAATCTTGTAAACCTCCTCGGTGAAGCCCTTGGTCGGCGCGGCGTAAACCGCCTGTTGACCGATCGCCTTGGCGGCGTTGGCGTTGAACGGAACAATCTTCTCCGAGGCCGCAAGCAACTTCGCTCCTTTCCCAAGTAGCGGCCGACCGAAGTTCGCGTGGTAAATAATCTGGAACTCCTCGTCGTACGTGCCGTTGTTCGTAAGCACGTCGCGGATGCGAAACGCTCCCGAGCCCGGTACCGTGCTGATCTCCGTCCAGATTTCGAAGTTCGGCCCGTAGAAGGAAACCTCGTGTGCGCGGCCCCGGATGCGGATGCGGTGCGGCGCTTCCCTGTCCACCGCCACGACCACGTCCGACGCTGGGATATTGCCGATCTTGCCGTGCAACGTCAGATCCATCACCGCCTCGTCGCCGACATTGTTGATGAACTTATCCTCTCCCGGGTGCCCCGCGAACGACAGGCCGCAGCGCACCAGCCATTCGTTGAAACCGTCGAGCCAGCCCAGGCCGCCCCGATCGTGCAGGTTGATGTGGCTTGGGTGGACGACCTCCTTAACCGGCGAATTCCAGCCCAGACGCACGTCACCCAAATTGACATCGAGCACACTCATACCGCGGGTCGGGATCACGCGAAACTGCAGCCTACCGTTGTCGACCTCGATCAGATCGACGCCCTCTTGCTTGCCGCCGTGCAGAGTGCGCTTATTGATCGACCAGCGGGCGTCGCCCTTGTAGCCGGAGAAATCGCTGCTCGTGAGTTGCCAACTCTCCGCGTGTGTGTCGCGCTTGGCACTTGTCAAAACCTGATAGTGCGAAGCCGCCTGCGCCGATGCCGCGATTGTCAACAAACCGATTGAAAATAAATGTTTCATGGTGCGAGGCGGAGAGTAGCGCCCGCCCGGGAATTGCCAAGCGCCAACTCTTGGCCGACACTCCCGCCGCCGAGTTACCGCCATGATCATCCGAATCCTTCTCGCCCTGTTCCTCGCCGCCGCCACGTTGTTCTGCGTGTTCGGTTTTGTAGCGACATTCGAGCCGATGCCCGACCAAACGCGGTGGTTTTTTCGCGGGATTTACGGGCTTATCTTCATCGGAAACGTCGCCGGGTTAGCGCACCTCATCCGGGGGATTCTCAATCGCTGATCTTCCCCAATTGGGCATTAAATAGGGAGTTGCAAGCCCACTTGGCCAAGCGTAGCTTCCCGTTTCAGATGAAAACGTCTTCAAAAAACCGCCGCTTGGCCACAGGATTTACGCTGATCGAGTTGCTCGTTGTCATCGCCATCATCGCGATCCTCGCCGGCCTTCTCCTCCCGGCGTTGGCCAAGGCCAAAAACAAGGCCACCGGTGCCTACTGCATGAGCAACCACAAGCAGCTGCAGCTCTGCTGGACCATGTACGCCGGTGACAACAACGACAGCATGCCGGAAAACTCACAACTCCCCGGCGGCGGCAGCCGGGCCAGCTGGTTCAGCCAGGGACCAACGTGGCTGCACGGCAACGCGTGGACAGATATCGACGACAGCAACATCCGCAAGGGCGTCCTCTTCAAGTACAACGACTCGTCCGGCATCTACAAGTGTCCCGCCGACAAGTCGACTGTCAATGACGAGGGAAAAATCCCGCGCGTGCGCAGCGTGTCGATGAACATGTATATGAACTTCCGATCCAGCCCAGAGGATGGGGATTACAACAAATGCTGGCATAAGGTCAGCGACATCAAAAACCCCTCCGCGTCGGACGCCTTCGTATTCATCGACGAACACACCAAGAGCATCCAGCAAAGCGCCTTCGGCGCGAACGCCGGCACATGGACGCTGTTCGGCACAGCCAAGTGGACGTGGATCAGTTTCCCGGCGACCCGACACAACAACGGCACGGTGCTGTCGTTCGCCGACGGCCACGCCGAGTCATGG
>Ga0209403_10004001_pt1 | contig 16228 bp, 19 predicted proteins | sample ArcticOcean_MG_C_8_FD_187440 | JGI IMG/M metagenome (GOLD analysis project Ga0209403, IMG submission 187440) | Marine microbial communities from western Arctic Ocean - ArcticOcean_MG_CB11_86 (SPAdes) (version 2) | ecosystem: Environmental > Aquatic > Marine > Oceanic | place: Arctic Ocean... | reverse complement strand
ATTTCCGGTTCCCCGGCCTGCATGACCGCCATCGCGGAGTTGGTCGTACCCAGGTCGATTCCGATCGCCTTAGCCATGTTTCAGTTCATTCCTCGTCTGATTTCAATTTCATTGATCGTTGTTATCGCCCCGAATTCGAGGCTTGTCGGGCGATATCACACCCCTGCAATATCCCGCTTACTCTTCTTCGGCAGATGGATCAGATGACGCGGTCGATATTTGGACCTGCGCTACCCGGATCACCTCGTCGTTCATCTTGTATCCCTTACGCAACACCATAAGGACGGTGCTGGCTGGCACTTCATCGGACTCCGCCGTTAGTAAAGCCTCGTGCAACCGGGGGTCAAACAGATCGCCGGCGGTTTCGTAAGGTTCAATCCCTTCCGAAGACAGCACCTGCAAAAGGGACCTACGAATGCCGTCAAACCCGTCAAACCATGAGTCTTCCACACCGTCCGGACGCCCAGCACCAAGTGCTGTCTCAAACTGGTCCACCGAGTCCAACACCCGCACTGCCAACCGCCTCATCGAGCTGCGACGAATCTCTTCACGCTCTACTGCGACTCGATTTCGATAGTTGACGAAGTCCGCCTGCACACGTTGCACCAGCGCCTTGAGCTCATCCCGTTCCCTTATCGCTGCATCAAGCGGCTCTTCGAAAACGAGCGGTTCTTCAAGTTCCGGGGCGCCCGGCCCGTTGGCCTCGTCCCCGACTTCAGTCACCTCATCTTCCGGAGCCGATCCGTCTTTCATCTCTTTCTCCACTTACGACAGTCCTCCGCGCATAGCGCACCCATTAGTTAATCCAGATCGTCCGGGTCAGCGCCCACATACTTCAAAAATGATCTCAACTCGGCCGTCGCTCTAATAGCGGCGGCGTCAAGCGTTTCTGTATTCAATTCCGCGCCGTCCACAAGCCTACGTAACGGGCCAACAAGGTCCAATACAAGACGAACTCCGGCCAAATTCAACCCGAGTTCTTCTACGAGACGGCCGATAACTCGGAGACGTAGAAGATCGTCGTTTGAGTAAAGCCTGAGGTGCCCACCGGTGCGTGATGGTTGCACAAGGCCCACCCGCTCGTACTTACGAAGCGTCTGTGGATGCATCTCCAACAGGCGGGCGGCAACGCTGATTATGTAAACGCCACTAAACTCGACACCATCGGCGCCTGTCGTTGCATTTCCTCTGTCAGCGACCAATTCCCGTATCCATCAAATCAACCAATTCAGGTGTCACGCGATAAAAGTCTTCATCTCCAAATAACACGCTCTGTATCGTATGAGTTGATACGGTGCATGTCAACATGGTGGCCGATCATCCTGCCAGTCGCAGTCTCCCAACATGACGATCTGACGATTTCACATAAATTTAACGAAACCGATCCAATATCGCGTGCAAAGATTCAGTTAGCGTAGTAAACTTCCGCACTGTTGACATTGTGACATTAGTCACTAACGGTTCGCAATTGCAACAATATCGATATTTATAACGAATTCGGGAGTAGAAATCCCGATTCCCGACGAAATTAGGAACCTAGAAGATGACTCTTTACTTGAAAGCCTGCCCCCGTTGCCACGGGGACATTGCATTGGACGATGACCAGTACGGGCGATACATGGAATGCCTGCAGTGCGGATTCCTGATTCGCTCCACGGCGGAAGAGAAGCCCGTCCCGGTAACGCCATCGAGAACGCAGGCAGCGTAACCCGAGTCGTTCGCTCACTCCTCAAATAAAAGAGACCCCAGTTCCCACGAACTGGGGTCTCTTTTCGTATCTTTTGATTGGCGGATACTCCCGGTCTAAAGCCTGGCCGTCTCAGTCCAAATCGATCACATCACGTTCGATATCGATGATGTCGGCATCAAACATTTGCGACTCGGCGTAATCGATCACGCTGTCCATCATCTCCGAAGCGTGACGTGCCCCCTCACTTACTAAGGCGATACCAATTAATGCCGATTTGAGATGGTCCTGGTCTCCCACTTCAGCAACGCTGGCATCGAACCTGTGCCGGAGCCGATCAATCAGCGACCGGACCACCCGTCGCTTGCCCTTCAAGGATCGATTGTCGTGCAAACGGAGCGTTACTCTGCACACTGCTACTTTCATGTACCCACTTTAGCTTCACCCCCCGCCGTTCTCGGATGTGTTCAATCTAATGTCGTCACAAAAAGTTGAACGTTTGTGGGCGATTGTGATAAAACGCACGTAGGCATATGAGTGATGATCAGCGCTGTTTCACGTGTGAAACAGCGCCAGTAGACTCCAGGGGATACCGTACCGAAGGGTGCGCCGCATGGCCAACGGTTACACGATAGATTTTTCAGGCGACGAAATTCGGTCCAACACGGACGCGCCAGAGGTAGTCGTTCAACGACTACCTCTGTACGTCCGTGTGCTGGCCCAGTTTGACGCCACCGGTGCCGAGATGGTCTCCTCAGAACAGCTTGGCACTCAGCTCCAGATGACGCCCGCCCAGATCCGAAAGGACCTGAGCTACTTCGGAAGATTCGGCAAACAAGGCCGTGGGTACAACGTCAAACGGCTCTCTCAGGAACTCCGCTCCATTCTCGGGCTCAATCGCCAGTGGAATGCTGGGCTGGTCGGGGTCGGAAGACTCGGCCGTGCCATCATCGCCTACCCCGGATTCAAGCCGGAAGGATTCCATGTGGTGGCCGCGTTTGACGAGGATCCATCAGTAGTTGGGTCGTCCGTCGGGGGCATCGACGTAAGACCAATAGAGCAGATCAGGGAAACGGTTGCCGAGCTTGGGATCCATATCGGCATCGTAGCCGTCCCGGCACTGAATGCCCAGAGTGTGTTCGACGCCCTTGTCGAGTCAGGCATCAAGGCGATCTTGAACTACGCCCCAGTAGCCCCACAGGTTCCGCTGGACGTAAAGGTCAGAGGAGTGGACCCCGTCCTGGCTCTCCAGTCCATGACCTATTTCCTAAAGTCATAGGGCGCTGTGGCTGAATTCCCGATCGGGCGGAAAACGGTCCATAACCTGTCCTCGGCCAGACAAGGGATCATTCCTAAGCGAGCGCATCTGTCGGAGATATCAATCTGGGGCAAAGAACGCATTCCAGAATTTCACCTATGCAAGAAAACTCAAGCCAGTCCCATCACCACACATCCCCGAACGCAAGACGGGGGCGAAATAATCCCGGCCCCGTAATAAAAGCTTACCCAGCCCTGAAGACCTAAGTCCTCTGCGTCGGAACCGGCGGCGTTACGCTGGAACTGTGGCGTCCACGACGTCGAGCGAGGCCGACCCTGATCTGAGCACGCCGAAATGCCTGCAAGGCGCGGGACAGATCAACTTCTGATTGCCTGTTCTCCACACGTTCCGAAGCGCGCTTGAGCGCCTCTTCGGCACGTTCAAGATCGATGGCCACATCCATCTCAGCCGTATCGGCCAGGATCGTAACGTTGTTGTTCAACACTTCGAGGAAGCCGCCCGTAACGACGAGAACGTTCTCGTCGCCATCGGACCGTACCGTCATCTCGCCGGGCTGGAGTTGAGTCATCAGCGGCGCGTGATTAGGAAGGATGCCAAGCTGGCCGTCGATACCCGGCGCTACCAGTGAGTCAACATCTTCCGAGAACACTTCCCTCTCGGCGGTGACGATTGTTAGTTTGAACGTGGCCATTTACTGGGTGCTCCACCCCCATACGGGGGCCTGAACAATGTCGGTATTAATCGTTGGTTTCGGCGAGCATCTTCTCGCCCTTCTCGCGGGCCTCGTCAATCCCGCCGACCATCCGGAAAGCCTGCTCCGGCAGATCATCGTGCTTGCCGTCCAAGACCTCACGGAACCCGCGAACGGTGTCTGCCAGCGGCACGTAGCGTCCCGGGATACCCGTGAACACTTCACCAACGAAGAACGGCTGCGTCAGGAACTGCTGGACACGGCGTGCGCGACCTACGGCCACACGGTCCTCGTCGGAAAGTTCTTCGACACCGAGAATGGCGATAACGTCCTGCAGGTCACGGTAGCGCTGAAGCACCTGCTGCACTTCACGTGCAACGCCGTAGTGCTCTTCGCCGACGATACCCGGCTGCATAATTCGGGAGTTTGAAGCGAGCGGGTCAACAGCCGGGTAGAGACCCTGCTCCGTCATCGATCGCTCAAGTGAAATGTTGGCGTCCAGGTGGCCAAACGTGGTCACGATGCCCGGGTCCGTGTAGTCGTCAGCCGGCACATATACCGCCTGGAACGACGTGATCGAACCATCGACCGTGGTTGTAATTCGCTCTTCAAGGTCGCCGATCTCGGTGGACAGCGTGGGCTGGTAACCAACAGCAGACGGCATACGACCCAGGAGTCCGGACACTTCCATGCCGGCCAGGATGTAGCGGTACACGTTGTCTACGAACAGCAGCACGTCCTGCTTCTCAACATCGCGGAAGTACTCCGCCATCGTGAGACCCGTCAGGGCGATCCTTGCCCGGGTTCCGGGAGGCTCGTTCATCTGGCCAAACACGAGCACGGTGCTGTCCATCACACCGTATTCTTGCATCTCATGCCACAGGTCGTTGCCCTCACGGGATCGTTCCCCAACACCTGCGAACACGGACACACCGGAGTGCTCCTGCGCGATGTTTCGGATAAGCTCCGTGATGATGACGGTCTTGCCGACGCCGGCCCCGCCGTATGCGCCAACCTTGCCGCCCCTCTGGAACGGGGTGATCAGGTCAAATACCTTGATCCCGGTCTCCAGAATCTCGGTGGTACCGGTCTGTCGGTCGAAAGACGGTGCAGCGCGGTGAATCGGCCAGTAGTCGGCGGCGTCGACATCGCCTAGGTTGTCGAGCGCCTTTCCGGTCACATTAAACAACCGTCCGAGGGTTGCCGGGCCCACGGGGACTGCGATAGCCCTGCCCGAGTCCGTAACCTCGGCGCCGCGCTTCAGGCCCTCGGTCGGGCCGAGAGCCAGGCAGCGCACCCAGTTGTTGCCGACGTGCTGCTCTACCTCGAGGTAGAGCGTCTCGCCGGACAGTTCCAGTTCCAGGCCGTTGTAGATCTCCGGAAGGTCTTCCGATGCGAACTCCACGTCCACAACAGTTCCGATGACCTGTACAACCTTGCCGTTAGCCATTTTGGGGCTCCTGTAATCCGCTCTTTGGGCCAAATGCCGGACTCGGGCACCGGGTCAATCCCGATATCCGTCCCGTGAATTTCACGTATGTTCCTGAGGTCAGAGAAGCGCTAAGCAAGCGCCTCCACACCACCGACAATGTCCAGCATCTCGGAGGTAATCGCTTCCTGACGGGCTTTGTTCAACTGCAACGTCAGGCCATCAATCAGATCGTTGGCCGCATCCGTGGCGTTCTTCATCGCCACCATGCGGGCCGAGTGCTCACTCGCCATAGCTTCGAGGACGGCGTGATAAACCTCCATCTCGATATAACGGGGGAGCAGTTTTTCAAGAACTTCCACCGGTCCCGGCTCGTAGATGTAGCCGATTGCGGCATTGCCGGTCAGCTCTGCGGGCTCGACCGGAATTAACGTGTCGATGGTCGGGGCCTGCACGGCCGTGTTAACGAAGCGAGAGTAAGCCAGCAACACCCTGTCCACGCCGGCCGATTCAAACTCTGCGATAACCAGGTTGGAGATAGGACGAGTGTCTTCGACCGTCGGGTTATCCCCGATGCCGTCAAACACCGCTTTCAATTCATTACCCGTGCGGACCGAGAAGTTCCGGCCTTTTTTGCCGATCGCCACCAAGGTCACCGGAGTTTCGCTCTCCCTGATCGTTCGCTCCACGTCACGTGTCAGATTTGTCACAAGTCCGCCAGCTAGCCCACGGTCCGGTGTGATCAAGACTATTCCCGTGGTCTTCACTTCTCTTGCATCAAGCAACGGAACAGATGTGTCCTCAGAACCGCGTTCAAGTGCGGCGAGGTGAGACAGCACCGAGTTCATGTGCTCAGAGTAGGGCCGTCCGGCCACCACCATCTCCTGTGCGCGCCGCATTTTGGAAGCGGCGATCATCTGCATGGCGCGGGTGATCTTCGCCGTGTTGGCGACACTCCGAATCCTGCGTCTTAATACTTGGGTGCTTGGCATGAATGGTGGTGCTCTCGGGCGAAGTTACGTCCGCCCGAACCGCTCCTAGTCTTCCAGATTGATTGTCTGCTTGAACGCGGCCGCCGCTTCGGAAAGCTTCGTGCGCGCATCGTCGCTCAGTTCACCCGTCTCGGAAATCCCAGCGAGGACCTCCGGGAGGTTGGCGGCCGTGTACTCGTGCCATCCGACCTCGAACTCGAGGATCTTGGAGATCGGCACGTCGTCCAGGTCCCCGTTCGTCCCGAGGAAGAAGATCGAAACCTGCTGCTCCATCGTGAGCGGCGCCGTCTCGTTCTGCTTCAGGACCTCAGTCATACGCTGACCACGCTCAAGCTGGTTGCGGGTCGCTGTGTCAAGATCGTCGGTTCCGAACTGGGCGAACGCCGCAAGTTCACGGAACTGAGCCATGTCCAGCTTCAGCCGACCGGCAACGTCACGCATCGCCTTGGTCTGGGCAGCACTGCCAACACGACTGACCGAGAGACCGGCGTTCAGCGCAGGCCGAATACCTGCGTTAAACAGCTCCGACTCAAGATAAATCTGACCGTCCGTAATCGAAATCACGTTGGTCGGCACGTATGCCGACACGTCACCAGCCTGCGTCTCGATAATCGGCAGACCTGTGATGGAACCTCCGCCGTGCTCGTCGTCGAGCCGGGCGGCTCGCTCAAGAAGTCGGGAGTGGAGGTAGAAGACGTCACCCGGGTACGCCTCACGACCCGGAGGCCGGCGAAGCAGCAGCGACATCTGGCGGTAGGCCCATGCGTGCTTGGTGAGGTCGTCGTAAACAATCAGAACATCTTTGCCCTGGTCCATGAAGTACTCGGCCATCGCAGCGCCGGCATAAGGAGCCAGGTACTGCAGCGGGGCTGCGTCGGAAGCGTTGGCGGCGACCACGATCGTGTGGTCAATCGCGCCGTGGTCACGCAGAGTCTGTGCGACCTGCGCAACCTTACCGACCTTCTGGCCGATGCCGACGTATATGCAGATAACGCCGGTGTCTTTCTGGTTGATGATGGCGTCAACACATACAGACGTCTTGCCGGTATTCCGGTCCCCAATGATCAGCTCACGCTGTCCACGACCGACCGGAATCAGGCCGTCGATGCCCTTGATTCCGAATTGGAGCGGGGCGTCCACAGATTTACGCACAACAACGTTCGGAGCCAGTCGCTCGATCGGCATCGTGGCGGCAGAATCGATCGGGCCCTTGCCGTCCAGCGGCCTGCCCAGGGAGTCAACGATCCGCCCCATCAAAGCTTCGCCAACCGGGACCTCAGCGATGCGACCCGTGCTTCGGACCTCGTCGCCTTCTTTAATGTGCGTGTACTCGCCGAGAATCACGGCTCCGACGCTGTCTTCTTCAAGGTTCAGCGCCATGCCGATCGCGTCACCCGGGAACTGCAACAGCTCCGTGTAACTGACATCGGACAGGCCGTGGATAGTCGCCACGCCGTCAGCCGCCTTAACGACTGTGCCAACGTCGACCATGGTCAATTCGCCGCCGAATTCCTCGATCTGGCGCTTGATGACCGAGGCTATGTCCTGTCCTCTGACCGCCATGCGATCTCCTCCGTGAGCCTCTAAGAAGCCCTGTGTTCGTGACACTCACCGGACCCTCGAAATAGAGAGGCGGTAAGCAGCTGCCCTGCACCGGCAATCATGCTGCCAGCCGGGCGACGTTATTTCCTTTAGTACCGGTGACTCCCGGTTTAATCTTCTCCGCGGGTCACAACAACCGGTCGCCCGAGTGTCTGTCGGAGCGACTGAAGTTTTGACCGCACGCTGCCGTCGACCAACCGGTCTCCAACACGTGCCACCATTCCGCTCAGGATCTCAGGGTCTTCCCTGAAGGTCGCTTTGACCTCCTGGCCGACCAGTGCGCTAAGGCGTGTAACGATCTCCGAGCGCACTGCGTCGTCGATCGGAACCGCCGTTGCGATATCAGCCCGTGCGATTCCCCGCTCAGCGTCCAGCATCGCCCGGTAGTCATCCCGAACCGCCGGAGCGATCCACGACGCACTGTGCGTCACCAGTAGCTTTGCAAGGTTCTGGGCCTTGTCGCCAACATCCCCGAGGACCTTATCGATGCCGTCCATCTTGACGGACATCGGGACCTGGGGAGCGTCAAGCAGCGCAGCAAAATCCTCGTCACCCAGCGCAGTCGCCAGTGTGTCAAGGTCTGCCGCCCACTCGTCAAATGTGTCGTTCTCGGACGCAATATCAAAGGCGGCCTGTGCGTAACGCCGTGCTTTTGGCGCCATGCTTAGACCCCCTTCCTTTTATTCACGTCGCGTCCGGTAACGTCGGTCAACATCTAAGAGTTCCCACCATCTCTGGAGAGGCCCTCTTGAAGAACGCCCTCGATGATCTCTCGGTGCGCCTGCGCATCAAGCGATCGACCGATCACGCGCTCGGCGGCGTCAACCGCCAGGTTCGCAAACTCGGCCCTGATCTCTTCAATAGCGCCGTCCCGCTCACGCCGGACTTCTTCAGTAGCCCGCTCGCGCAAGCTATCGAGGTCAGCGCGAACGCGTTCCTCTTCCGTGACCCGCAGTCTTCCAGCCGCTTCCCGCGCTTCCGCGATCAGCGCCTGGCCCTGTACCCGGGCCTCGGCTATCTCCTGCTCTACACGCTCGGCAGAGGACGCAGCGTCTTGCTGTGCCCTTTCGGCCGCCTCGAGACTCTCCTTGATCCGAGTTGAGCGCTCATCGAGCGCCTTTGATATCGGACCGTAGAGAAGCTTCGAAAGAATAAAAAACAGGATCAGAAAACTGACGAGCTGTGTTATCAGTCCCGGCAGGTTTATGCCTATGGCTTCCATCGATCTTCCTTACATCGGGCCCGGCGATCTAACGCCGGACACGCACCCACGACTCCAAGAAACGCTTGAAAGCGTCCCCGGCGTCGTGCAGGTGTTATGACTACGCAACGAAGATGATGATGATTGCCACCACCAGCGCGTAAATTGCGATGGCCTCAGCGAACGCGATCGCAAGGATCATGTTCTGCTGGATGACACCGCTGGCCTCGGGATTGCGGCCAAGGGCTTCCATCGCCTTACCGGCCAGAATGCCAATTCCCAGGCCCGGGCCAATGGCGCCGAGTCCGATTGCCAGACCGGCGGCAAGTGTGGTCAGATCCGTTTCCATTTCGGTACCTCTCCTGCAGAGTTCTACGATTAAACGTTAGGTCACCGGGCATCACAGGCTGGAACTCTCCAGCATGTTGGCTGATGCACCGACAGAGTCAAATTAAGCGCGTCGAGCTAGTGCTCCTCCTCGGCATGTCCAAGCGATGCCATCACTCCGAACACGAGGGTGAGCATTGCGAATATGAAGCCCTGGATAACGCCGACGAACAGCTCCAGGCCGATGAACGGGATAATCCCGATCAGCGGGAACAAGAACGCCATAGCAACAAGCAGAACTTCCCCGGCGAACATGTTTCCAAATAGACGGAAGGTGAAGCTTATCGTACGGGCCAGCTCACCAATGATTTCTAGAATCCCGACAAAGAAATAGATGGGGCCTTGCTTGAGGTTGATGAACTTGCCGCCGTATCCGCGGAATCCCAGTGACCGGAATCCCCAGATCTGGACAGTGATCATAGCTACCAGCGCAATGGCCAGGGTGTTGTTCACGTCGGTATTGGCACCGCGGAGGTACGGGACGAGGATCCCGACATCTTCCGCCAGGTCCAGGTCGCCGCCCTTGAGATCACTCAAAAGACCATCGTCGATTGTGAGATCTCCGTCGTCGTCTCGCTCCAACTTCGATTCGTCGATTGCGAGATGGTGTGACTCTTCATCTAACGATAGAGAGTCCAGAGGAATCGCATCCTGGCTTGTCTGCCCGAACCCGACCCACTTGAAGCTGCCGCCACCGCCGTTGAAGATAACAAGATCCGGGTCTTTGAAATCAGCCTCGCCGCCATCGTGATCGGCCTCTTCTATGGCGTGTTCACGATGCTCGACAAACTCTTCAGAGGTTTCTATCCAACCGATGGTGCCGACACCCGGAAGGACACCAATCCAGTTGTTAATCACGACGACAAGGAAGATGGACAGAACTAGAGGGAGGAACCGTCGGCCGTGGCGGCCTCCGGCGGCAGACTCTCCCAGATTGATGAAGAAACCGACGATGACTTCCAGGAAATTCTGCAGTCCGGTCGGTACGTCCTTCTCCGGCGAGTTGCTTCGAATCTTACGAGTGCCGAAGTAGGCGACGAGAATAAGAATTGCGCCGGCGAACCAGGACATGATCGCGGTGTTCATCACTTCGTACTTGAACAAGCCGAAGTTAATTGCGGGCGCCACTTTTTCGGCAGGAAGTTGGATCGCAGCGATCGGAGAGCCGAGGAATCCCAGGCCAAACGGTGCGCCAAGTGCGCCACCGACGACCGATAGACCAAACACGCCAACAATAATTACCAGCGTGATCAGTTTTTTCGGGCTGGAAAAAATCTTCGATTACCTCTGCGCATCAACGCAACGCTGTTTTATCCCGGACGACTACCGAGGATTCCTGTTTTCAAACTCATCAGCAGGTTGATCCGAGTTATCGCCCCACATGAGGCTCAACATTCGAATCATCCCTGCAAGCGCGACCACAATTCCTACCGCTAGGCCGACAAGCGTCAGAACTGGACCTGTTCCTAATCGACTGTCCAGCCATAAGCCGCCACCCGTCCCACCGGCGATGCTCAGGGCAACAGCCCAACCTACACCCATAAGCCGCCCTAGCAGCCCAATGGTGCTCCGACTCCCGGACGATTGGCCCATTGTTGCCGTACGAACCCACAAAAAAAGAGTGGGTCACGCTCCGAATTTCGATTGTGGACTTTATCACACACCGTTGCGCTGAACAACGAACAATCCAATATGCCATCAACTCCGCCGGGAGACATCTTGAAGTCTCAAGAATCTCCGACAGTTCTTGCCGAATTGAGCCAGAAGTACCGAATGTGAAAATCAGTCGATCAATGCCCGAAGTGGAGCAACCGCCCCACCACGAACACAACCCACTATACGGCGAGAAAAGACGACACGCTGAGGAAATGTATGGGAATGATGCACAGGTCACCCAGGCATCACGGCATCACGGTAGGAGCAGCGCTTGCTCCGACTGACGCGTGTTACAGGACTACGCTACTAATCGGGCCTGATGTGATCATTGTCATACTGAGACCGAGGTGAAGGATATCCCGGCGACAGAGCGCAAGTCGGTCCGCCATGCGGAAGTCATCCTCCAGCGAGATTCTTCGTTAGACGCTCCTCAAAATGATCAAGCATCTTTGCCGGACTCTCCGATGTCGTCCAAGTCCAGTGTGTCGATGAAATCCTTGAAAGCCGACATACGCTCTATCTCGGTGTCGGTGGGCGGGCTTCCGACCGATTCTGACCCATCACTGTCTCCGACCACAGCCTTACCCGTTTCGGCATCCATATGCACTCCAGCGCGTTCCAGCACGGAGTCCTCGGCGAAAATCGGCACCTTGGCCCGTACTGCAAGGGCAAGTGCGTCAGAAGGACGTGAATCAACTGCGATCGTCTTTTCGGACGCGGTCATCACTATCTTGGCGAAGAAGGTCTCTTGATCCAGTCCGGATACAATTATGTGATCAATTACTCCCCCCAAATCGCTGATCAAATGATGTAGCAGATCGTGCGTCATCGGACGCGGGGGCGTCATGTCTTGCAGCTTTAGGGCAATAGCCTCAGCCTCGGGCTGTCCTATCCAGATAGGCAGGAACCTCTCAGCGTCCTTCTCTTTAAGAATGACGATGCGCGAGTAGTTCAGAAGGCTTACTCGAATACTATCTATGACCATCTCACGCATGATCTCGCACCCTCCGAACTTTGGCCGGTTACCTGTAAATAGATAGTCTGAAACGTTGATTTCCGGCCGGCCCCAATATCGAACCAACTCCACCCCACCACACTACTGTCTGTACATTAGGGGCGTAATCACAGGGGTGTCAACGATGTTGTGGCCCTGCTACACCGGTGCTACCCCTACGTCGCCGACTCGGAACCGGATACTTTCGAACGTATCCGTCGATCGACCTGCCTTCTAGGAAGCATCACACGATGCCCACAACCTGCGCAGCGCAGGCCGATGTCGGCGCCGATCCGGTAAATCGTCCAGTCGTTAACGCCACACGGATGCCCTTTCTTAAGGGTAATACGATCCCCCACTTCAAATTGGACCTCTTCTCCATCTGGCTGGCCTGCTGCGCTGCTCACTACTGGCTCTTCATTTCCCGGGCCTCGTTGATCTGATCCCTCAAACTCTCCGCCGCCTTCCGCGCCGCGCCGGCAAACTTCCGCTCCTCTTCGGACGCGTAGATTATGCCGCGTGAAGAAGAAATCATCACTCCACGTCCTTCCGTGTTGACCCCGGCCCGCGTCGCCGCTTCCACATCTCCACCCTGCGCCCCAACGCCCGGAATTAGGAACGGCATGTCTGGATGCTGCCCGCGTAACTCCGCCATCTCTTCAGGATACGTGGCTCCTACAACGATCCCGACGTTGCCCCGAGTGTTCCACTGTGAAGCGAGTCGTGCCGTGTGCTCGTACAACGTCCCCTCAACACCACCATCGGTCATCTTAAGATCCTGTAATTCCGCAGCTCCCGGGTTTGATGTCCTGCACACGATGATCGCCCCGCGATCAGCGCGCTCCGTAAACGGCTCGATCGACTCGCTACCGAGGTACGGGTGCAGCGTCACCGTGTCGAAATCCCACACGTCAAACATGGCACGGGCGTAAGCCGCCGCGGTGGAACCAATGTCTCCGCGTTTGCAGTCGCCGATCAACAAGGTGTCTGGGGCGACGTCCTTGATGTGCGAAATCGTCTTCTCAAGTGCCAGGAGTCCATCTATGCCGAGCGCTTCGTAGAACGCCAGTTGAGGCTTGTAGGCGCACACAAGATCTTTGGTGGCGTCGACTATGGCACGATTGAACTCGGCGACGTCGTTGACGGCCATTCGCCGTGGATCGGGGTCAAGGCCGACGCAAACCAACGACCCGCTTGAGCGAGCCACGACATCCAGTTTTTCGACCCATCCCGTCATGCGAAGTAATCTTTCTTGACTTGGTCGCTTACCGGCAATTTGCCAACCCAGTCACGGATCAGCCTTTTCGAGAATATATGAGTTGTGTACTTACTGGCGTGTGCAACGGACTATTAACGGAAAGTTGCATGATGGATTCCGGGTTTCCCAAATGACACCACCGTTCCCAACAAAACCTACACGTGCGGCCGTTCTCTCACTTTATGACCGCCTGTACGCGACATACGGCCCGCAGTATTGGTGGCCCGGCGATGGTCCGTTTGATGTGATCGTCGGCGCAATCCTGACCCAGAACACCAACTGGAGAAACGTGGGAAAGGCATTGGACGCGCTCCGTAATGCCGACATCTGGTCGTTCAAAGCGATCCACGGCACGGAAAGAGACGATCTGGCCGACCTGATACGTCCATCTGGCTACTTCAACCAGAAGGCCCGCAAGTTGCACGAGTTCGCAGCACTGGTCGAAAACGACCTCAACGGCAACTTGGATCAGCTACTTGATCTACCGATGGATGACCTGCGCGCCATACTGCTTGGGATCTGGGGGATCGGCGAAGAGACAGCGGACGATATCGTCCTCTACGCGGCCGCTAAACCGTCTTTTGTAATCGACACATACACCCGTCGAATAGTCGACCGGCTCGGCTGGCGCCCACAAGGCGTCCAATATCGGGATTACCAGTCGCTGTTCACAGAAAGACTGCCGTCGGACGCCACCCTGTTCAACGAGTATCACGCCCTACTGGATGAGCACGCCTCTACAGTTTGCCGGCCAACGCCCAGATGCGACCAATGTTGCCTGCAGGACATCTGCGCAACGGGGACGAATGCTCCCTCTCAAAATGAGAGAGGCCAATGCGGATAAAGGCTGAGGGAGGACAAAGGGCACCTGAACGCCGTTCTACAACATGTCATCTTAAGACCGAGGCGAAGAGCCTGCTTTGAACTTGATTCAGAAATCTCTCGACTACGAGAGTGCAAAAAGGTCCCGCGTGCATGCAGTTTTCCCACGATGAGACACTTCGTTGCAAACTCCTCAGAATCACAGGCTAGAAAATCATCACGAAGAGAATATTGATCGTACCTACGCACCCATCTGTCTGTCATCCCGAGCGAACCTCACGACGTTGCAACGCCGTGAATCTAAGACCACGCGGTCCCGCGACTTCCCCTACCCCTCACCCCGCGGTTCAGCCTCCAGGAGCTTGATGCTGCTCGTTTTGAACACCAGGTAGGCGTCCTGACCTCGCTCCAGACTGAGCGCATCCACGGCCCCTTGCGTCAGTGCAACAAGTATCCGCACCCCAATATCGACGGTCGCGTACACGCCATCCACGACCAGATCTAGGTCCGTAATCGACCCCGCAATGACGTTCCGGGCACTCAAGCCGGACGGTTTCTCCGTGGCGAGAATGATCTCTTCCGCGCCCAGCGCCACGATCACCGGCGCACCAGTAGGACGATCCATTGGCGGCGTGACGATCTCGATCTCACCAACACGGACCCGGCCCGACTGGCCAGTCCCACCCTGCTCAACAACCGTCCCATCCAAAAGATTTTCGACCGGGTCACCCCGGAACATTCCGCCCACCACAGGGTCCAGCAACACACGAGAAGGCCGGCCAGACGCGACAACCCTCCCGCGTGACAGTACAAGCGCGTCGTCTGCCAGTGCCAGCACCTCGGAGATCGAGTGTGACACGTAAATCATCGGGATCCCGAGATCGTCGTGGACCCGACGTAAGTAACTGAGTACGACGCCGCGTAGGCGGGCATCCAGAGAAGCCATCGGCTCATCCAGCAATAGCAATCTCGGCGACATCGCAAGCGCCCGAGCGATCGCAACACGTTGGCGCTCCCCGCCCGATAGAGACCCCGGAGAACGGTCCATAAGGGGCCGCAATCCAAGCAGCTCGACCACGTGATCCACATCCACAAGGCGGTCCGCCTCCGGCGTCCGTGCCCGACCGTACATGATGTTGCCGGACACACTCATGTGCGGAAACAGAGCGCCGTCCTGGAACACGAGCCCGATACGGCGTTTTTCCGGCGGCACAAACATATTTGGGCTGCCTCGATAAAGGTCTCGCCCGTACAGCACTATCTCCCCATCATCCGGTTTGAGCAGTCCTGCAAGACAGTTCAGTAGAGTCGTCTTCCCGCTCCCAGAGGGCCCAAACAACGCCGTGATGCCAGGTCCAAAATCCCCGGCAACTTCGAGCGAGAAATCTCCCTGCGTGCGCGTAAACGAGAAACGGAACACGCCGTTCGTATCACGACCAGGCCCCGTGGACTCAGGGAAGATCACAGCGTCGCCTGCCAAGGGTTACGCACCAAACCCTGCACGATCTCGCCGGCCAGCCAAACCACCACGGCGTAACAGCAAGTCGTGGACGATGAGCGTGGCGACCGCTAGCGTTATCGAGACCACAACAAGCCGAAGGGCAGCCTGGTCATCGCCAGCTTGGATCCGTGTGAATATACCCAGCGGAACGGTCTGCGTTCGTCCCGGGATGTTGCCGGCGACCACGATAGTGGCCCCAAACTCAGACAGTGCGCGAACCGATCCGATCAACACTCCGGCAAGTAGCCCGCGGTACGCCAGCGGGATCGTCACGGTCATTAAAACGCGCCACGGCCCCGCGCCGAGGCTACGGGCGGCAAGCTCCAATCGGGGATCTACCCCTTCAAGAGCCACCACAAATGTCCTGACGATCAGCGGGAGAGCGACTATTGCCGAGGCAAGAGACGCTGCAAATGTGGTGAACGCCAGGCCATCAAATGGGCCCCGGTTGCCAAGCAGTATCAGCAGCCCGTACCCGATCACAACCGGTGGCAATGCCAGCGGCAGCGATACCACGGCCTCTATAAGGAATCGGCCGCGTATCTGCTTCCGGACGAGCAACCAGGAAAGACCGAACCCGATCGGAAGCGCTATCAGCATCGCCACGGTTGCGACGCGAAGCGAGAGAAGGACGATTGTTAGGTCAGACGACATCGGCGCTAAGTCTATCCCCCACCACGGTCACTCCGACGCTGACACGAAGCCGTGACGCATAAACACGGCTTTTGC
>Ga0209403_10003996_pt1 | contig 16247 bp, 12 predicted proteins | sample ArcticOcean_MG_C_8_FD_187440 | JGI IMG/M metagenome (GOLD analysis project Ga0209403, IMG submission 187440) | Marine microbial communities from western Arctic Ocean - ArcticOcean_MG_CB11_86 (SPAdes) (version 2) | ecosystem: Environmental > Aquatic > Marine > Oceanic | place: Arctic Ocean... | reverse complement strand
CAGAGGTGCTTATGAATATAGTGTTGAAGGTCATAATAAAGATTATTGTCCACAAACTGAGGAATCATAATGGATATTGACATACCTTATAATGTTAAGGAAAGAGAAGATACAGGTTTATATAATGCTAAGCTTGGTATATGGTTATTTTTAGCTTCTGAAATTATGCTTTTTGGTGCATTGTTTTCTACATATATTATTCTTAGAACGGGAGATACAACTTGGATGACTGCCGTTAAAGGGGCTCATCTAAATATTCCTTTAGCTACGATCAATACTGCGTTACTTATATTATCAAGTGTAACATTTGTAATGTCTTGGGTATCATTAAAATTAAAGAATTTAAGTGGCTTTAAGAAATACATGGGCATTACATTATTATGTTCTGTACTTTTTTTAGTTATTAAATTTTTTGAATACAAAGCTAAGTTTGATGTTGGTCATTACCCTTCAACTCATAATTTTTATGCAGTATATTTTACCATGACAGGTTTACATGGTATTCATATTGTTGGGGGTATTATTGTAAATGCATATTTATGGTTACCTGGAGCTAAAATGTGGAATACAGATCCAGACAGATTTACTAATAGAATTGAAGTGGCTGGATTATATTGGCACTTTGTTGATTTAGTATGGATATTTTTATTTCCATCAATTTATTTACTATAGGAATTATTATGTCTGATCATAACATAGAATCACATATAAAAGTTTATTGGAATGTATTTTTTACACTATTAGCTTTTACTGCTTTAACGGTAGCAGTTTCGTATTACGATTTTGGTTCCATTTTTTGGACACTTTTTGTAGGTTTAGGAATTGCTTCAATTAAAGGTTATTTAGTTTCTGCATATTTTATGCACCTAAATTCAGAGCGTAAAGCAATTTATTATCTTCTATTGTTAGCTACTTTATGTTTAATTGTACTTATGGTTATTCCAATGGCTTGGAGTGCTAGTGCTAGCAGCCCCAATGAAGGCTATGCACCTTATGTTCAAGAAGATGATGATAGAGGTTATGTAGATAAAGATTATTATCACCCAAGTAATGAGGGTCATTAAAGTATGCCTTCACTAAAACAATTTCATATAATGTTTGTATCAATTTCTATTCTAATGTTTTTATTTTTTGGATATTGGAGTTACAATCAAGATTCATTTTTTTATTTATCTGTATCTATACTATCTATTTTGGTTTTAATTATATATGGTAAATTATTTTACAATAAAGTAAAAGAATTGTAATAATGAGTTTAGTCTATCAAATATTTTTAGTATTATTTTTTATAGATAATCTTTTAGGCTGCTCTGTGTGCTATGGAAGCCCTGATGAACCAGCAGTAAAAGCTGCGCAAGCAGGCATACTTTTTTTGTTAGGAGTAATTAGTTTTGTTTTATCGTGCTTCGGTATATTTATGTATAATGTAAGTAGAAAAGAAAAGAAAGTTTAGGCTATGGATTTTATTAGAAATTTCATCGAAAGTTATTTGCCTGAAAATTTTTCTGCTCATGGCTCTGAAATTGATAATCTAATTGTTTGGGTACATTACTTAATGTTTATTCTGTTCGTTGGCTGGGGATTTTATTTTATATATACTTTATATAGATTTAGATCTTCTAATAATCCTAAAGCTAGTTATAAAGGAATAACAAATCATTATTCTACATATGTTGAAGGAGGAATAATAATATTTGAAATTTTTTTATTATTTAGCTTAGCATTACCTGGATGGAAAAAGTTAAAAACAAATGTTGAGAAACCTCAAATTATTGAGATTCAAAAGTCAACATATGAAACAAGAGATAACCTAATGTCTGATTTAAATATTGAAGATGATATAACAACATATTTTCCAGAATCAGAAGTAAATAAAAATATGCAAGTTATTCATGTTATTGCACAGACATTTAATTATAATATCCACTATCCAGGCCCTGATGGTAAATTTGGCCCTAGGCATCGTTATTTAGTTGATGATGGAGAAGGAGAATTTATAGGGGTAGATTGGAATCATCCTGACAGTAAAGATGATATCGTGTTATTAGATGAATTAATTTTAGAGGTTAATAAACCAGTGCTTATTTATCTAACATCAAAAGATGTTATTCATGGTTTCTTTCTACCAGAATTTAGGGTAAAGCAAGATGCTATTCCTGGTCAAAGAGTTGCCATTTTCTTTACTCCTGAAAAAACAACTAAAGATTTCTTAGAAGGCTTAAATCCAAGTGCTAACGAGTTTTCATTGTGGGATTGGATAGCAGATCCAGAAAATTATGACTATGATTATTTAGATTATAATAATGATGGGACATCAATGAATTTTTCTGGAGAAAGAGGGACAAAATTAGCAGCAACTTATGGGAGAGATACTTTCCAATTAGGGTGTGCTCAGCTATGCGGTAGTGGACATTCTACAATGAATAAAGGTGATATGTTTATTGTTTCAGAAGACGATTATCAAAAATGGTATTTCAGTCAGATGTGGGCTAAAAATAGTGTAGTTGTTGATGAAGATGAGGATGAAGACTGGTAGTCTTTAAAGTGCGTTTATTTTTACTATATAGTCTTAAATAAATATTATGAATAAAATTTTAACTATTGATTATGAATCAAAAAACTTAGGAAGAGATTTTGCATTCTCCCTTAAAAATACAGGTTTTGCAATTATTAAAAATCATCCTATCTGTAAAGATTTAATTCATGAAATATATAAAGAATGGAAATTATTTTTTAATTCTGATGATAAACATAATTATTTATTTCATCCTAAAAAGCAAGATGGATATTTTCCTTATTTATCTGAAAATTCTAAATATTCATCTGAGAAAGATTTAAAAGAATTTTATCATATCTATAATTGGGGCAGATACCCTCAAAATATTTCTAATAAAACAAATCAGTTAATAGCTGAATTTAAAATTATCGCAGAAAAATTATTATTTGAAATACATAATAACACCCCATTAAAAATTAAAAATAATTTTTCTATTCCTTTAAATAGAATGATTCAGAGAAGTGAAGCAAATTTACTTAGAATAATTCATTATCCCCCATTAGACGGATCAGAAAAAAAAGAATCTGTTAGAGCTGGTGCGCATGAAGATATTAATTTAATAACCTTACTTGTGGCAGGGTCTCAGCCTGGCCTCCAAGTTTTAGATCAAGATAATAATTGGGTAAATGTTTCTACTAGTTCAGATTATATAGTTGTTAATGTTGGTGATATGCTTCAAACATGTTCTAATAATTTTTATCCTTCTACTACGCACCGTGTTATTAATCCTAAAACTGATAATCAATCTAGATATTCAATGCCATTTTTTGTACATGCTAGAGATGATGTTGTTTTATCAGATAAACACACTGCAAAATCATATTTAGAGGAACGTTTAAAAGAGATTGGGCTTAAATAGTTTTTTAAAAAAAATTGATATTTGTGCTAAGATAATAGCAGCTATAACATCATAAATTGGATAAACATCAGGAAATAAGAAATTCCAAAGAATAACTAATAACAGCCAAACCGCATAAATTAAGTAATATTTATTCATGGCTTAAATTAATAGATTAAAATAAGAAACCCCAATGTTTCCATTAGGGTTTTATGTGGCCAGAGACGGAATCGAACCGCCGACACGAGGATTTTCAGTCCTCTGCTCTACCGACTGAGCTATCTGGCCAAACCAAAATTCATTGGTTTTTCTATCAAAAACGAATTAAAAATTACAAAATAAACTTCTTACAAAAAAATTATTTATTACGTGTCAGAAACTATTTCTTAGTATTTATTTATAAATAAATTTTAGTAATTAAAAAACTTAGTTGGCTTAAATTACATATCATTAATTATAGATAATAATTATTCTTATGGAAATCATTTTAGCAACTCATAATCTTGATAAATGTAAAGAACTAAAAAAATCTTTTAGTAATACTTCAATTAAAATATTAACTCTTCAAGATTTTCCTGAAATAAAAGAAATTATTGAAGATGGAAGCACATTAGAAGAAAATGCGTTTATAAAATCAAGGACTGTATATAATATTACTAAAATACCTACTATATCAGATGATACTGGATTAGAAGTGGATGCATTAAATGGCGAACCAGGGGTCTACTCTGCAAGATATGCTGGTTCAAATTGTTCATATTCAGATAATGTAAATAAATTATTAGAAAGTATGGAGAATGTTGAGGATAGATTAAGAACTGCAAAATTTAGAACTGTAGTGACTTTTATTAATAAAGATATGGAACTTGTTGCAGAGGGTAGCGTTCAAGGTACTATAACGAGAAAAGCAAAAGGAAATAGAGGGTTTGGATATGATCCAATTTTTTACATACCATCATACAAGAAAACATTTGCAGAAATGACATTAGATGAAAAAAATAAATTTTCTCATAGGTCTCATGCCATTCATAATTTACAATTATTATTTAAAGAGCATTCTTTATTTAATAAATAAAAACAAGTTATTTTATAATTAATAATTTATCATGATTTTAAAACAATTTTTCATAATATTTTTCTTAGTCACTGTTATTTTTTCTAAAAATGATAACTATATCTCTATTGAATATAGTTTATCTTCATATTGGAAGATTATGCCAAATATTACTCATCCATTTGATAATTTAGATTATTTTTATAATTCAATTAATAATAGTTTCGATACTACTAAAGTAGCTTATCCTAGTATGTCATATGCATATAGAAAAAATAAAAAATTAAAATCTATTAAAAAGTTAAAAAAATATGAGAATAAAAATCTTGTTGGTACAAATCCTAATACTTATATAATAACTAATACCCATCATGGAAATAATATATCTTTTCCTGTTGTTGTGGAGTTTAGTTGGTATATTCCTAAAGCATTTAAACATAATAGAAATAAAAAATATACGGCTAAGATTCTTAAAAAATTTACTTCTAAAAATAGAAATACAAATGTTTCTGAGGCTGCATTAAAATTAATTAATCAAGATATTATTGGAACAAATGTATCTCTTAATTTAAAGGGAGATATTTCTATAAATGGTGAGATTATTTTTGAAGATAAAGATTTAGTAGTATTAAACTCCTCACAAAATAAAACATGGGATATTGACTTAGAGCAAACTCAAAGATTTGATATTGAAGGCAAAATTGGAGATAAATTATCATTGAATGCTCAGCAAGATTCTGAAGCTGATTTTAATTGGGAAAATGATTTAACCATAAAATGGGATGGAACAAAAAATGATATTTTAAAATCTGCAGAAGCGGGTAATATTAGTTTAAGTTTGCCTTCAACGCAGTTTGTAAGTGTAGGTAGTGGTAAAAGCGAAGGTTTATTTGGTATTAAATCTATTCATCAATTAGGCCCATTAGAAATTCAGTCTGTTATTTCAAGAGAGCAGGTTAAAAAATCAGCTAAGACATTTTCTGGAGGTCAAACATCAGAATTTAGCTATATAAATGATCATAACTTTATTAAAGATCGATATTTTTTTATAGAGCAGCATTTTAAAGAACAATATTATCCTTTGCAAATTAGTAATGGTGCGTTAAGTCATAGTTTTGATCCTAATAGAGTTATCTATGAGTATAAAATTTATAAAAAATCAACTGCTACAAGTAATGATGGAGTCTTAGATGTGGTTTATGGTACTGCGTTTATAGACCCTTTAGATTCTAATTCTACTAAAATATCTGGAAATTGGAAAAAATTAGTTGAGGGGATTGATTATACATTAGATAGGATTTTAGGAGTATTAAGATTAAATACAACTCCTCAAGAAGCAATAGCTATGAGTTATAATTTAACTTCATATAATCAAGAATCAGGAGTATTTATTGATTACGATCAATGCTTAGATATTGAATATGATGATGGAATAGATTGTGATGGTGACGGTGATGAAATATTTAATGAATTAAATGAGGATTATATAGATAATAACAATAATAATAATTTTGATAAACCCTATGATTTTAATGGTACAGATATTAATTTAATTTATGATGAATGTTTAGATATTAATTTTGATGGTTCTAATAGTGATTGTGATGGTGATGGTGACGAAATATTTAATGAATTAAATGAAGATTATGTGAATAATAATGAAATTGAAGGTTTTCAACCGCAAGAGCCTAAAGCCATTGATATGCAATTAATTAAGTTAGATGGATCTACTACTCCTAATTATGAAACTTGGGGTTTAATGTTTAAGAATGTTTATACATTAGGTAGTTCAATAACTGATTTAAGTTCTTTAGAGTTAGATATCATATATAATAATGGTGGTCTTGAAGAAACACATAGTCAAGTTAATAATTTTCAGTCATTTCTTACTATCTTTGGACTAGATACTAGAAATTCAAATGGAGAAGAAATTAAAGATGTTACTGGATCATTTTATTTAGGCGATGGAAAAGTAGATAATAATACAATTTTGATTAATCCAATTTATGGAGAATTATTTTTACCAAGCCACTTACCCTTTGCATTTGATAAGCAAGCTAGAAATTATTTATATCAGGGTTCAGAATTTAATTTTTGGGATTTTACAGATTTTAATAATTACTGGGGAATTAATAGTACAGACTTAGAATATTATTTAGATACAGAATTAAACGATCAAGATAATAATTTTATGCTTTCTTCAGGAGATACGGGTCCAGCTATGTATTATTCTACAGATCAAGGTGAAATAACAGGTGAACATGAATTTATGATTAAATACAAACATTCATCTGGAAGTTCCACAATTAGTTTAGGATTTATGATAGTAGAAGGTAGTGAGACTGTAACATTAAATGGTAATACTCTTACTAGAGGTATAGATTATACTATCGACTATTTTTCTGGAAGCTTAAATTTAATTAATTCTGAAGCTTTACTTCCAGGAGCGAATATTAATATAACTTATGAAGAAAATGAATTAATTTCATTTGATCAAAAACTTTTATTTGGTACACATTTAAAGTATGCTATTAATGAAAAAAACTTCATAAGTGGAGGTCTATTTTATTATAATCAAACAATTATGGATGATAATGTTGAGGTAGGTTATGAACCAATGAGAAATTTTATATGGAATATTAATGGAAAATTTGAAAAAGATTTTGATCAACTAACAGAATTCACAGATAACCTTCCTTTTGTAGATGCTACAGCAGCTTCATCTATTAACTTAGAAGGAGAATTTGCAGAAGTATATCCAAATCCAAATCCTTTAGGTAAGGCTTTTTTAGATGATTTTGAAGCTTCAAAACGTTCTATTTCATTGAGCTTAACTTCAAGAAATTGGAAAATAGCTGCTCCACCAATATCTTATAATGGGCAATTAAAAGATTTAAATTCAAGAGGTTCAATGGCATGGTACAACCCCTATATAGAAGAGCAAACTATAGATATATGGCCGGATATTGAAACATCTAGCCAAGCTGGAAATACGTATACTAAGACTCTTTGGTTAAGACCTTTTTTTAATTCTGAAAATAATAGCTTTGATTCATACGATTTTTGGAATGGAATTACCACCTCATTATATTCAAGTGATTATGATTTAAGTAGAAAAAAATATTTAGAAGTTTGGGTTAATGCTGAAAATTTTGAATCTGATGAAGATATTTTATTACATATTGATATTGGCCACATATCTGAAGATATCAATAATGATAACTTATTAAATACAGAAGATATAGATGTCTACGGTAATGGTTGGGGTGATAATAATTTATCTGATGAAGAAGATACGGGTATAGATTTATGCCCAGATTTATATGAAGATGGATTAGGGGGATGTAATTGTAACTATAAAGATGGAGAGTGTGCTATTGATGATGAAAATCAGAATTATGCTGCAGATCCTAATGGTGACAATTGGTGCTATAATAATCAAATTTGTTCAGATATAGAATACTATAAACAATATAATGGTACAGAAGGTAATGCAGATCTAGGTAGATATCCAGATACGGAAGATTTAGATAAGGATTATAGTTTAGATGAAAGTAATAATTATTTTTCATATACAATTAATCCAAAGAGTGATGATTATACAGATTATATTCCTGAGACTAATTGGAAATTATATAGAGTATTATTAAATGATTTTGAATTAAAGGGAGACTCAACCGTAACATGGAGCGATGTACGTCATGTAAGATTGTGGGTAGATGGTATGAATAACACATATGATTATGAAGAATCAATTACAAATGAACAAAACCCAAAAGTTATAAAAATTGCAAAATTAGAGATAGTAGGAAATGAATGGTTAGAATTAGGCGGAACAAGTATTGATGCAATTGCATCAATAAATGATAGTGATTTTTCTGAAGAACCATACTTTGCTGTAGCAGTATTAAACACACATGATAACCCTAATGAATATGAATCTCCAAACTCAGATGTTGAAGGCGAGGTTGATGAGTTAACTGGAATAAGAATGAAAGAGCAATCATTAGTTTTATCATTTGAGAAATCAGATGATAATATAAATACGGGGGGAATAAAAAATAATCAAGCTATTGCAATTAAAAAAAGTTTTTCTACTTTGCCTAATGATAAGAAAAATAGTTTTTTTGCATACGATAAACTCAATATGTATGTGTATGGCGATGAAGATAAAATAACTGGGGGTGATTGGTTCTTAAATGATACTTCTCAAGTTGAATTATTATTTAGATTTGGTAAGGATAATGATTATTATGAGATTAGACAGACTATCTATGAAAAATGGGATATAAAAAATCATATTGATATTAATATCAATGAATTAACTAAATATAAATTGGAAATTTCTTTAGATACATACGAGGATATTGGAATAGATGGCTGCATAAATAATTATGAAAATGGATTTGGAACTTGCCTTGATACCTTATCTTTTCAGCATTATTGTTCTGAAAATAATTTTAATTTTGATATAATAAATGAAGCCTCATGTAATGAATACTTAGGGCTGACTGATCAATTACAAAATCTTTTTGATCCAAATAATGATAATTACAATTGGGAAGATTTAGATGGAGATTTTTCTAACCAAAGAACTGAGAATAATTATCAATATGATTACGGAGAACCATTCATAGATGAAAATGGTGATAACATATTTAATCCTCCTCCAACAGAATTACTTGCAGATGGGGTATGGAGATGGAAAGATGAAATTCAAAATGCATGTAATCATTGTAGTGAGCTTAGAATAAAAGGAGCTCCATCAATTAATAATATTCAGTTTGTTTTTGTGAGTATTTTAAATAATACAGATAATACAGTTTATGGAAACGTATGGTTAGATGAATTAAGATTGACTGGGGTTAAAAAAGAAAAAGGTCAAGCTTTTAGATTAAAAGGTTCTATAAACTTTTCTGATCTATTAGATATATCTACATCTTTTGAACAGAAAGATGCAGATTTTCATTTATTACAACAAAGGCTTGGTACAGGTGATAACAAACGATCACTTTCATTATCTGCTAAATTATCATCAGATAAATTTTTTCCAACTAAATGGGGTTTAAAAATACCATTAAACTTTAATTATTTGTATGATATTGCATCACCAAAATTTTATCCTGGTAGTGATATTTTAGCTGGTGGAATTAATGAAGCTCCAGATGAAATAAAGACAAACAATCAAAAGACTAGTATTTCAGGTTCATTTGCTAAAAATTCTAAAAGTGATAACTGGTTAATGAAATATACAATAGATCAAATTTCATTAAATTTTTCTTTTATCGATAGAAAGAAAGCTACTTCTACAATTGAAGAAGAGATTGCAAGAGATATATCTTTTTCTAGTAAATATGGCTATAATTTTTCAGATAGTAATTTTTTATTACCATTTCAAAAATTGAGTTTTTTACCAATTTTAGGAAATAAATTATCAGAAACTAGGATATATTGGTCACCAGAAAAATTTTCTACTTCTATTAGCTTTTCTGAGCATAATCAGATTAGTAAACAAAGAACTGGTTCTATAACTCCAACATATTCATTTAATCTTGATAGAAAATATTCTATGAATTATCGATTAACTAAGAATATTAAATTTTCTTATTCTAAAGATATCAATAGTAATTTTGATGATAGATTTAATGCAGAAGAAGATTTAAATTCATATATTTTAGATGCTTTAAATTCTTTTTCAGTTGGCCTAGTGAAGAAAAAAAATGAAAGTTTTAGCACAAATTTCAATCCAGATTTTTTAAAATGGTTAAATCCTAGCTTAAAATATACGTCCTCTTATTCATGGATATTAGCTAATAGTCAATCTGAAGACCCTACTTTTAATTCAGCTAATATTGGTGCAAATGGAATATTGACATCTTCTCTTTCTTTTTCCCCATCCGAGTTAATCGAATTATTTTATACGCCAGAAAAATCAAATAAAAATAGAAGAGGAAGGGGGAGCCGGAATCAAAATAAGGAAGCAACTAAAGAGATAAGCAACCCAACATTAAAACTTATTTTAAAATCATTGCATACTTTTTCTGATAGATTTTCTAAAATTAATTTTAATTACTCTTATAAAGTAAGTAATTCTCATTCAAATATCTTAACAGGACAAGAGCATAGTCCTGATTTAATGTATAAATTTGCTTTTTCTGATTCACCTCATAGTGATAATATTGATTATAATAATAATAATGATATTGTAAACTCTTATTATCATCAATATATAAATGATTTAAAGCTCAGTACAAATTTAAGTTTAACAAAAAAAATTCAAGCTAGTCTTAATTATAAGAATAATAGAACTTTAACTAATCAATCTTCAACAGATGCTACTTTAAATTTATCTAATACTTACTTTCCTTTTGGAATAAGAGGAGATGAAGGTATACCAATTTTTAATTGGGATATTAATTGGAATGGCTTGGAAAAATTACCATTATTAAATAGTATATTTAGAACTATTAGTTTACAGCATGCATTTAATGGTGATAAAACAGCAAGTTATAAAGATAGTGAAGCGCAGACATGGAGTTACAGTAGAAATTTTTCACCTCTTATAGGCTTCACAGCTAAGACAAGTAATAAAAATCCTATTAATTTGAGAACTAATTTAATTTATAACTTATATATTAATAATAGTGGTACTTCTACTGAGCAAAAATATACTACTCAAGTTAACGGTAGAATAGATTTTAATCGTTCTGATGGTTTAAGAATACCAATATTCTTTTTTAGAGATTTTAATATTAAAAATGATATAAATTTTGGCTTTGATGTTTCATACGATAGATCTGAAACATTAATGACATCTGTATTAATTAGTGATTATGATCAATTTAACCAGCAAGATTTAGCTACTACTTTATCGTTAAAGCCTAGAATAGGTTATAGTTTTACTAAATATATTAGTGGCGATATTTATTTTAATTATATTTTAACTGAAAATAAAACAACAGGAAGAAGAAAAGAGCAAGATTTTGGTTTTAATATGAGGATTAAAATAAAAGGATGAGAATAATATTATCATTATTAAGTTTATCTTTCATTTTATCATTTAATAGTTTTGATGGTGATGCTGCTTTCAATTATATGCAACAACAGTGTGACTTAGGGCCAAGGTTTCCTGGCAGTGAAGCACATAATATTTTAACAGCTAAACTTTACGATCATTTTATTCAATTTTCAGATACTGTATTGGTATTTAAAGATTCAATTTTACATCCAAAAACAAAAGAGTCAATGCAAATTAAAAATTTATTGATTAAACATAATATATCTTCATCAGAAAGATATTTATTCATGGCTCATTATGATACAAGAGATAGAGCAGATAAAGACCATAACCCAAGTAATCATAATAAACCAATTATTGGAGCTAATGACGGAGCAAGTGGTGTAGCATTATTAATGCAACTCTCAAAACAAATAAAAAGTCTTGATTTAAAAAATATAGGCGTAGATATTCTTTTAGTAGATGCTGAAGATATGGGAAGACCAGGCCATCTTAATGAGTGGGGTTTAGGCACTCAATCTTTTACTAAAAACTATAAAGGAGTATTACCTAAATATGCAATTTGCGTTGATATGATTGCAGATAAAAATCCAATTTTCAAGATAGAACATTTTTCCTATCAATTTGCAAAAGAATTGGTAAATGAAATATGGACATTAGCAAATAATTTAGGATATAAAGAGTTTGTATGGCAATTATCAAAACCAATATATGATGACCATGTATATTTTTATAATGGGACTTCAGTACCGTCAATTGATATTATTGATTTTGATTATCCACATTGGCACACAATTGATGATACTATAGAAAATTGTTCATCTCAAGGATTATTTATAGTAGGGAATGTTCTATTACAATTTATTTATAATAAGGATCAACCGTGAACAGCATAGTTAATAAAAAATGGTTTAGTATTACAGCAGATATAAACTTTGAAAGTAAGGATTTTATCAGATATTTCTATCCATATTTTATTGGAACTTATGATGATGATCAAAAAAGGATTTATTATTTTAATAAAGAAGATTCTAAAGAAATTCTGGAAATTATTGATAAAAAAATAATTAAACATGAATTATCATTTCAAGAGGTAGAATATGAGAATTGGCATAAAAGTTATGAGAAATACTTTATGCCTATTGAAATTAAAGATGAACTAATTATTATACCTAAATGGCATAAAATGAAAGATAATTCACTAAAAACTATTAAAATTCTTCCAGGGATGGCATTTGGAACTGGGAATCATGAAACAACGCAACTTATTATATCTAGTATTATAAAAAATATTTCTAAAAATGATAGAGTTTTAGATCTTGGTGCAGGTAGTGGAATTTTAGGCATTGTTGCCTTAATGTATGGTGCTTCATCAGTTTTGTCTATTGAAAATGACATTGATTGCGAAGGAAATTTCTTCGAAAATTTAGAGTTAAACAATATTTCTCAAAATTGTAATTTATTAATTAAAGATGTATTAAGTATACAGGACTATAATTATGATGTTATTTCAGCTAATATTAATACGGGAGTAATTATAAAATTATTACCTAATATCAAAAAATATAGAAACAATAAATCTAAAATAATTCTATCTGGATTATTAGTTAGTGATTTACCAAAGATTATCAGCTTATTAGATACTTTGAATTTTAATATAGTAGAAAAAAATCAAAAAGGAGAATGGCTTTGTATTGTTATAGATTAATTTTCTTTTTATTATTTTTTTTTGGATGCGAACAGATAGAAAATAATTTGGTAGATAGTGTATCATCATTTTCTATTGATAATAGCTATACCAATTATAATACTGAAAATAATGAGCTATCAATTTATCTAGAAATATCAAATTATGAGCATGAAATTGAATCAATAACAGCCTCAATTATTAATCCGTACTCACAACAAATTATTGCAGAAGTTGTTCTAATTAATTATGAAATAAATCCATATGTTTATACGGCTATAGAAATATTAGATTTATCAGATGAAATATATATATTTAATGTTAATTATAACATAGTTTTTAGTGATGATGATATATATATATATAGTGGTTTTTTTACAACCCCAACAAACCCTGAAATTACAAACTATACCATACCTTCAAATTTTCAATTAGATTCATTTAATTGGAGTACATTACCTTTAGAAATTGAGATTTTAAATTTAAATAGTGTTGAAAATATTGACATAGTAAAATATGAAGTGCAACGTATTTTGAATGGATGTGAAGTAGAATGTGAGTATGATATAAACTGTAATCAAAGTATAGTTGATGAAGATTATTATACTGATGGAACTTTTAATTTTATATATACCCCCTTATCAAATGATGATAGTGATTTTACGTATTTATATCATGTTGATATACCAATGCGTCCATTAAATGGAGACGCATTATTAGATGAGCAAGATAATATTATTTTTCCGGCATCAGATTGTGGTAGAACAGGGCTAGTATTATTTAAATTTTTTGTTGAGGATAAGGATGGTTTAAGTGATGAGATTATAGATTTAGAATTGGAGATTACAGATTGAAGTATAATTTTTTAATATATCTATTTATTTTTAATATTTTTTTCCCATCTGTAATTGAATATTATAATTATTCTAATAGTAGTTATGATTATGGAGGTTCGACTGAAGAAGATTTAAATAGCAATGCTATTTATGAAATTACTCAATCTCAAAACTCGCTTTGGTTACGGACAGGTGGGGGGATATCTTTTATTGATTTTGATATTAATAGTAAGCCACTATTCTATTCACTAAATAATTCTAATCTTCCTGAAGGTGGATCGCCAGCTTTATATATTGATGATAATATTATGGTTGTATCTGGATCAAAAGCCATATATGATAATGGTAGATATAGACCCATGGGGACAGGCATTTCATGGTCAACAGATAATGGTGTCACCTGGAGTTATATTGATCAATCTATTGATGTAAATCCAGAAGAAGGGGTATATAAATATGTAAATTGGGGAGATCAAGATAGCATTAAATTTAAAGCTATTACAACACAAATATATAATGTTTCATATGATATTTCAGTATTTGGTAATTTTATATATGCTACTAGCTTTGCTGGCGGAATAAGACGTTTTGATTATACTCAAAATGAGCCTATATGGGAATCAATACCGCTACCAATGGATACTCAGGATTACCTTATTTGTAATGAAATTAATTCTGAAACATATAGCTATGATCCTGTCGACCCTCCAATTGGTTCAGATAATCATAAAGCATTTTCAATTTTTATTGATGATAATATTTGGGTTGGAACTGGGGATGGAATTAATAAAGGTATTATAAATCAAGAAACAAATTGCATTGATTGGAGGCATTATAATGAAGATGATGGCCTTGGAGATAGATGGGTTATAGGAATAAAAAAGCAAAATGAGTATAATAGAATTTGGGCAGTTAGTTGGGATCCATCATTAAATACACCAATAGCACATAACTTAAGTTATTCAGAAAACTCGGGAGATGAATGGTATATTATCTCCTTTTTTAAAGATATTAGTGCTATTGTTTATGATTTAAATTTTGTAGATAATATGCTGTACGCATCTACTAGCTTAGGTTTATATAAAACAGATAATGATAATTTAGATTTATGGCTTCCATATAACATCTATGATCCTGAACAACCTTTACTATCAGAGGTCTCATATGCCTCAAATCACTATTTAGTTAATTTAGAAAGCATTCTTTTATCAGGCTCACCTGATGGAATTTTTTATAGTTATAATGATGGTTTTTCTTGGACCATGCATAGGTCTTGGAATAGTACAATAGAATCAGAAAAAGATGAAAAGCGTCTATCTGCTTATCCTAATCCATTTTATATTGATAATCAAAATCAATATAATGATAATGGATATGTTAGAATAATTTTTTATAACCAAAGTCACGTTAACTCTGATTTAGATATTTATAATTTTAATATGGATCATATCATAAGTTTAGAAAACCCATCATTTTTAAATGATGAAGATCAATATTTGTGGAATGGAAGAAATAAGTTTAATGAAGAAGTAGCCAATGGAGTATACTTTTGTCGTCTTATTTTAGATGGTGAAGTGTATTGGACAAAATTAATGGTGATAAATTCATGAAAATTATTTATTTATCATTTATGCTCATATTATGCAATAATGCCATAGGATCAATTGGCGCTAGTTCTCACTATGCATATAGTGCTCGCTCATTTTCTCTATCAGATGCATTAGTTGCAGACACATATCATACATTTCAATCTTTCTCAAACCCCTCTACACTAAATCAGTGTAAAAAAATAAATATTGGCTCATCCTATTTCCATATGTCTTTAGATAGATCAATCCAAACAATTTATTTTTCAAAGAATCTTCCTGGGAATGCAGGTTTATCTCTTGCTATTTTAAGATCTAGTGTTAATGATTTTATGGGTAAGGATTCATTTAATAACCCTACTCATAACATATCGATGTCAGATTATTATGGATTATTATCTTTTGGGCTAAAATCATTTGGATTATCAATTAAGATGCATTATTCCAATCTAAATGTAAATGAAACACACTCTGATCGATTTTCTGGAAATTCTATCGTAGTAGACTTTGGCTGGTCAAAAAATATAACAGATAAGTTAAGATTAGGTGTAAAATTTGAAAATATTTTAAACCCCTATTTAAATTGGGATATAGATATAGCGGATGGATTTTCTCATTCATATATAGAAGAGTATCCATTTATAATATCTTTAGGATCAGGCTATAAAATA
>Ga0209403_10003986_pt1 | contig 16286 bp, 17 predicted proteins | sample ArcticOcean_MG_C_8_FD_187440 | JGI IMG/M metagenome (GOLD analysis project Ga0209403, IMG submission 187440) | Marine microbial communities from western Arctic Ocean - ArcticOcean_MG_CB11_86 (SPAdes) (version 2) | ecosystem: Environmental > Aquatic > Marine > Oceanic | place: Arctic Ocean... | reverse complement strand
CCTGTTCCGGGCTATGTCCTTTTCTTGGCATTTCTGCCTCCCTTCAATACTTCCAGTATCTGATCTTTCAACTGGATACGTTTGAGGGGGTCAGGTCACTCAAACCCAACCCTGTTGGGCCTACATAGCAGGCAACGGACGCTGGCGGGTAATTCTTTTCGCACCATCGGGTCATGCTGCCACGGCGGGGGGCAATCCCCAAAGCGACGGTGGCAGACGGCCCGCTCGTCGCCCACGGATAATCATCGAACAAATGCAATCGAGTGGGCTTGGGCAACGCCAGTTTTCAAACCAATGTTTGCAGGAGGTTTGCAAACGGTCATTTGGCGAGTGATTTGCACCGTCAGTCTCTCAAGTATGAATTGAACTTGGTGGGCTCTGAGGGACTCGAACCCTCGACCTGCGGATTAAAAGACTGGCCCCCTGCGCGAATAGCAGCGCGACTTCAGGCTGTAGCCCAACAATCGTTCAATACTGGACAAAGATGCCGCCTATGATTGCGGATTTGGATCCATACTCAAGACCCCTCGCGTCCTCAACGCGCAGTTTGACTGTATAGCTCCCACCGGAAAGGAATGTGTGTGACGCCTCTACTTCACCTGTGGTTTGTTCAACGAACCCAGGCTGCCAACCTGTCCAATCTCCCCAGTTCAACTGGACTGATAGAACCGAGTTTGAGTCTGATGATGACACCGATACTTCCTCCAGCGACGTTGGTTGACCTCGAGTGAGTCCCTTGAAGTCGATCCGGTCGACGTCGATTTGAAAGTCAAGTATTTGAAGCTGGATGAATGGTCGGAACGACAGCAAAGAATCAGCCGCCTCACTTCTTTCTAATGCGGATAAGGTCCCCCCGCATGAGTAGAGAAGAACTATGTAGAGAAGCCCTAAGGTTGGATGCTTAATGAAGCGGCGGTAGGTTTACGCCAAGGATAACGCGCAGATAGTTGATGTTGTGGGCCAGATAGTCGTCGACGGCAAGGTCTAGATTTCCGCCGATTGCGTCGAAGCCATCGTCGCCTTCCCTAGGGCCATCCATGTCGAACACGACCCAGCCTTTGTAGTGCCGGTCTCGCAGCAGCTTCATCACGCCGGGAAAGTCGACGCCACCACCACCCATGTTGTGGTAAACGCTGGCTACTGCGTGTTGTTCACGCGTGGGGGTTTCTGAGTTGTCACGGTACTTCGCGTATGTGTCCTTCAGGTGCACCTCTGCGATGCGTGGGAAGTAGTCGCTCATTAGCTGGACTGCGTCTGCGCCGCCCAGCGTCAGGTGGCCGGTGTCTGGGGTCATCCACACGTAGTTGGAATCGGTAAGATCCAGCATCGATCGAACTTCTTCCTCACGCTCCACCGGGCCCCAGATGTGCGGGTGTGGTGCGAGGCGTATGCCCATCTCGATCGTCTGGCGGCCAATCTCATTCAGCGTGTCGGAAAGCCTCTTCAACTCATCATCGCTCGTTCCGCCCTCCGGTCGAGCGCCCATGTTGCACTTGTACATATCGCAGCCAAATGGCTGGAGGAAGTCACGTGCAAATGCCACGTGATCGGCGATCGTCTTCGGTATCTCCGCCGGGTCGATGAAGTTAGTCGACTGCCCTTTCGATCCATTCGAGACATCGATCAGCGTCACGCCGGACTCGTCAAACTTCTCTTTCAGGGCCAACGGATTGGCACGGTGGTCCTCAACCTGCTTCGCATACGGCTCAATCCCTTGCAGACCAAGAGCGGCAATCCGCTTGATCGCCCATTCGATCGGGTGACGAGCGTCCCAGAGAGAACTGGTAGAGCCGTACAGGATGTCCGGATTTTCGGGATCGAGAGGTTGATGAGATACAGCGGGCATGGGGCGCTTCCTCAGTGTTGTGATGCAACGCCGCAGGATGGTAGCACTATTGATCGCCGCTGAACGAGGACGATAGCCGGGCGTAGGCTGTGCCTGACGTTGGTTTTGGTGGGTTCTTGGAGTCTCGAACCTTCGGCCTGCGGTTCAGCGAGCCGAACCCTCTATAACGAGACCTGGCTCTTTCAGACGCGGCGGCTCGGATTTGCGGGGCGATCCTGATTCCAGACTGCTCCACGCAGCAGATTCAGGACCTGACCTATGCCGATTACGGATAGTCCCACAGCAACGCCTACAAAAACCGTGGTGAGGCTCCAATCGAATATCGCTGCGGCTAGTCCGACTCCCGCTACTATGATGAATCGGGTATATGTGATGATGACAGGCACAATCATGTGGCCCGTTCCCTGGCTCGCGAAATACAGTGTCTGGCCGCCGCCGAATACTCCGTACACCGGCGCCGCGATTCCCAGGTATAAGGCACCGATCGCATAGACCTCAGGGTCCGACGTGAAACGATCGAGCCAGATCCCGGGCATTAACGCTACGGAGATCCCGATGATAGACGTCACGACAAGGGTGGCTCCGGCTCCCGTCCAGGCGATTCGTCTCGCCCTCTCAAACTGTCCCGCACCGAAATTGCCGCCTACAGTGGTTACCAGAGCTGCGCCTACTCCGAACGCGAGTGGAACGAGCGTCAACTCCAGGCGGCTGCCTAGGCCATAACCTGCGAGGGAATCGTCGCCAAATCTGCCGACGAAGCCGGTCACTACGATAATCGTTAGTACGAGCCCGGTACTGTTGATCAGTCCAAGCCCTCCTACCTTCATGATGTCCTTGATGGGAGTCCAGGAGAATCTGTGGGGGCGTAGATTTATTTTCGCCTTCCCGCGCAGTACCTGGGTGGAGAGATAAAGGGCTGCCAGACCGTGAGACACGATCATCGCAATAGCGGGCCCTGTGATGCCGAGGCCAGGAAACGGCCCCCAGCCCAGGGTGAGAGCGCCAGACAAGAAAACATGAAAAATGCTGGCCACGATAATGGCGTTGGCAGCAATTGCCATTTCTCCAGTGCCCCGCAGTATGGCTGAGCACATGAAGGCCAGCCACACGATCGCCGCCCCACCAAAAACAATATGGGCGTAGTCGACCGCACCATCCAGTGCATCCCCCGAGCCGATCAGTAATGAAAATACGGGTCTCGCGAATAGACCCAGTACAACGACGTAAAGCACCGACATGAACACTGCGATTACGATGGCGTGCCAGGCGGCGCTTTCGGCCTTGCTTATGTTGCCGCCGCCAAGAGCCCTGGCGACCGAAGACGCGACACCACCGCCGATTGCACCGTTTGACATCATCCCCATCAGAGTCTGGAAAGGGAACACAATCGCCAGACTTGCGAGTGCTGTTGTTCCAAGCTGACCGACGAAAAGGACATCGGCAAAGGTGACCACGGTGGTCGCTGCTACTGCAGCCACGTTGGGGGCCGCAAGCCGTGCGAGCATCCCTGGAATCGGCGCCATCAGAATGAGCTGCATTCGCGGCGACTGCGCAGTGGTCAAAGTAGCAATTTTAGGATGTTTCGCGATCCTTCTAGAAATCAAGTCCGAAGGCACCAATGGTATAGGAACTAGCTCTTATTACGCTCTATTCTGACTTCCTAAAACGAGTCCGGTGGAACGTCCGGAATTGGACGTTTCGAAGGAGAGGAATATGCCCTAAAAAGTCCTGTGCCGCGGTACATCAAGAATAGCCCAGGCAGATCGAGGTACTCCTCGTCAACGGCGAAGAGCCTGGTTCAGCGTCTCCGTCTGTGGCCTCTACGCCCGGCAATCGCTGCGGTGTTTGACTTTCGGGCACTACGTCTAGCAGGAACTTGGTGGGCTCTGAGGGATTCGAACCCTCGACCTGCGGATTAAAAGTCCGATGCTCTACCAACTGAGCTAAGAGCCCCCAGAACGCTGGAGTGCGCGTGCGCGTTTCAGGTGCAATTCAACGCTACGTTACCCGGGGGTGGGTTGCAATATGGAGAGGCCTTCTCGCTTGCCGGTATCGACCGGCTCAGGAAGGGATACACGCGGAGTCTCACGTTGGGGGGTCTATTGTTACGGTATCAAGTGAATGTCAAGGAATTGTGAAGCGGATGATCATGCCGCGCCAAGGGAACAAAATCCCAGGCAGGTTCGTCTTGTCCTCATGCGGGGCAACTGAACCCCGTACCACTGGCGTGAGAACATTACTAACATCATGAACACTAAATCGCTCTACAAGGCCGCTTTGTGGACCTTGATTGGCTCAGTTGCGCTCAGCGCGGTGCTGGGCATCATTGCATTGCTCCTGCGGGAGATTGATGAGTGGGGCGCACGCACGCTGGGCACTACCCTGTTTGTGTCTGCCGCGGCGCTGCTGATCATGGCGAACTCCGCCGCAATCGAAAAGAGGCCGCGAGGCTACGTCTACCTGTCCCTCTTTGGGTTGACTATGGCTCTGGTGGCGTTGCCAATATTCTTGGTCGCTCTTTGGACGAACAACCCGGCAGATGAGCTTTGGAAGACCGCTGTCACCATTGAGATCGGCAGTATTGTAGCGGCGCACTCGGCTCTCCTGACGCTCTGGCGACTGCCCTCGAAGTACCGGGTTTTTCTACCTATCGCAACGGCTCTAGCGTTGGCGATCGGAATCCTCGTCTCGATCATGATCTGGGCAGAGGACTCCGGCGAGGGACAGTGGCGGCTGATCGGAACTCTGGCGATATTGATGACGGCAGTCACGATCATCATCCCGGTGATTCCACGCCTAGTTGCACTGGATGCGCCAGACACGGGAGTGTTGCTGGAAGTAGGTTCTTATACGCTCAACCACTGCCCCAACTGCGGCGTTGTCTTGGAGCCGGGTGCGAGTTCTGGAAGCGAGACGGCCTGCGTCTCATGCAATGCGGCGTTTACAGTGAAGTTTGGCTAGAAGAGTCTGAAATCTGATGGCGGCCAGTAGCGGGCCATCACTTTGCCAACGATCTGGTCGGCCTCTGCGAATCCCCACGCACGCGAGTCGTTGGATGCTCCGCGATTGTCGCCAAGGACGAAGTAGGAGTCAGGTAGAACCGTGGTTGGGAAGGCAGTTGAACCACGCGGTCGCGTGGCTCTGTCCTCCTCCACCTTTTGGCCGTTCACCCATACAGCACCCTGACGAATATCTATTTCATCGCCGGGGATGCCAATTACACGCTTTACGAAGTCCGCATCCTCGCCTGTTGGCGGTTTGAACACAATAATATCGCCGCGTTGAGGGGGATGGAACAAGTACTCCATATCGCCGTCCGAATCCGGTTCGACCCACGGCAAAACATCGGCGAGAACGTCACTTTCGACGGTTTCGTAGACAAACTTGTTGACCAGGAGGTGCTGGCCGTCTGCCAGCGTGGTGTTCATGCTGGGGCCGACCACTTTGAACGTCTGGGTTGCGGCCTGGAGCAGCACAAAGATCACGGCCGCCGTTATGACGGTCTCCGCTATCTCTCTGAACGTTCTGCTCACTGGTTGTCCCTAATTCTCTGGAATTATTTGGAGTGGTCTGGCAATTGCCGAAATTGTTCGACATTAGATTGGTTGGGTCACCAACAGTATCGCGCTTCAATACCCCGGCCTACTAATAGGATTAAACGATATTTGGTTACGAGAAGATTCCGAGATAGTTCGGAATGTGCCTGCGGGATGCTCCCTATCTGATGACCACTCCGGTGGAAGAGACGCTAATCGCCCAGAGTCGCGAAGGTGATCTGGACTCTTTCAACGCGCTTGTGGAGATGTACCAGAACCAGGTGTTTGCCGTGGCGCTGCGCATGGTGCGCGACGCTGCTTTGGCTGAGGACCTGGCGCAGGATGCGTTCATTTCTGCCTATCGAAACCTGAACCAGTATCGCGGTGGCAGCTTCAAGAGCTGGTTGATGCGGATAGTCCGCAACGCAACCCTGGATTCGCTGCGTAAGACTCAGCGCCGCCCCACCGACTCTCTGGACGAGAACATGGTGGCGTTTGAATCGCAACTGGTCTCAGATGAGCCAACGCCTGACGATGTTGCTGAAAACGCGGAGCTTGGCGACCACATCAAAGAGGTGATGGCTGATCTGCATCCCGACCAGAAGATGGCGCTGGTACTGATTGATATTGAGGGCTACAGCTACGAGGACGCGGCAACGGCTATGTCTGTTTCCATTGGGACTGTTAAGTCGCGTCTGAGCCGGGCCAGAGGTCGAATGCGAGAAGGGCTTATGGCAGACCCGGAACTTTTCCCGTCCCGATTTCGTCAGGGTATTGAGGGAGTGTGAAAAGGATGCACTCCATTAGTCAGGAAATAAGATGATATTCGGATGGTTTAACAACACCCGGCAGCACCTGTCGGAAGAGGATCTGTCAGCATATGTTGACGGTAGGCCTGACGCGCCGTCTGAGGATCGGGTTCGGCAGCATCTAGCCATCTGCGACGCCACCTGCGATGCGGACCTTGAAGCGCTGCGCACGACCGTCGCTATTCTCAGTTCCATTGCCCCTGTAACTGCGCCGCGGTCGTTTGCCCTCACCGCTGCAATGGTGGCGGACTTGCCAGATGGCAAGCCACTTGGTGAACCGCCTGTATCTGCGGCTCTGGCGCGTTCTGCACGAACCGGCGGATGGCGAATGCCTGTGCTGGTTCCGGCAGCGGCCTCAATTGCTGCTGCAGTGGTGTTCGCACTTGTCCTGGTGGGCAATCTCTCTGGTGTGGTTGAGCAGTCCAGGAGTTCGTCGAATGACGCTATGTCGATCGCCGCAGGCATAGGTGGCGACCTTGAAATGACGGTTGAGTCTGAGATGGCTGCAGCCGTTCCCCTTGCGGGTGATGCGGTTATTGCTGAGGCGCAGGGAATACCAGCGCCCGACGAGCGTGTGACGAGTGCCGCAGCGCCTGTTGCGCCCGAGATGGCGACGCAGTCTGATTCAGCACTTGTAGCACCGGCAGAGCCTGAGACCGCGCCCAGTCTGGCAGCGCCTCCTGCTCCCGAGTCAGCGCTCCCGCTTGCGCCGAAGGCTGCGCCGGACATCGCTAATCTGGAGACGGCTCCCGAGATTGAGTCCGCGGAAGATGCGGCAGCGGATGGCAGTGAGGTTCTTGAGCTGCCGCGGACGGAACTGTTCGACACAGATGCTGCTTCAACGGCATCTGCTCTGGAAAGCTTGCCGGTTGAAGCGATTGCTCAAATTGAGTCGCAGGTACTCCCCGGATCACTGGGGGCACCAGTGATCTCAGTTGACGATGACTTCACGCTGCCGGTGTGGCAACTGTTGCTGGCAACCGGGATCATCACGGCGCTTCTGGCCGGGGTTTCGCTCCAGCTTTCACGCCGAAACATCCCTGGGTAGCACGAGTTTCCGACTCGTACCTCCAAACCGGGAACAAAACCGGGCTGGTCATCGTTAGTACTTTTGAGGGATGAATTTATCTCTTCAGAACGGACCAAATCATGCGGTCAATGCCAACTGGTATCACCGCAACAAAACAGATCAACATATCGATAGGGCTGACGGCCCACGGAAAAAGAAAGAGTAGTTCCATGAACTTGATGAGATTCATCAGCCGCAAGCGACGAGTCGTGGCCGTAGTTGGCGTATCAGCGATCATGATCGCAGCGGTTGCTTGCAGTGATGCAGAGGTTTCACAGACCGAGGTGAATGACTTGGTCAGCACGGCCATCAGCGAACTTACGCAGATTCCCAGCGTTGAAGGCTCACAGAGTTCACCGGTGATCGCTGTTTCAAACATCGGCGAGTCGTTGCCTCCCGTTCGGACGGATGGGTTTGCACAGTCGTTCGCATCAACAGCAATTGGCAACCAGCAGACCGGATTCTGGGTAGACGGGTTTGGCTCGCTCGATATTGAGCCAGACATCGCCACTCTGAGCGTTGGCGTTGAAGCTCGAGAGGCCACTGTGAGTGAGGCCCGAGAAGCCGCGGCGCAGGGACTTCAAAGTGTCATCGATGCTGTGAAGGCTCAGGGCGTAGGTGATGATGACATTGAGACATCGTCATTCAGAATCCAGCCGCAGACCGTATACAGGGAAGTGCGTGACTTGAATGGCACCTACAACCAGCCTGAAATCATTGGGTACATCGTCACCAACCAGTTCTCGGTGACCATCCGTGACCTGGACAAGGTTGGAGACGTTGTCGACTCCGCAGCAGATGAGGCGGGCGACCTGGTTCGCATCAACAGCATCAGCTTTGGCGTAGACAACCCCACACAGTACGGCGAGGAGTTGAGGCAGTTGGCCGCGATTGACGCACAGGCCAAGGCTCAGATCTACGCTGACACACTTGGCGTATCTGTAGGGCAACTCCTGTTCCTCAGCGAGTCTGGCAGTTCCGCTCCCAGCGTATCCATCCCGGAAACCGTGTTCGCCTCTGCAAGCGCTGATTTTGCTAAGACATCAACGCCCATCTTCGCCGGGGACTCAACCCTTACGGCGCGAGTCCAGGCAGTCTTCGCAATCGCCAACCCGTAAGACAATTCGATGAGTATCGAATGCTAACTCCGCCTTGCGGGCGGGCAGTTGGAAGATGGAGGCGCTCTCTATTGGGAGCGCCTCTTTTCACGTCTACGCGTTGTTGCGCATCAAGTACCCGACTACAATCCGGTGCAGGCATTGCGTTAAACGACCCTGAATTTCAGAGATGGGCCAGAAATTGGTACTAAGTGACCGATCCATTAAAGAAGCGTTGGCAGAAGGCCGCATCATGATTGAGCCGCTGGATGAAAGCGATATCCAGCCTGCGAGCGTTGACCTACACCTTGGACGAACGCTGCTGGCGTTCACGAATTCTCGGAGGCCATACGTGGATCTTCGAGAGGACGTTGCTGATCTGACTGAAGAGCTTCTACTGGAAGATGATGATCCGTTCATGCTGCATCCGGGTGAGTTCATTCTGGGTAGCACCACGGAGACGATTCACCTACCCAACGATCTGGTGGCCAGCCTTGAGGGCAAGAGCTCACTGGGCCGTGTTGGACTGGTTATCCACTCCACTGCCGGTTATGTTGATCCTGGATGGCAGGGAACGCTAACGTTGGAACTGACGAACGTCTCCCGGTTGCCAATTACGCTCTACTACGGGATGCGAATAGGCCAAATATCTTTCCAGCGCATGACTACGCCGGTTGACCGGCCTTACGGCTCCAAGGAGCTTGGTAGCCGCTACTTTGGTTCAAGCGGCCCAACTGCCACCCGAATGCACCTCGACTTCGACGAGAAGCGCGCCCGCTAGGCCGGGTTATTAGTCATATTTATGGACTATATGGAGCGGGCACTAGAACTCGCTGCCCGCGCTGCCGGGATCGTTAGCCCACGGCCTCCCGTGGGCTGTGTGCTGGTCAACGATGGCCAAATTGTTGGCGAGGGCTTCACAATGCCATCGCCAGGTCCGCATGCCGAAGTCGCTGCGCTGCGTGAGGCTGGCGGCAAGGCTAAGGGAGCACATGCGTACACAACGCTTGAGCCATGCAACCACTACGGCAACACGCCGCCGTGTACTGATGCGCTGCTCAACGCCGGGGTTGCTGCGGTAACGATCGCAATTCAGGACCCCGATCCCCGCGTCGATGGCACCGGCATAAGGCGGCTGAGGTCGGCCGGGCTGGAAGTGGATGTGCCAGAGACCCACGCTGCGAGGGCGTGGGAGTTGATTGAAGGCTTCGCTCGACTCACCAAGACGCGACGACCGCTGGTGGTCGCCAAGTATGCGATGAGTCTCGACGGCAAGATTGCTACTCGGACGGGGGACTCGCAGTGGATTACGTCTGAGGCGGCGCGCGAACGCGTGCATCGTCAGCGTGCCGAGGTGGACGCTGTGATGGTTGGCAGCGGAACGGCACTTGCGGACAACCCGCGGCTCACAGCGCGGCCGGGTGGCGAACTCACGGATATTCCTCGGCCCCGACTGCGTGTCCTCATCGATACAGCAGGTCAGATCCCACCGGCGGCCCGCATGTTCTGGGAACCCGGCGCTGTATTGGTTGCGTACGCGATTCGGTCGGAAGACGCGGGGCCGCTGATAGGCCTGCCAGACAACGTGGAGAAGCTGGAGCTTCCGTCCGGCTACGGCGGCATCGATCTGGTGATGTTGATTGATGAGCTGGGTACACGTGGCATCGGAACGGTCTTAGTCGAGGGTGGCGGGCGGCTGATTGGCTCGCTGATCGATCTTGATCTTGTCGATAAAGTTGAGGCATATATCGCGCCAGTAGTCATTGGCGGCGTTGAAGCACCGGGACCGGTGGCTGGTGGCGGTGCTGAGCGGTTGCGAGACGCGCCACGGCTTGAGAGGGTGACGACGCAGTTGCTTGGCATAGACACATTGATCACCGGGTATGTACCGGGACACACAGATCACATTCCGGAGACCAATGCATGAGTCAGGTCTCTTGCCCTAACTGCGATTACGATCTGTCGCCCGATGCTTCGTTTTGCACCAACTGTGGGGAGACCATCTCAACGTCTCCATCCGACCAGTCGCAAGAATCATCCGATGGCGAGCTGTCATACCCGCCTGAACCAGATGACTTCGCAGCACGCGATGTGGACCTAGACGTAATTATCAGCACACCCCGAATAGTGGCGCTCTCAGTGATCTCTGGGGGGCTTTATTTCTTCTGGTGGATGTACCGAAGCTGGGATTTGCTGCAGGAAGAGACAGGCGAGCAACACTTTCCTATCTGGCATTCCTTGACTCAATTGGTTCCCATGTACGGTTTGTACAAAATCCTTGACCATGTCTCCATAATTCAGCTGCTCAGATCTCATGTGGGCACACCGACCGCCTTAAATCCATCGACAGTTGTCACCATTCAAGCCGTCATCTGGCTCTTAGTTTTTATGTCTTTTGGCGTATCGCCCGGCGTTTCACTGATTCTCATTATGATCGGTACGGCCATGGCGACGGTAATCGTGGTCTGGTCTCAGCAAGCCCTTAACGAGTACTGGAGATACAGTCGAGGCGATGAAGTTGAGGAAGCGCCCATTGGTGCGGGTGAAGTCCTTCTCACTATCCTTGGCGCGGTGTTCTGGATCTTCGCGATTGTGGACCTGTAATAGGCGCCACGATTGAGAGAGCGATGGCTAAACTGCCAGGTCCTATCAAGCTAATCTCGCCCACTCCTATTCCCGTAGCGGTTGTGATGCGCGAGAATCGCGGCCATGTTCAGCGGAATAGTTGAAGAACTGGGTGAAGTCGTCTTGTTCGATGGCGAAAGGCTTGAGATAAAAGCCACGGAAGTGCTGCAGGAGCTTGAGGTCTCTGAGAGCATCAACGTTAGTGGCGCGTGCCTAACCGTAATTGAGTCGCTTGAGGGCGGTTTTGTGGTCGAAGTGGTTCCGGAGACAGTCCTGCGAACAAATTTCAGTGATCTTGCTACCGGCGGGAAGGTGAATCTGGAGCGGTCGCTGCGTTTTGGTGGCCGCGTGGGCGGGCACATCGTCCAAGGTCACGTAGATGGACTGGCCGAACTTCTCTCGGTCGACGATGACGGGAACTCGATCCGTATCTGGTTGAAGCCGCCTGAATCTATAATGAAGTACATCGTTGAGAAGGGGTTCATTGGCCTGGACGGCATCAGCCTGACGGTAGTGGACGTAACCGATGATACCTTCTCAGTGGCGATTATTCCTTACACCCGTGAACACACCACGCTGGGTGAACGACATCCCGGCGATAGCGTGAACATAGAAGTCGACATCACAGCCAAATACCTTGAAAAGCTTGCCAAGCCGCACGCAGATGCCAACTCTGCCTAACCTTCAGGACCACTACACCCTTGTCTGAGAACAGTTCCCCCTCTCCTATTGAGGCCGTTGAAATCGCCATTCAGGCGTACCGCAAAGGCCAGATGGTCATCATTGTTGATGACGAAGATCGCGAGAACGAGGGCGATTTCGCGATGGCGGCGGACGCGGTCACACCAGAGGCGATCAACTTCATGGCGACCGTTGGCCGTGGACTGATCTGTATCTCCATGGAGGGGCGTCGGCTCGATGAGCTTGATCTCCCGATGATGGTGCAGGAGAACACTGCCCGATTGGGAACTGCGTTCACGGTTTCAGTGGATGCTACGGATGGCATAACCACGGGTATTTCGGCTTTCGACCGTGCACACACTGTGAAGGTACTAATCAATGAAGAGTCTGGTCCCAAGGCCCTGGCTCGGCCAGGTCATATCTTTCCACTTCGTTATGCAGAAGGCGGCGTGCTTGTACGGGCCGGACAGACTGAGGCATCGGTCGATCTCGCCAAGCTTTCGGGGCGTTACCCGGCCGGAATAATCTGTGAAATCATGGGCCCCGACGGCGATATGGCGCGCATGCCGGCACTTGAGGTGATCGCTTCTGAACATGGAATCCCAATCGTCACTGTTGCTGACCTGATTGAATACCGGTTCCAACATGAGAACTTGATCGAGCGGGTCGCTGAGGCTCGCATCCCAACGGAGCACGGTGAGTTCCAGGCTTATGCGTATCGGAGCGGCGTTGACCCCGCAGAGCACATAGCGCTGGTGATGGGCGATATTGATGCAGACGAGGCGGTCACCGTGCGGGTGCATTCAGAGTGCCTCACCGGCGATGTGTTTGGCAGCTTGCGTTGTGACTGTGGTGATCAGGCTGATCAAGCTCTGAAGCAGATTGGCGAAGCTGGCACCGGAGTATTTCTTTACATGCGACAAGAGGGCCGGGGCATTGGCCTGGTCAACAAACTGAAGGCGTACCAGCTTCAGGACGAAGGCTTGGACACAGTGGAGGCCAATGAGAAGCTTGGGTTCCACATGGACCTTCGTCACTACGGTGTTGGTGCTCAAATTCTCGCGGACGTAGGCGTTGGCAAGTTCAAGATCCTCACCAACAACCCCCGCAAAATGGTGGGGCTCAAAGGCTATGGTCTCGAGATCACCGAACAGCTGCCTCTTGAAATCGAGCCAAACCCAGAGAACCTGGACTATCTGACTACGAAGAAGCGCCGGATGGGGCATCTCCTTGAATTCCCGGAAGTGGAATCTGAGGCATCAGACAGCTAGATGTCAGTAACTGAAGTTCAGGGCCACCACGATGGCTCAAGCCTGCGCATCGGTATCGCCACAGCGCGATTCAACGAGTTCGTGACCGAGCAGCTTTTGGATGGCACTCTCACGCGCTTGCGAGAGCTTGGCGTGAAAGATGAGAACGTTGTTGTTGCGCGTGTGCCGGGCTCATTTGAGCTAGCCACAGCGGCACGACAGATGGCATCAACCAATGGCAACGATATGGACGCCGTCATATGCCTGGGCGTGGTGATCAATGGAGAGACTGCTCATTTTGAACACGTAGCTGCGGGCGCAACATCCGGAGTTTCAGCCGTGCAGGCTGAAACCGGCAAACCAGTTATCTTTGGCGTTCTCACCACGTACACGACTGATCAGGCGGTGGACCGCGCCGACCCGGGTCGACAGAACGTAGGCGGCGAGTACGCCGAAGCAGCCGTTGAGATGGCGAACTTGCGCAGGACGCTGGCTGACCTTTAGAGGTGCCTGCCGCACGGGCACTTTGAGCAGCCGTGTGGTCGAATTCACACCAGCGCGCGGCCCCACTATGTCAACGTTCAGATAAGTCAACGCGTTGTGCACGCCGCCCCACCACTTGACGTCTATAGGAGCATCTGTGACCTTTTCTTGGCATTTCGGCCTCCCTTCATGAGAGCCCAGTTTCCAACTTTCAACTGGACTCGTTTGAGGGGGGCAGGTCATTTGATCGTGACACTGAGGGCGCGTCAAACTGCTCTGGTGGATGCCTTGGGGCATGGCCGCCGCTGCTAACTGAGTACGCTCCGGTAGGACTCGAGGGTGTGGAAGCTACGATCGGCACGATTACTCGTGACGATGGCACGCTCCAGGTCACAGTAAACGACTTCCCGGCTTACTACTACCGCGATGACGCGGCTGATGGAGACACCATTGGTCACGGTCGTGGCAGTGTCTGGTGGGTGTTCAATGCTGATGGCTCGCCACAACGGCCTGCGAAGGTTGGGCTTGCTGAAAACGCGGAGATCGGCAACATTCTTGTCGATGGGGCTGGGCTGATGCTCTACCTGTTCGACAACGATGAGACAGGCGTATCCAACTGTTCAGGCGGGTGTCTGACCAACTGGCCGCCACTCCTCACGGAGTACATGCCTGTTGCCCTCGAGGGTGTCGATGTTGAGCTTGATTACATTGAGCAAGACGATGGCACAAAGCAGGTCACGGTCAACGGGATGCCCGCCTACTACTGGGTTGGCGATGCAGCGCCGGGCGACACCGCGGGCCAGGCTCGTGGCGATGTCTGGTGGGTGATGGATTCCGCAAGGACAGGTGTAAGAGGCTAGAGCTAGCTGAACATCGTTCCCGGGTATCGATTCCCGTCATGGAATCAGTGAAAAATGTGGGGATCCCGAGCAATCGGGATCCCCACATTTATTTGCTGGTCGCTAGTGGAGCCGACCGGGGGCAAACACGGCCGGCTCAGCGGCATCGTCAGCGCGCGACCACGGCTGACGACGACTAAATAGGTTTTCAGCTTGCGGTGATTACGCCGCTACGGGATCCAGTCCAGGGTGCTCACAGACACGCTGTGCCGGGTTGCCGCCGGACTTGATCGCCCAGTCCGTCCGAATCTCCACTTCGCCTTCATTCCAGGGCTTGGTGATGAAGTCGAATGCACCCAAAACCCGAGCTCGTTCACGGCTGGCCAGTTCGCCTTTGCCGGAGAGCATGAGTATGGGAATTTCCTGGGTGGCTGGCTGCTCCCGGAGGTCTTTCAGGACGGAAAATCCGTCTCGACCGGGCATCGTGATGTCCAGAAGCACGGCGTCGGGCTGAGAGATAAGAGCCTTTCCAAAGGCTTCTCCGCCTGTTGCGGCCTCGCATAGTGAGTATCCGGCATCTTCCAGGCTGAGGCTAAGCGCCATCCTGATGTCTGCGTCATCGTCCACGATGAGTACTTTTGCCATGGTGTACCCCATTGCTTTTATTACCTACCTACCATTGCACCGGGGTCCTCCTGCTGAAGATCGCCTGCCACAATCATTCTGCTCCGGCGGCGTCTCCGTGATGAAGAGCGCAACCCAAGTGTGCCCGTGGAGGCCGAAGCTTCTCAGTTCCAACGGGTTCGCCAGATCAATCACGTGGCTCACACCCGATGGGTAGTGACCACCAGACGCCCAGCGCGAAACTGCGCGAATCGTTCTGCCAGCCAGGATTCCAGGCGGTTCGAACGAACGCAGTGCGATCCTGAGGCCTTCTTCCGATGGACACATTGCACGAGGTCCCGGCCATAACTCCCGCCTCCCTGCTAACCTAGCGAATCGTGCGCCACTGTTCTCGGCGTGCAGATGTGAGTGGTCTAGAAACAGGCAGGTCAATTGAAACTTCACGAGTATCAGGCAAGGGATATCCTGGCGCGATTTGGCGTTCCGGTTCCCAGTGCAACCTATGTTGAAACGCCGGAAGAGGCGCGCTCAGTTGCCGAGTCATTTGGCGGCAAAGCGGTGGTCAAAGCGCAGGTTCACGCAGGCGGGCGCGGGCTCGCGGGCGGGGTCAAGCTGGTAAGCAGTGCGGATGAAGCTGCAGACGTAGCAAGGTCGCTAATAGGCACCAAACTTGTAACGCACCAGACAGGGCCCGGAGGTGCGCCTATCAATGGCGTGCTGGTGGCAGAACTTACCGATATCAAAACTGAGCTCTACATCAGCATTGTGGTTGATGCAGAGATGCGCACCCCTGTGATCATGGCCAGCCAGGCAGGTGGCATGGACATTGAAACGGTTGCAGAAGAAACCCCTGAGAAACTGATCCGGATGGCAACCGACCCGGTTCACGGCCTGTGGCCTTACCAGGCACGTGACATTGCTATTGCTCTGGGGATCCCACCGAAGTCGGTTCGATCGGCCTCGGCCCTAATCATGAACCTGTTCAAGGTCTTCACTGAGACCGATGCAACGCTGATTGAGATCAATCCACTTGTGGTGACTGGCGACGATCAGGTTGTGGCGCTGGACTCGAAAATAGATATCGAAGACGACGCCCTGTTCCGGCATCCCGATCTTGCGAAGCTGGCTGATCCAGCGCAGGATGGTGAGCTTGAACGGCGGGCGAATGACGCTGGTCTGGCGTACGTAAAACTGGACGATGGCAGCGTTGGCTGCATGGTGAACGGTGCAGGGCTGGCGATGGCCACGATGGACATTACGCTCCGAGCGGGCACGAACCCGGCGAACTTCCTGGACGTTGGCGGTGGAGCGCAGGAAGACAAGATCGCAGAGGCGTTCGACATCATCGTTTCTGACCCTGATGTGAAAGCCGTTCTAGTGAACATATTCGGCGGGATCCTCCGCTGCGACATTGCGGCCAGAGGAGT